>JAEEGL013263940.1_pt1 | contig 23678 bp, 17 predicted proteins | sample 9134231 | NCBI WGS metagenome assembly JAEEGL01 (sample SAMN16246548, study PRJNA631951) | gut metagenome | biome: gut microbiome; feature: rumen; material: fiber-attached | host: Bos | place: Iran: Karaj | collected 2018-10 | reverse complement strand
TTTCCGCAGCCGATAAACGCCGTTACGGGCATCACGCTTCCTCCTTTTCTTTCGGGATCATCCGCACCCCGGCTCTAAGAGCGAAGACCTCTCCATTCCTAAGAAACAGCGTGAATTTCTCATCTGTCCATTCGCCGCGTACGATTCCGGTATTCTCGTTTACCGGAATAAGAGTCTGCGTTTTTCCGGCGTTATCGATCGTCCATTCGCCGTTTTCAAGAAGGCGCAGTTCGATCTTAGTGCCTTCCGGGGAGTTGTACACTCCCGGTGCGGTTTTCCTTATCGCTTCGTTCCAGATATACCCGGGATCTTCGATGCGCTCCGGCAGCGCATCCCGTCCCGTATACAGCCTAAGCATCGCGTCGCAGAGAAGACTTGATGAAACATTGTGAGTATTGCAGAGAACAACGGCACCGGCCCCAAGTTCCTGCGACCAGGTAAACTGCGAGGAAACGCCCGGCAGTGATCCGCCGTGCCCGAGAAGGCGCGCAGAGCCCAGGTGACTGATAATCTGTCCTCTTGCATAAGACTGCTCCGGCCGCATCTGTATGATAGGCTGGCAGAAGCGGCGCATGGCGCCCGGGGAAAGGATCTCTGCACCGTTTGCCCCTGTTCCTTCGCCTAAATACATCTGCAGATAGCGCTTCATATCGTTTAAGGTGGATTTCATCGCGCCGCCGCCGTTTAAGACGAATGCATTGTCGTGATAGTTCCGGTCGGCGATCATCTCGCCTTCCTTTTTCCGGTACAGGACGGCGGCGTTTTCGTCTTTGGCGGGACGTACGAAATCGCAGCCGCTCCGGGTCATTCCGAGCGGCTCTAAGATGTTTTGTTTAAGATATAAGGCATAAGACTGCCTGCTGACGCGGCGGATGATCTCCGAGAGGAGCCCGAAGCCGTCATTGCAGTAGCTGAAATACTCGCCCGGACGGCCGATAAGACCGTTTTCCATGGTCTGATCATCCAGCCTCCCTGCGACTCTTTTTCCGCCTTCCACCGCCAGCTTTTCGCTGTAAGCCAGGTCGCCTTCGCTCTCATCATTAATTCCCAGATCCGCAGCCACCGGATCGACAAGGATCCGCTTTAAAGGGAAGAAACCGCCCGAATGGCACATCAGATGCCAGACTTTAAGGCCCGGCTGGTTTTTCCCCGTGAATTCGGGAATATAACGGCTCACCGGATCGTTAAGGCTGAGCCTTCCCTCTTCTTCCAGCTGCGTGATCGCGAGACAGGTAAAAGATTTGGTGCAGGAAGCGATCCCGAAAATCGTATCACCGTCGATCGGCAGATGCTTTTCGGCGTCCCGCTCCCCGAAGAACCCCTCATACAGCAGTTCTCCGTCCTTATTTATCAGCGCCGCAGCGATCCCGACCGCTCCGTTTTTTTCTTTTACGTCACGGACCAGCTCTGTAAAACGTTTTTCTTTATCCTGTGTCCAGCTAAACATACTGTTCTCCGCCTGATGAATAGTTTAAAAAGCTTAGTTTCCAGCCGTTGTCTTCTCGAAGGACAGATGCAGTTTTTCCAAAGCCGAATTAACGTTCTCTATAACTTCCTTAATTGCATGATCGTCGATCAGTTCGATCTTCATTCCCTCTTTATAGTCTTTTGCAAGCGCTTCTTCGAGTTCTTCGAGACTCACCTTCTGTTCCTGATACAGAATATCGCTCTCCTTAACACGGATCGTGATCACCTGCTCCTTTGTCTCCTCAGGGGTCGTTGCCACAGAAGGCTCCGTGACGGCCTGCGTCTGTTCCGCGCTGCTGGCCGCCTGTTCCACTGTGGTATCGGGTACACCGACCGGCAGAAGGCCGCCGTTATCATTGCCGATCCCGAGGCCGAAATAACCTCCGCCCCCGAGCAGCGCCAGGAGCAGCGCAGCACCGGCTACCGTCTTGCCTCCCTTGCTTTTTTTCTTGTTTTTCGTGTTCTCTCTTGTCACGTTCCTGTCTGCCATGTTATTTTCTCCTTTACTCCTTTATATCCATTTCGATGAAACTCAGCGGGATCTCCTTTGTATTTGCCTCCAGCTTCATTTCCTGTATGATCCGTATGATCATTTCATATTCCGTCAGATAGATCGCCGACCGGTCATACTGAAATACAACGAATACCGTTTTCCCGTCTGCGCCGTCGAGATGCCCTAAAAGCAGGCTGCGCAGGCGGTTGTAGGCATAGGTTTCATCCGCCCAGTCATAGCTGACCTCCGTCTTTTCTGTCTCGCCGCGGCGTAAAGTGATCTCGCTTGTTTTGGCATTTACCGTCAGCACCAGGCTGTTGTCCAGCACCAGATTTCTGACACCGAGCTGATCCTTAAGATCCTTCGCTTCCGCCTCCAGGCTTTCCGTTAGGATCAGCAGCTCATCCTCCCGGCCCAGCGCGGCCTCAAGACTTTCCTTAAGCACTGCCGCCTTCTCCTGATCAGCCGCCGCTGCATCCAGGGCCTCTGCCGTCTGCGTTTTGGCCTGAGTAAGAAGCACGAAGATCATGATCAGGATCACGTCCAGCAGAGAAGTCAGCTCAATAAAGATCGTTCTCTTTTTCACTTTACCGCATCCCCCCGCAGCAGATCCCGTCTTTCCAGCAGAAGCGCTACGTTCTTATCGTTGTCTTCCAGCCGGGAAGACAGAAAGCCGTCCAGCAGCTTGAACAGGATCGCGAAGACCAGGCCCCAGAACGTCGAAGTAAGCGCCGCGAAGAAGTTCTGCTGCATGTCCGAAAGCTCCGCCACCATCGGCAGCAGAGATACCACCGTTCCCAGAATTCCTAAGAGCGGAAAGATCGCCGTCAGGTTTGCAAAGATCGAATAGAGCCCCTCCGAACGCTTTCTGAGCTGCACCACGCCGCCTTCGTCCAGATCGCGGATCGCCTGAGCCACCTTCTCCGGATTTTCCCTGTGAGAGGGAACAAACACGACCATATGCAGTTTTTTGTACAGTTCATTCGTATAATGGCGCGCGAAATAGTAGCAGACCCCGTTCAGGATCGCCACAATGAAAATGATCAGATCAAACCCCAAAAGGTTCTTCCCGATGACCTCCCAGAACGACATGCCTTCGCTCCTTTCAGAAAACAATACTTCAGTTTATATTATATCTTCCGATTCGGCGTTTGACAAGTTCCGCGCAAAAAAACGGTCCGCTCTCAGATCGTTGAAGATGTTTCGTATTTTATAAAAGAAACACCAACCGGCCCTTTAAGGCAGACTGGTGTCCCTTTTGTTCAGCGCTTATTCTGCAAAGTTCCTTACTTCTTGGCTGCCGCACGTTTTCTGTCGTAAGCCATAACGGCTACGGTTCCCGAAAGACCTGCGATAAAGAATGCGCTCCACAGTCCGAGATTGCTTCTGTCGCCGGTATCCGGTGCAAACTGCGAAGCATTCACCGTGAGTTTGGTGTCAGCCTGGCCGTCATCAAACAGGATCGTCACGGAATGACTGCCTTCGGACAGCTTTTTCATCATGGATGCTTTCAGCGTAACGACAGTGCTTCCTTGGGCTGCCGTATAGTCCTTTCCGTTTTTAAGCATTTTACCGTCTATCATTACGCCGGTAAAATGGGCAAAACAGGTTTCGTCCGCATGGCTGCGGTGAACGGTAATGACAGCATCCTCCTTGGCGCCCTGAGTGTATTTCGCATCACTGCTCGCCGTGTAGCTTACCGGTTCCCAGGCGGCATACAGTACCAGGTTGGAAAGGACCTGAGCCGAGAAGTCATAAGGCGTTTTGCAGTCTTCATCCGAAAACCATCCGGTAAATGCATAAGCCTTCTTTTCGGGATCGTCCGGCTTCGCGACAGTTTTGCCGGAGATGACAGTTGCATCAGGGATCGAAGATCCTCCGTTTGTTTCGAACTTTACGGTATACCTATCTTTCATAGCGTAAGTATAGGTATAGGTCGGATCCCCCGTTATCTCCGTTTCCGTATCGGGGACGGTATCCCAGCTTCCTTCTTTGAAGGAATCATCGGCGGGCATCTTGCCGGCCGCAGGGATCTGATCCTCAGAAAGTTTCAGCACATCGCCTTCCCAGCCGCTAAGCGTAACGGTCTTCTTGTCCGTCGACCCGTCATCCCAGGAACCGTTTACAACAAGGAACGTTACGGTCTGAATGATCTCATTTTTCTTTTCGTAAGTGTAAGTGTAGGTCGGATTTCCCTTGATCTCCGTTTCCGTATCGGGAACGGTATCCCAGCCGCCCGGCTTAAAGGTGTAGTCAGCCGGATTTTTGCCTGCCGCAGGGATCTGATCTTCGGAGAGTTTCAGCACATCGCCTTCCCAGCCGTTAAGCGTAACGGTCTTCTTTTCCGTCGATCCGTCATCCCAGGAACCGTTGACGACCTCGAACGTTACGGTCTGAGTGATCTCCTTTTTCTTCTCGAAAGTGTAGGTGTAGGTCGGATTTCCTGTTATTACCGTTTCCGTATCGGGAACGGTATCCCAACTGCCCGGCTTAAAGGTATAGTCGGCAGGATTTTTACCGACCGCGGGGATCTGATCCGCGGAGAGCTTCAGCATATCACCTTCCAGACCGGGAAGCGTAACGGTCTTTTTGTCCGTCGATCCGTCATCCCAGGAGCCGTTTACAACAAGGAACGTTACGGTCTGAGTAATGTCCTTTTTCTTCTCAAAAGTGTAGGTGTAGGTCGGATTTCCTGTTATCGCCGCTTCCGTATTGGGAACGGTGTCCCAGCTGCCCGGCTTATAGGTATAGTCGGCAGGATTTTTGCCGACCGCGGGGATCTGATCCGCGGAGAGCTTAAGCACATCGCCTTCCAGACCGCTCAGAATTACGGTCTTTTTGTCGGTCGTCCCGTCATCCCAGGAGCCGTTTTCTACAAGGAACGTTACCGTCTGACTGATCGGCTTTTTCTTTTCGTAGGTGTAGACAAATGTCGTATTCCCCGTAATAGGAGTTTCCGTATCGAGCATGGGATCCCAGCTTCCGGCTTTGTAGGTGTTGTCAACAGGATTATTACCGACTGCGGGGATCTGATCTGCGGTCAGATAAAGCTCGCTGCCTGTGCCGCTTACGGGAATTGTTATGTCTTGTCTCGATCCGCTGTCCCAGGAACCGTTTACGACCTGGAATGTGACATTGCAGCTCCAGTTGACCGTTACTTCCAGAACGTTCGACTGCCCCGAACCGTTGTAATCGTCACCGCCAAAGTCTGCGCGCAGTTTATACGTTCCCGGCGCAAGAGACGACATGTCTACGGTCATCACACCGTTACTGACCGTTCCGGTCAGGACCTTCTTTGGCGTCTGGCCGCTTACATCCATTATATTTACAGTTCCGTTGCAGGCCTGCTGCCTGGTCTCGCCGAAATCTTCGATAATGAATTCCGCGTCACGCCGTTCTTTGGTGATGCCGTTCCAGTGACTGGTGAAGTTGGCTGTAAGAGTCGCTTTGGTTCCTTTGGTGAAAACGGTCTTATCCGCCGTCAGCTCGATCGAAGGCTTAAAGCCGTGGAAGACCTCGTACAGAACATTCTGACGCGCGGCTGAATTGCTCCAGAGGAGGTTATACTGATTGACCCACTGCGTGCTGTTGTCGTTGCTTTTCATGTAACTGATGATTCTGGGATTGAGCGCAGTGGTATAAGACAGACTGTTCGCACTCACACTGAAATTCAGAAACTTTTGCTTTCCGTGAATATCAAACTTGTAAGCTCCGTTCAGGACCGTCTGGGTAGGTAAAACATCGACGCCGAGGCAGCGGCATGTGATCTTGATCAGATTCGGAGTCCAGTCATCGGGCGAAGCCTGTACAGTCAGATGCTGCTCTATCCGAAGCGCCACCTTTAAATTAGCCGGCGATATCTTCTTCGGCAGTGAGACATAGAATTCGTCTTCATCGTCGCTCTCGAAATCGTCATTTCCGGAAGTGTCAAGCAGTTTACTCGTGATCAGGGTATTTCCGTCATAGACATCACAGATCACGTTGTCGTTGGTGCCGTAAGTATCAAACAGCCCGTTCTTTTTAGTATGGATATAGATATAGAATTCATCCATCATGAGCGAACCGGTCGTAGTGCTGTACGTACTTGCCGCACCGTACTTATGGAAGAAATCGTTCAGGTTGTCCGGTCCCATCAGGATCAACTTGCCCAAAAGGAGGGTGTTGTAGAAGGCATCAAACGACTCCGGATCCTTTTTGAAGGCATTCATGTACGTTAAGTATTCCTTATAATCCTCCGCATCAAGCGCCTTTGACGGATCGCTCAGAAGATCCGTGTACTCTGAAATGTCGATGCCGGCCTGGGACAGTCCCCACAGGACCATGCTCGAGACCAATTTGTTCTGGAATTCTTTCCAGGCTTCGGTGAATTCCTGGAGCCCGAGCTCTTTCAGGACCCATTCCGTCGATTTATTAAATGCATCGGCTATTTGTTTAAGAAAGTCCGGCGTGGGCGAAGCATACTTTCCGTAATCCTTCAGCCACTGGTTCAGTCTGTCTGTCACGATGCTGATATCGCTCTTGCCGTTTGCACCTGTCGTAAAATCGTGCGCAATTTCATCGAAAGTTTTGATAAGCTGATAAGTCGCCGTGTCGAGGTCTTCGATCCATCTGTCAATATACTGGACGATCTGAGGAATCGGCGGCCAGATCTCATAGCGTCTTTTTTCAGCATAATTATACAGTTTCTGGCGCAGTTCAACCAGATACTTATACTGGTACTCCATGCCGGCTTTGTAATTGGAATAGATCTTCGCCGGGCCGGCGTTCGCGGTACCTTCATAGATCCATGTGTTAATTATGAAATTAACCGGCGCTTTGACATCCGTACTGCCGATCCTTGAGCCTATAAGACCGTCCATGTACGACTCTTCAGCCATGTGCCGGATGATGTAATTCAGCTTGTTTTTATCCTTAACGACTTCCTTGTACGCCGGATAAGCGCCTCCCGCGAAGGCGTTGATGAAATCGTGACCGAACTGATCGCCCGCGAAATGGACCGCCATGCCGAGCGTAAAAGCAAGCGCTTCTTTTCGCTCAGCGCTGTTATACGGCAGGCTGTTCACCCCTTTGACTAGTTCCATCAGCCAGTCACCGACACCTACGCCAGCGTCTTTGTCATACGGATGGATGTAGGACTGACCAGTCAGCATGTCCGGATAGAAGTCGGGACCGAGCGTGCCTGCGCGGAATGCATTCGGATACGCTTTCAGCGCATCCATAAACTCCTGCGGTATCTTATAATTCGTACCGTCGACCGTCAGATATCCGTCCGCCGCATCTGCAAGCAGGAGGTTCGCGCTTAACGCGTGTGTTTTTGTTTTCCACGCATACGCCTTGGGGACAAACAATCCCGCAACACATGCGAATGCTAAGATGAGAACGATCAGTCTGGACCATTTCCGCGCTTTTTTCATACTTGGTCTCCTTTCTCAGTGAGCCTGATACTATTTCCTTTTTTGTTACGAGATCCTTAACGTGACGTTTTGGCACTTTTGTTTGGTTTCTCTGCTGTTCTCGTTGTCTCCGATGCTGCATCCCGCACCGCATATGTTAAACTGATATTATCAAAGAAATAATCCTAATGCAATGCCCAATATGCACTAATTAATTTTTTATGTGCATTAATTATTTATTTATTCTTAATCCGGGACAAATTAAAAACCGGGACAAAAGTCCCGGTCAATTACTCTTCATCTCTTTCCGCCTGACGCTTCATATCGCGTTCCTTCAGGCTCTCACGCTTATCGTACAGCTTTTTGCCCTTGGCCAGACCGATCTCGACCTTTACCAGCTGCCCTTTTAAATAGACCTTAAGAGGAACGATGGTATATCCTTTGACGTCCGTCCCGGCCTGGAGCTTTCGGATCTCGTAATCGTGCAGCAGGAGCTTTCGGGGCCGAAGCGGATCCCGGTTGAAGATATTTCCCTTCTCATACGGGCTGATATGCATACCGAGAATATAGACTTCGCCGTGCTTGATCTGTACGTAGGATTCCTTTAAAGAGCATTTGCCCATGCGAAGAGATTTCACCTCGGTGCCGACCAGGGAGATCCCTGCTTCATAGCTGTCCTCGATGAAATAATCGTGATAGGCTTTCTTATTGTTGGCGATCAGCCGAATTGATTCCTTGCTCATTTTCTTTCCCTATGACTGATAAAAGGGCCGGGCGCACACGCCTGACCCTTTTTTCCGGGGTTTTGCGCCCGAAAAACGTTTTACTGCAGGATATTGATGACAAGCGCAATGACCATGAAAGCAGCCAGTGCGATACGGGTAAACTTCTTCAGCTGTCCCTCTTTGGTCCGTCCGCTGTTTTTCGCGGCAAAACTGGATTCTCCGGCACCGCCGGCGATGGAGCTGCTGAGCCCGTTTTCATTGCCTTCCTGAAGCATGACCAGAACGATAAGGCCAACGCTGATGATGGCTAAAAGGACCTTTAAAATAATCACAACTGTGCCCATGAATGATAACCTCCTGCGCGTACACCTGAATATAATAACATCTCTTTTACAGGAATGCAAGCACTTTTTAGACTTCCGTACGCAGCTTTTTCGTCTTTTTTAAGGCGTTTTCTCAGCTTCTTAGCTCGATCCCCATCTGGGAAAGCCCGTTTAAGATCTTGTTCATGACGCCGGTCACGTCTTTTTCCTCGAGCGTCCGGTCTTTGGCCCTTAAAACGATCTTGTAGGCGACGGATTTCTTTCCTTCTCCGACCTGCGTCCCTTCGTAAACATCAAAGAGCTCTACGGATTCCAGAAGCTTTCCGCCGCGCTGGCGGAGCATCTTCTCCACCTGTCCGACCGGCATCTCACGGTCCATGACCATGGCAAGGTCACGGCTGACCGCCGGGAAGCGGGCAATGCCTTCGAACTTGCGGTTATCCAGATTGGTGAACGGCATGAGGGCCGGCATATCAATAACGGCCACATAAGTACGCTCGCCGATGCCGAAGCTTTCCGCCACCTTCGGATGAATCTCACCCAGATAGCCGACCGCAGTGCCTTCATAGCGGATCTCTGCCTGACGGCCGGGATGCAGGAAAGGACAGGCGCCGGTATTTTCGTATTCGGTCTGAGCTTTCATGCCTGCCTTACGGAAGAACTCTTCCGTCACACTCTTTAAGCTGAAGAAATCGCCGTCTCCGTAAAAACCGAAGGTCAGCTGCAGGCGTTCATCCGGCAGTTCCGTGAGAGGCAGGGCCTTGGGCAGGTAAATATTAGCCAGTTCGTAGAGTTTTACGTTTTTGTTCCGGCGGTTATAGTTTGTCGAAAGAGAAGTCAGCATTCCGCCTAAGGGCAGGGTCCGCATGATGCTGTAATCTTCGCCCAGCGGGTTCATGATCGTGACTGCCTGACGAAGCGCAGAATCCTCCGGCAGACGAAGCTTGTCCCATACCTTCGGACTTTCGAAGGAATAGTTCATGCTCTGGCTAAAGCCGCAGTACTCAAGAACGTCTCTGGCAACATTTTCCACCCGCATCTTGTATGAAAGCTTGCCGGCCGTCGCTTCGCCGCGGGGCAGCGTGACCGGGATCTTGTCGTAACCGAAGAAGCGGGCGACCTCTTCGGCCAGATCGGCTTCGCCTTCCAGATCCTGACGGAAGCTCGGGATCTTAACGACCTTGCGGGCCGCATCGTATTCCAGCTCCAGCGGAGGGAAATAGCTCAGCATGGTCTCTTCGCTCAGATCCGTGCCCAGGAAAGCATTGATCCAGTCGGGACGGAACGGGATCTCTCTGGCAGCAGGTTTCTTCGCATAAGCATCGACCATACCGCCGACGACCTCGCCGCAGCCCAGTTCTTCGACCAGCGCGCAAGCCCGGTCGACCGCCGCTTTGGCGTTTTCGGGATCCAGCCCCTTTTCAAATTTGCCGGAGGCATCGGTCCTTAAGCCCAGACGCTTGGCCGACAGACGGATATTGGTCCCGTCGAAGCAGGCCGACTCGAAGACCATCGTATGGACATCGTCGGTGATCTTGGAGTTGTTGCCGCCCATGATGCCCGCGATAGCGATCTCTTTGGCGCCGTCACAGATCATCAGCATGTTTTTGTCCAGATTTCTCATCTGTCCGTCCAGTGTTTCGAAGGTCTCTCCGTCTTCGGCCCGGCGCACAACGATCTTATGTCCCGCGATGAGGTCGTAGTCAAAGGCGTGCATCGGCTGGCCGTACTCTTCCATCACGTAGTTGGTAATGTCAACAAGGTTGTTGATGGGACGGATGCCGCTGGCCCTTAAGCGGTCCTGCATCCACTTCGGAGACGGGCCGAATTTGATGTTTTTTACCACACGGGCAATATACCGCGGGCAGAGATCCGGATCCTTTACCTCGACCTTGATATAGTCCGAAGCTTTTTCCGCATTGCCTGTCGCAGGAACTGCAGGCGGATTAAAAGGCAGTTTAAACGTCGCGGCCGCTTCCCGCGCAATCCCTAAAACGCTGTAGCAGTCCACGCGGTTCGAGGTGATCTCGTATTCAAAAACCGTGTCATGCATGCCCAGGGCCGCGACCGCGTCCTCGCCGGGCTTTACGCCGCTGTCTTCGGGGAAGACATAGATTCCGTATTCCGGCGCTTCCGGATAGAAGTTGCGGTCGGAGCCCATCTCTTCGATAGAACACATCATGCCGTAAGAAGGAACGCCTCTTAAGGCTCCCGCTTTTATCACCATGCCGTCTTCGGGCATATGGCCGTCATGGTCGCCGGCCACTTCGCCGCCGTCTAAAACGACTGCCACGAGCTGGCCTTCTTTTGCATTCGGGGCGCCGGTCACGATCTGGACCGCATCGGCCTGTCCGACATCTACCTGGCAGACCACCAGTTTGCTCGCGTTCGGATGTGCTTCCAGCTTCTTTATCCGGCCGACTACGATCTTTTCCAGATTTTTGTCCAGTCTTTCGAAGCCTTCCACCTTGGTGCCGGAAAGGGTCATTTTATCGAAATATTCCTGATCGCCGGCATTAAGGCCGGGCACATAACTTTTAATCCAGTTATACGAAGTATTCATACCTTCTCCTTCTGACCGTCGAACTTAAAACTGCTTTAAAAACCTTGCGTCGTTCTCGTACAAAAGGCGCATGTCGTCGATCTCATACTTAAGAAGCGTGATGCGCTCAAGGCCGATGCCGAACGCAAAGCCGGAATACTCTTCCGGATCGATGCCGCTCATCTTAAGCACCTTCGGATGGACCATGCCGCAGCCCAGGATCTCGATCCACCCGCTGCCCTTGCACATCCGGCACCCTTTTCCGCCGCATTTGAAGCAGGTCACGTCCATCTCGGCACTGGGTTCGGTAAACGGGAAATGATGAGGCCGGAATTTAACTTTTGTCTCCGGGCCGAACATCTCGCGTGCGAACTGGGCCAGCGTGCCCTTCAGATCCGCGAACGTGATATTTTTGTCCACTACCAGCCCTTCCACCTGATTGAAGCAGGGAGAATGTGTTGCATCCACGTCGTCCGAGCGGAAAACCCGACCTGGCGCCACGATGCGGATAGGAGGCTTGCGCTGTTCCATGGTCCTGACCTGTACCGGTGAGGTCTGGGTGCGGAGCAGGATCTTGTCATTGACGTAGAAGGTATCCTGTTCATCTTTCGCGGGATGGTTTGCCGGGATATTCAGCGCTTCAAAATTGTAATAATCATATTCGACTTCGGGGCCTTCCACGACTTCATAGCCCATGCCGATAAAGACGCGTTCCAGCTCTTCCAGCGCGATCGTATTGGGATGACGGTGACCGATCTCCGCATGCGGAGCCGGCATGGTCACGTCAAGCTTTTCCGCCTCCAGCCGGGCAGCCAGGGCTTTTTCCGCGACCAGCTGCTGCACCTCGGCCAGCTTGTCTTCGATCAGCTTCCGGGTGTCGTTGACCCAGCCGCCGACCTTCGGACGGTCCTCCGGAGCCACGTCCCGCATGCCTTTCAGGACCTCGGTCAGCGCCCCTTTCTTTCCCAGAAACGCCACGCGGATCTCATTGATCTCTTCGGCGGATCCGGCTTCGGTGAGCCTGGCCAGCGCTTCTTCCCTTATCTTTTTCAGTTTCTCCTGCATAGAGATACCTCCTGAACGGATATTCCGGTGCTGCCGGAATGTCCGGTGTTTTCTAAAAAAGTTATTATACGCCCGGTTGCTTAAGATTGCAAGAAATTTTCTTCTTGACAGTTTCTGCAAAATTATCAATAATTTTACTGCGGCGCCCCAAATATGCTATAATTGCCGCGTCCGTTTTGATGCCCCGCTGGGCAGGGAAAGGAGTATCGTATGTTACTGAAAAACGGCTGGATCCATGACGCTGTTCATCCGGAAGCGTATCAGGCAGATATCCTCGTTGAGGACGGAAAGATCAGGGCGATCGGAAAAGATCTAAGCCCCACCAAGGGGGACGTGATCGATGCAGACGGTCTTAACGTCTATCCCGGTTTTGTGGAAGCTCACTGCCATCTCGGACTGGACGGATACGGGATCGGTTTCGAGGGAGCCGACTATAACGAAATGGGTGATATTTGCACGCCGCACTTAAGGGCTATCGACAGCTTCAACCCGCTGGATCCCACAGTGAAGATGGCCGCACTGGCCGGCATTACCACCGTAGCAACCGGCCAGGGCAGCGCCAACGCGATCGGCGGCACCTGGATCGCGGTAAAGACCACGGGAAACTGCGTGGATGACATGATCATCAAGGATCCTGTCGCCATGAAGTGCGCGCTCGGTGAGAATCCCAAGCGCTGCTACCGCGAGAAAGGCAACTGCGCCCGCATGTCCACCGCTTCCGTGATCCGGAACATGCTTTTCAAAGCCAGGCAATATCTCGCAAAAAAAGAAGCCTCGGAAGGCGACGTCAATAAGGAACCTGCTTTTGATTTCAAGTGCGAAGCCATGATCCCGGTGCTGAAGAAAGAGATCCCGTTGAAGATCCATGCCCACCAGGCTAACGATATCCTGACAGCCGTGCGCCTTTCGAAGGAATTTGACGTAAATCTCACGCTTGAGCACGTTACGGAAGGCCATCTGATCGCCGATAAGCTGGCGGAAGTCGGCTGTCCTCTGGCTGTCGGCCCGGGACTGACGCACGCCACCAAGTTCGAGCTGCAGAACCGTTCCTGGACTACGCCGGGGATCCTTGCCAAAAAAGGCTGTCAGGTATCCATCGTAACGGATTCACCGGTCATTCCCCAAGAGTATCTGCCCCTTTGTGCAGGTCTTGCCGTACGGGCAGGAATGGATCCTTTCGATGCACTTAAGGCGATCACGATCAATCCGGCCAAACAGATAGGCGTGGCGGACCGCGTGGGATCCATCGAAGTCGGAAAAGACGCGGATCTGGCCGTATTCGAAGGCGATCCGATGGTATCCGATTCCGTATGCCGTATGGTCTTTATTGACGGGAAGCTGATTGGGGACTGACTGTCTCCTCTTCCCAGCTTAAGCGGCTGCCGATGCGTATCCCGCCGTTTTCAAGTGATTCGCGCATCCGTCCCGCTGCCTCGTCATATTCCGCGATAAACTCTTCGCATCTTATCCGCAGCGCTCCCTGCCTGATCGTACTCAGCCGGATCAGGCGGTCATTACTGACAACTGCCCGCGTAAGTTTCTCCGACCCCGGAGCTTCCGTGAGCAGTTTTTCTATATACATGTCCGCGGTCTCATGTTCTTTCGTATAGGCGATCTTAAGAGCAGGCATTATCTCTGTTTCTCCAGCATTGCCGCCCACCTGATAGCCGTCAAAGACCAGAAGGATCTTCTTTCCGGTAAATCCCGCGAAATTCTGCAGACTCTGCGCAAGGCGGTGTCTTGCCAGTTCCAGACTTTCCGCCGCCAGCGTTTTATATTCTTCCCATGCGAATATCAGGTTGTATCCGTCTATGATATAGCTGTCGGTCTCTTTCAGTTTAACCGGATCCGCCGGTTCGGACGGATAGACCGCATGGACCGCTCCGCTGATCACGGGCCGCTTTATGGGTCCGAATTCCTTAAGCATCAGCTCTTCCAGTTCTTTGTCCGAGCCGCCCGGTCTTAAAGCCTGATTCACCGCCTGCCCGCCCGCATCCGTCTTGTTTTTCTTAAGGAAAAACGGAAGATGCATATATTCCGGGACTTCATTCCAAGGCACGGAGACGCCCGCACCAAAGCGGCAGAATACCGAATCCGGCGGATTCTCTCTGTCTGCAAGCGGATCATAGGCTGCCGCCCTGACCACTTCTTCTTCATTGTGGCAAAGATCGTATCCGTCCGCCCAGAGGGATATCCTTCCTCTTCCGCCTGTATAGGAAGCTAATACCGAAGCATAGTCCTGCAGGCAGGAAAGAGGCGCCCGCCCTTGAAGAACAGCCATATCATCCTCAAGGCTTTCCTGAGAGGCTTCTCCGAAGCGCGCCTGAATATCCGAAAGAGCCCGTCCCGTTTTATCGGAAGGGACACTCAGGCGGAAACGGTACCAGGGTTCCAGAAGCCTGACCTTTCCGCGCGATCTTGCCGTCATCAGCCCCTGACGGACTGCCCGGCGGGCCGCTTCGCGATAATCTCCGCCTTCCGTATGCTTTATATGTCCCTTTCCTCCCAAAAGCGCGATCTCCATGTCGCAGATAGGCGCGCCCGCAAGTACACCTAAAGGCATCGTCTGTGCCAGCTGCCCGAGGATCAGGCGCCGCGCATCAGCAGGAAGAAGACTTCTTTCCGCCTCGTCCTTTAAGATGATCCCGCTTCCGCGCTTAAGGGGGCGCATGGCCAGATGCACTTCCGCATAATGGCGAAGCGGCTCATAATGCCCTACGCCTTCCGTCTCTTCTGTTAAGGTCTCCCGGTACAGGATCTGCCCCTCTTTAAGCTTCGTTTCCCAGCCGAACCGCTCCCGTATCTTTTCGGTAAGGATCTCGCCTTCAACGTTTCCCATAAGATCCGCCGTCACTGAGTCTGTCCGCCCGGTGCTTCTGATATTAAGGCTCGGATCCTCTTCCTCAAGCCTTTTAAGAAGAGGCAGGGCCTGATCCGTTTTTAAGCCTTCCGGCAAGATAAGCGTATACCGCATCACCGGTTCAAATACCGGACCCGGTGCCTCTTTCGCTTCTCCCAGGCCCTGTCCCGCATAGGTATGCTCCAGGCCGGCTATTGCCCCTGTGCTGCCGGCTGTTAAGCTTTCCGTCTGAACGTACCGGGCTCCTGTATAGCGCCGGATAAAGGAGATCTTTTCTTCGGTCCCGGGCTTTGTTTCGAGCCTGTCCCGCGATGAAAGACAGCCTTTTAAAACTTTTACGTGCGACAGCCGCGTCCCCTTTTCGTCGTAGCTGATCTTATAGACAAAAGCGGAAGGCGCTTCGTTTTTAGCGTTTTCCCGTTCCTCTGCAAGGCTTGAGAGCGCTTCCAGCAGATCTTCTGTTCCCTCCTCGCGCAGGCCGCTTCCGAAAAGAAGCGGGAAGGCCTTCCGGTCCCATATAAGAGGAAGGGTGTCGCTCATTGTCAGCTTTTCACCGCTTAAAAAGCGTTCCAACAATACCTCATCCAAAAGCGCCGCCTCTTCCTGCGGTTTTTTAAGTTCTTTCCACGGAAGTACGGCTCCGCTTAATTTGTTTTGCAGTTCTTCGCACAGATCCTTTTGCGTGCGGCGTCCCATATCCATTTTGGAAACAAACAAAAGGACAGGCAGTTTTCTTTTCTCAAGTAGCTTCCATAGCGCAAGCGTATGCGCCTGCACGCCGTCCAGTCCGCTGATAACGAGAAGCGCCGCATCCGCTGCATTTAAGACCCGCTCGGCCTCCGGAGAAAAATCCACATGCCCGGGGGTATCCAAAAGACAGATCTCCGTGCCGTTCCATTCAAAAAAGGCTTCGCCTGCCGAGACCGTAATTCCTCTTTTTCTCTCCTGATCATCCGAATCCAGAACTGAATTGCCTTTATCGACCCGGCCGGCCTGCCGGATCACGCCGCTTTTGTGAAGGAGAGCTTCCGCAAGCGTGGTTTTTCCGGCGTCTACATGCGCCGCAAGTGCCAATACCAGTTTTTTCACGCCGGACTCCTTTCTGTTTCTTTGCGATGTATATCATAACTCAGACAGACCGGCTGTTTCAAGTTCTTTCACAATCTGCGTCCGCTCCGGCGGCATCGTCCGCTTGTTTTTCCGTTCTTTTCATGTTACAATCCTTCCGGAAATCCGAATTTGTTCTGGAGGACTTCATGCTCGGTCTTTATGTCAGAAAACTGAAAGAATTCAACCGCCGTCTGTTTCTTGAGGACTGCTTTGACGGATATCTTCTGTCCTCGGCCCGATTTGTCACGGACTGCACCGTCAGCATGGACGGATCCTCCCCGAACCGTGAGGCTTCCGGGCAGTACGTTCGCTGGGCGGACTTAAAACCCGTTGCCGCCCAGTTAGTCCGCGGAAAAGCCCCGGACAGCTTTCAGATCGTTTTTATCCTCCCCAAAGAAAAGACCGCCGCCCTTCTGGCCGCGGCCGGTTTTTCCTGCGCGGATGAAGATCTTCCCCAGCTGTTTCTGAATCTTCAGTACCGTCAGGAGCAGATGTCGTTAACGACCGGGATCAGTGAAAAACAATTCGGCCATTTTCCGGGGCTTGGCGCCGTGTGGGACCGCGCCGTTCCCGATCTTCTGGCCGAAATGGGGCTGGACGATACCGTCTCCGGCTAAGTCTTATATCTCAGCCGTAAATTCCACGCCTTCCTTAAGGTTTCTGACTCCGCAGCTTCCGCCGAGCCTTTCGACCGCCGCTTTCACCACGGAAAGCCCGATCCCGCTCCCGCCGTAGCTGCGGGTCCTTGCTTTATCCACTTTGTAAAACTTATTCCAGAGCTGATCCAGCGCCTCTTCGGGGATCAGATCGCCGTCATTGTATACCGAGAGACGGGCTGAGGGCAGTGTGTCATTTTCCAGGCGGCAGGCCGAAACACGGATTTTGCCGCCTGTTTTCACATAATGGAACGCGTTGCTCAGATAGTTCTGCACGATCTGTTCGGTCAGAAGCTCGTCCGATACGACCGGCAGGGTCTCCGGCAGATCCAGCTCCAGCCGGATATCGGCAGAACTGCTTTTCAGCATGTAGGATGACGCAATATCCCGGATCAGAGCCGCCAGATCAAATTCGTTCCGTTCGATCACCATGCTGCCGGATTCCAGTTCATCCAGATTCAGCAGCTGCCGCACCAGACGGTTCATCCGGCCGGCTTCGTCCAGAATCACCTCACTGTAACGGGTACGGGTCTCTTCATCCTCGCACATCCCGTCCCGCAGGCCTTCCGCATATCCCTGGACCAGCGCGATCGGCGTCTTGAGCTCATGGGAAATATTCGCCAGCAGTTCCTTCCGCCTTCCGTTTTCCTGTTCTTTCTCGCGGATATCGTCCTCCAGCTTCCGGTTGGCTTCCTTCAGATCCGCTATCGTACGCTCCAGGGCATCCGCCAGTTCATTGATGCTGTTGCCCAGATTCTGGATCTCGTCGTGTGACTTTCCGCTAAAGCGTTCCGAAAAGTCCAGGGAAGCCATCTTCTGTGAGATCTCGCTGAGCTGCTCGATCGGTTTTGTGATCCGAGCCATGGCAAACATCATGATCACGCCGCCCAAAAGCAGGATCCCGAGACCGATCTGTAAAAGGAAGCGGCTGGAAAGCCGGCTGCTCTCTTCGATTCTTGCCATGGAGAGCGTCAGCAGATAATAAACGACCTCGTTGTTTCCTTTCTCTACAAAACCGATGCAGGTGATCTTATCCGTCTGCGTCATCGGGTCCTTGGTCTTCGCGATGATATACTGATCTTCCCGCTTGTAGATCTCGGCCGCCGTCTTCTGTATGCTGTCCAGCTCGGACGAGAAAAAGCGCCACATGCCCCGTTCGTCGCTGCCCGCCGAAAACAGGATCGACCGGTCCCCTCCGAAGAACGATCCGGTCACCAGGACCGCCGCGATCCCGTTCCGCTCGCATTTCTGCTGCAGCTGCATCTGGAAATCCTCATCCGCAGTGTCCAGGGCCAGCTTTTCCATCATGTTTCTGGTCTCTTCCATTCTGACCAGCTGCCGGTTTACATAGTATTTCTGCAGATAAAAACGGTTGATCAGCCAGAGAGCCGCCAGCATGAATCCGAAAAGGCCCAGAAAGATCAGCATGTATTTTACACGCAGGCTGATACGGGACTGTTTTGCCACTTCTGTGGAACTCATTCCCCCATCGCCTCCGCTTCGAGTTTATAGCCGACGCCCCAGATGGTCTTGATCTGGTCGCCGTATGTACCGAGCTTGCTTCTCAGTTTCTTGACATGCGTATCGATAGTCCGGGCATCGCCGTAATAGTTATAATTCCAGACATGGTTCAGGATCGATTCCCGTGACAGCGCCACACCGGGATTCTCAAGAAAATACTTCAGCAGTTCATATTCCTTAAGGCTCAGCTCGACGGGCTTATCATCCACATACAGCTGCCGGGCCGCCCGGTCCAGCTTCAGTCCGCCGTAAAGAAGCGGTGTCACATTGACCTCCTCCTGCTTTCGCAGGATCGCGGCGATCCGGGCCATCAGCACCCGCGGGCTGAAGGGCTTGGTCACATATTCGTCCACGCCCAGTTCAAAGCCGCGGATCTCGTCACGGTCTTCGCCGAGCGCTGTCAGCATGATCACCGGGACCTTGCTGTAGCGGCGGATCTCCGCCAGCACCTGCCAGCCGTCCAGTTTGGGCATCATAACGTCCAGCAGGACCAGACTGATATCCTTGCTGTCAAAAAAGATTTCCAGCGCCTGCTCTCCGTCGGCAGCTTCCAGAACCAGATATTTTTCCCGAAGCAGGAAATCCTTTATAAGCCCCCGCATCCGTTCTTCGTCATCAACAATCAGTATTTTAGCGCCAGCCATCATTCGGTGCCTCCTGTACTTTCTTCGGTTCCCATCATAACAAAAAAAACTGCGATTTGCGCAGTTTCACAAAAAAATCACAGTCCTGCAGGGATATCAGCCTTCCGGCTGACGGGGCGAGGTCGTCCTGCATCCACCCTTATTCCGCTTCTATCTCCTTGATAATACACTCATTTCCCTGCAGCAGCCATGTTTCCCCGCTGCCGCAGTAAGGACAGGTTTTCCCGTATTTTACCGTTTCATACGTCTGACCGCAGCTGTCGCAGAATGTCAGCGCCGGGATCGGCTCCAGCTTCATAACGGAATCGGCCAGAACCGGATGTCTTTTTTTGAAATAGTCCCAGCAGTCACAGAAGTAATCCGTCATGATCCCGGATACTTCTCCGACCTGAAGCGTTACTGAATGGATACGTTTCAGCTTCTCCTCAGCGGCGGTTTCATCCAGTGTCTTAGCAATATGAAATACAATGCCCATTTCGTGCATATTGATTTACCCGATGAGGGCTGTGAAAACCGTTTTGTTCTGTGCGGGTACCGACATGACGTTTTCCACAGCCCCTTCTTTCATTTTACGGATCAGTCTTTCTTCGCGCCGCGGAGAATGTTGAAGCCTCTCTTTAACGCATAGGCGCCGATCGGTCCGAACTTGTCCTCGCAACGGATCATCTTCGTTGCACCGGGCAGGTCACGGAACAGATGGATCGCATCAAATTCGCAGCGGGTCGTACACAGACCGCAGCCGATGCAGCGGTTCTCGTCCACCGTAGTCGCACCGCAGCCCAGGCAGCGGTTTGCTTCCGCCTTAACCTGTTCTTCGGTAAACGGCAGACGCGTGTCGCTGAAGGTGCTGACCGGATCCACATCCAGATGGCCCGGCACCTGACGGCCCGTGTTGTCATAGGACGGAATCACGATATTGTCCTTGTCGAGTTCGATGAACTCCCGCAGATCCCGGTTGATCGTCAGGGACTGTCCCTTGTGGACAAAGCGGTGCATGGACTCGCAGGCCTTCTTGCCGGCCGCGATCGCATCGATCGCAAAGCGGGCGCCGTGCTCGATGTCCCCGCCGGCGAAGATATCCGGCTCGCCGGTCTGGAAAGTGACGGGATCGGCAACGACCGTTCCGCCGCGGCGGATTTCGGCCTTCGTACCTTTGAGCAGATCGCCCCAGACGGCTGACTGACCGATGGCTTCCAGCACGCTCACGCACGGGATCGTGATCGTATCGTTTTCGTCATAGGTCGGATTGAAGCGGTGCTCCGCATCGAAGACGCTTGTGCAGCGCTTGAAGACAACGCCGGTCACCTTTCCGTTTTCGCTTAAGAACTCCTTCGGGCCCCAGCCGTTCATAACGGTAATCCCCTCGGCCCGGGCCTCGGCTACTTCGTCCTTCGCAGCCGGCATCTCTTTCTCGCTTTCCAGGCAGAGCATCGTGACCTTGCCGCCGGTTGCCCGGACAGCGCTTCTGGCCACGTCCACGGCAACGTTGCCGCCGCCGACCACCACGACATCGCCGCCCAGGCGGACGGTATTGTCATCGCCGATTCTGCGCAGGAAAGCAATGCCGGATTCGATGCCTTCGGCTTCCTCGCCGGGCACGCCGACTTTGCGGCCGCCCTGGAGGCCGATCGCCACATAGAAGGCCTTGTAGCCCTGTTCGCGCAGTTCGGGGATCGTCACATCCTGTCCCACGTTCACGCCGGTCTTAAACTCGACGCCCATCGTGCGCAGCACGTCGATTTCGGCCTTTAAGACATCCTTTTCCAGCCGGAAGTTCGGAATACCGTAGGTCAGCATGCCGCCGACTTCCTTTTCCTTTTCAAACACTGTGACATCGTAGCCGCGGGTGCGCAGATAGTAGGCACAGGAAAGGCCCGCGGGACCGGAGCCGATGACGGCCATCTTGTATTCGGGTCCCCACATTTTTCCTTCATCGTTTTCACAGATCGGGATGTAGCGGTTTTCTGCCTTCAGTTCCTGAGCGGCAATGAATTTCTTGATCTCGTCGATCGCGATCGGCTGGTCCACGGTCCCGCGCGTGCAGGCATCCTCACAGCGGCGGTTGCAGATCGCACCGCAGACCGCGGGCAGCGGATTGTCCTGTTTGATCAGCTTTAAGGCATCCAGATACCGGCCTTCCTTGGCCATTTTCACATAGCCCTGGATTGCCAGATGCGCCGGACAGGCCGTCTTGCAGGGAGAGGTTCCCGTTTCGTAGCAGTTGATTTTCGAGGTTTCGCGGTAGTTGGGATTCCACTTGTCCGCGCCCCACTTGCGGGCATCGGGCAGCTCGCTCTTCGGATATTTCACCTCGCCCTGCTTCGTGCAGAGCTTCTGGCCGAGCTTGGCTGCACCGACCGGGCAGACCTCCACGCACTTGCCGCAGGCCACGCATTTTTCCTTATCCACGTGAGCCCGGTAGGCCGAGCGGGACATGTTGGGCGTGTTGTAAAGCTGAGAGGTGCGGATCGCGTTGCAGACGCCGGGGGCGCAGTTGCACAGGCCGACGATCTTCTCCTCGCCGTCGATATTTGTCGTCTGGTGCACGAACCCGTGCCGTTCCGCACGCTCCAGGATCTCCAGCGCCTCCTGCTTGGTAATATATCGTCCCATGCCGCGGTTTACGCAGTACTCCGCCAGATCGCCCAGGCCGATGCAGAACTCGCCGTTGATCTCGCCGGAGCCCTCGCCGCGCATCGTCTGCTGCTTGCGGCAGGTGCACTGACCGACCGAGAGCAGGCCGTCATATTTTTCCAGCCAGTGCGAAATATGCTCCACGCTCACGGAATTGCTGATATGGTCAATGGCCTTTTCGATCGGAATGACGTGCATGCCGATTCCGCCGCCGCCCATCGGGACCATCTGGGTCACGTTTTCCAGCGGCATCTGGGTCATCAGGTTGAAGAAGGTAGCCAGCTCCGGGAATTCGTCGGTCAGCTTGTCGTTCATCATCATGAATTCGGCAATGCCCGGCACGAAAATCGGCACGTCGTACTGCATATGCCGGTCCGCGTTCTCCCGGTTGGATTCCAGCACACCGATCCACAGCAGGCGGTCGATCATCTTCATGGTGTCTTCCATGGACATGTTGTTCATCTTCGCGAGCTGCTCCGCGTCGTAATTCACCCGGATCTTCTTGAAGCTTAAGAGGAATTTGACCTCTTCCTTCGTCAGGACATGGTCCAGGGCCCAGTATTCCGGATCGTCCGTCTTCATCGTATGCGTATACTTCACCGCATAACGGTCCGTGATCATGGTGCCCAGCTTCAGGACCAGTTTTTTCTTTTCCTCGTCCTCCGCCTTGTAATTCGGGACCTGCTTGTAGTCCCGCTCGTTGGTCATGCGGTTTTTCTGTTCTTTCATGCCTTTACTCCTGTTGTTTAGCCCTTCATGGGATGCTTTCTTTCCGCGGCCGTCATAAGCCAGTTCAGCCAGGCCTCAAAGCCCTCGCCCGTCAAGGCGGAAAGCGGTAAGATCTCAAGTCCCGGATTCACTTTGTCAATGTTATTTCTTAGCGCCTTTAGGCTGAAATCGAAAGCCGGCGCCGTATCCGTTTTGCTGACTATAAGAAGGTCTGCCACCTCAAACATAAGAGGATATTTAAGCGGCTTGTCGTCACCTTCCGGCAGGCTCAGCATCACGACGCGAAGGTCTGCCCCGGTATCGAATTCGGCCGGGCAGACGAGGTTCCCGATATTCTCCAGAAATACGAGATCGAGCCCGTCTGCATTAAGGCCGTCAAGTCCGACACGGGTCATCGCCGCATCCATATGGCAGCTTCCGCCCGTATGCAGCTGAACGGTTTTTCCCCCGGCCTCATCGATCCTTTTGGCATCCACGTCCGAATCCACGTCCGCCTCGATCACACCGATTTTGAAGCTGTCCTTTAAGGTCCTTATCGTCCGCTCCAAAAACGTCGTCTTGCCGGCACCGGGCGAAGCCATCAGGTTCACGAAAAGCGGTCCGTTTTTAAGCGAGGCGCGAAGTAAATCGGCTTCGGCATCGTTGTCCTCTATCAGATCGGCTTTCGTCTCCAGAATGTCAAATCTTCTCTCGTTCACAGAATCTCCTTTAGAAGAAGCGGGTAATCAGATCCTTTGAAGCCGCACAGGTATCTTCCATATCACCGAAGCTGATGATCTCGCCGGCATAGAAAGTATTCTGCTTGCCCTGCATGGCCTCAAGCTTGTCATACCAGCCGTCCGCGTAATCCTTCGGGGAAACGTGCGGGCAGTAATAGGTTTCCTGCTCGAACTTTCTTTCCTTGACCGGGAAGCCGCAGAGCTCCATGTCCTTCATCATGGTGTCGATCGTATAGTCATATTCGGCATCCTTGCTGCCCATATGGTTGCGCAGGGCATAGACGGAGCAGGGGCAGTCCGCGCCGAGATCTTCCCAGCGATGATAGTAAACCATCGCATGGCCCAGGCGTTCGGGCACCATGTTGTCGAAAATATAACCGGAAATGGTCGGTCCTTTCCCCGGGTTAAATATGGCGGTAAAGTCCACATATTTCTCGTGAATGATCTTGCTGAAGAGCTCTTTCTCCTCTTCGCGCGCATCCGCAAACTTCGCAAACAGATCCAGCGGCGTCGTCACGATCAGCTTGTCAAATTCTTCAACGCGCTGTCCGCCGTCATCTTTTATCGTTACTTTGATCTTGCCGTCGGTACCTTCCGCGGGACGCTCCACCTTCACGATTTCGCTGCGCAGATGAGCCGGCTTATTCAGCTTCTTATTGGCCTGCTCGTAGATATCCTGCGTTCCGTTTTTCCAGGTCCACAGGCGCATGTTCACGAATTCGATCGCGGTGGTCGTGTCAAGATATTTCATGACGTAGCCGGCCGGAATCTCGTCAAAATAACCGTAGCCGAAGGAG
>JAEEGL017209104.1_pt1 | contig 23681 bp, 20 predicted proteins | sample 9134231 | NCBI WGS metagenome assembly JAEEGL01 (sample SAMN16246548, study PRJNA631951) | gut metagenome | biome: gut microbiome; feature: rumen; material: fiber-attached | host: Bos | place: Iran: Karaj | collected 2018-10 | reverse complement strand
TAATGTTCTCTCTTCTCATAATCAAAACTCCTCCTTTGTTTTTCTTTGATCCAGACCGCTGTATATGACAGTGTTTTTATGTAAAAAAATAAACCGGAGCGTTTCAATCTACCCAATGATAGTAGATCAAAACCTCCGGTTGTCCGGTCAGCTAGTATTTATTTGTTGTATTTAATATAAACGAAGGAGGGTTGTTGTACAATTACAGGGGCTTTATCTGTGGCGATAAAGGTAAGTTATCATACTGCAGAATAGGCTTCCAGCTTTTTGATATAGGCCTGGCCCATCTCGCTGAGGACGTTCCCTTTGCGAACGATGTAGCCCAGGGTGAGGATATCCTCCTCTTTTAACTTGATAACATTGAAATCTGTGGTGTTGAGGGAGGCGTCAAGGAGGCCGGAACCCACAGCGTATCCGTTAAGTCCGATCATGAGCTCCATGGATGTGGCTCTCTCATTGGTGGTCACAACCTTCTGGTAGTCGTAGGCCTTTCCGTTTGGAATGGTACTCTTTTTGCTGCTTCTTACTTCGTTTTTCGAGCGCAATGTATTTGCTCATTGTCCTTTCTCCGTTTCTTACTTGTTAAGTTTTTGGTTTATTATCAAAACGCCCTCACATACCCAATCTCCGTATAGACCATACCGCGGCGGCCCTGCTCGGATTTCATCAGGGATATACCGTTTACCCGCATTTTTTCAGGCATAGTCCCATCATACCCCATCGGAATATCCTTGGCTCCGCTGGCCCGCCTTACAAGAGTTATATGGGACACAAATTTCTTTTTATCAAAATCGATGTCGTTGTCGGCGAGGGCGTGTCTAAGGCGCTTGACGTAGTCGTTTAGGTCAGGATTGTCTTCTATATTGGCAAATATCATGTCTTTGAACCGCCTCATTCCTGATAGCTGCAGGGTAAAAGATCTGAGGGGAACATCCCTCATTATCTCTTCAATCTTTTCCGGTTCGTCGCTCTCACCGATGAATACAAGGGTCATGTGAAGGTTCTCTTCACTGGTGAAATTGCCGCTTACGCCCCATCTCATGAGATCATCCTGCATCTCGATAAGGGCATCGGTCATGTTCTCGTCAAAGTTAATCGCTAAAAAAAGTCGCATAGGCATCTCTTCTCTCAAAGCAAACAACCGTTACAACTATATTATAGCACCTGATGTTATAAAACTTAGTTCGATGCCTTGAAATTATAGATTGGCTTCATCACATCCACGATCTCCACAGACTCCTTGATCACATCAATGATGTCCTCCAGTGACTTGTAGGCCATTGGCGCCTCATCTATGGTGCCTCGCAGACGGATGAGGTGTAGATTCCTTTCATGGCCTCCTTGTAGTCCTCCATGGAGAGGTTGTTCTTGGCTTCGGATCTGGACATGAGTCTTCCGGCGCCGTGAGGAGCTGAGTAGTTCCACTCGGGATTGCCCTTACCAATTGCAAGGACAGAGCCGTCTCTCATGTTGATGGGGATAAGCACCTTCTCTCCCTTGTGCGCAGCGATAGATCCTTTCCTAAGGATCATCTCATCAGTATCAATATAGTTATGGACTGTGTGAAAAGACTCCCCGGCTGACAGCCCGGTTTTCTCCAAAAGAATCTCCGCCATCTTCTCACGGTTTCTCCTGGCAAATCTCTGGCATATCTCCACGTCGTGAAGATAGTCCTCCAGGTATCTGCCGGATAAATAGCACAGATCCTCAGGCATTGTCGCAGGACCCTCCTGATATTTCTCTCTGTAGAGCTGTTTAAGCGCAGCCTGGATCTCAGTGCGTCTTCCCTGCTCCTTGTAGGTCCTGATGAGCTCCTCTCTTGCCTCCAGGTACTCACCGATTCCCCTGTCAAGGTCCACAGCAAGTGCCTGGTAGATCTCAGCCACCTGCTTACCAAGATTTCTGGAACCGGAGTGAATAATAAGGTACTGAGTGCCATCAGATGCTCTGTCCACCTCGATAAAATGGTTACCACCACCAAGGGTACCAAGGGATCTCTCAAGACGCTTAGCCTCCTTGAGCTGACGGTAGCAGCGAAGCCCTGTAAGATCAAATCTCTCAATCCTTCCATCCCATACCTCACGTCCGCAGGGGATGGTGAAGGCAGCCATATCCAGCTTCTCCAGGTCTATCTTTTGCCTGCCCAGATTAACTGTGTACATACCGCATCCGATATCAACGCCGACTACATTAGGCACTGCCTTATCTGTAATTGTCATGGTTGTTCCTATTATGCAGCCCTTACCCGCATGAACATCAGGCATGATCCTGATCTTGGAGCCTGCTGTCATAGGGTAGTCGCACATTCTTTTGATCTGCTCTATTGCCTCATCCTCCACAATCTTGGCGTAGCAAAGAGCTGTATTTACTTTTCCTTTTATCTCAATTGTATTCATAGTCATCCTTCCGATCCCGGCCGGAAGTCTTCATACTCCCGGCCTCTTACTTAATCACATAACAGCCTGTACTTAATGCTGTCTGTGTCTTTGTTATGACTTAATGATAGTCTTTCCAATTGGAGATAAAAAGATGCAGATTGACTTGCTATCACAACCCCAATATAATATGAATTATAGCGATTTTAGCTTATTTTTAACGAATTTCACAACCCCAATTAAGAGGTGTAACATGACAGAGAAATACAAAATCTACCTATCTGACGATACCAAATCAAGACTTATCAACGACGCCGAGCTCTTTGAATTTACCAAGAAGGACGAGTCCGTTAACCTCAATGCCTTCCTGAAGACGCTGATCGTTAACTACTTTGACCGCTACAGGCAGGACAGCGCTGATCTCCATTCCCGCATACAGCAGGACCTTGTCAGCACTGCAGGCATCAGTCAGAAGACCGCATCTGCCTTGGCGGACAAGCTCGTCAACAACTACATCAAGTCCGGCCATGACCTTGGCGGCAAGAACTCCGCCCTGACCCTGACTGTCAGCGGAGCATCCTACGAAGTCCTCAGCATCATAGAGCACAGCATGTTAAAAGATATCTCCCTTTCCCAGTACCTTAAGGACATGTTCAGCTCCTATCTCTCAATCCCCAGAAATGAGCGCGAGGCAATCATTTTCAAGGATACCTATGAGGACATAGAAAAAGCCATCAGAGAGCACAAGATCCTGACCTTTTCATCCACTACTTCCGATGAGAAGTACTTTTTTGCCGTGGAGCCCTATGTGCTCGCTCCCTCCAAGGAGGAACAGTGTAACTACCTTCTGTGCTGTGACCGCAGATCCCGTAAGCCCAGGACCTTCAGGATATCCAGGATCAGAAGCGTATTTATTACACCCGACTCTTTTCCGATTAATCCGGACATACAAAAAGAGCTCCAGGAAAAAGCTATCCGGAGCCCTCATTCAGTATCATTGACAGTCAAGGCAGTTGTCCGCCTTAACAAATATGGAGTTAAAAAGTTCAAATCAATTACCAAGAACAGGCCCATCGTCTCCAAAACAGAAGGTAATCTCTATTACTTCGACTGGCCGGAACTGCAGCTTGAAGAGTACTTCAACCGCTTCGGCAGAGATGCGGTAGTCCTTGAACCAGCCTCACTCAGAGAGAAGATCAAGAAGTTCTACTACTACGGCCTGCGGGAATACAGCAAATGATTCCCTGCATCAACCTGTCTTCCCTCAGGCAACTGCCCTCGTCTTACGTGACATGGGATCGATCAGGATGATGACATACAACAGTACCAGCGCAAAAGATATAACTCCGAACAGTATGCTGTAACCCCAGCCGCTGTCAATGCCATCCCACCAGGAAATAGTGTCAAGCACATAATAAATAAGTGCATTGGTCAAAAAGGAACTTGCTGCGAATAGCACTAACTGTTTCCGGGAATTGATCACATTAAATAACTTGAGACCTATATAAGGCATAATATCAAGGATCAGGCTGCAAATAATAAGACTCGTGAATTCACTCCACTCATGATTCGGATCATAGATATTAAAAAATGAATACATAAAGCTGTCCATAACATCGGCCATTGACAGCCCCCACATAAAGGTACCACAGAGCATGCCCGCAAGGATCACTCTTCCGCGCTCCTTCTTATCTCTTGCGCTTCGCAGCAGTTCTCCTCTGTCATCACGTACTTCACCGGCTTTTGCATCATATTCTGCGCCCTTTGCGATATACATCATGATTGCCAGCAGCACTATCACCACCACGATCATGTTGTTGAATATGTACATGAGCCTGTCCGCCCAAAAGCCAAGGTCTGAGTTATAATAGGTTTCCCCTACGGTTGCGCCATGTACGCGGCCGATAATGCCATCAATCAGCAAATTTCCCACAAATGCAGGCATCAGCGAAGCGCCTACATCCATATAGTCCTTGGGTCTGCATACCCACATAACCACAACAGCCATAACCACACCGCATACAAGAGCGATGAGCCTTGGATGTCTGAAAATACTCCTGTACCAGGTTTCAAACGCCCCCTGATCATGGGCGATTGATACTCCCGCCAGAATTGCCCATTGAATTACAAATATAATGCCGCCTGTCAGCGCATATTTTGTCTGCTTTTTCATATTTTCGCCTCTTTCCCCAACAATTTTTCACTCATATACTACACAGTTCAGCTGATTATGACAAGCGCAAAATGCAGATAGTGCGCCATTTTTTTAGTTTTGGTATTGACGCATTAAAGTAATAAAATGTATAATTTGCTTGCTTACTATTTAATTGTTATCTATCTATTCATATTGCATTGTGGAGGAATTATGGAGTACAGAAATAACAGAAAAGGTGAACCCATATCAATTCTTGGCTACGGCTGTATGCGCTTTACGACCAACCAAGGTACCATAGATCTGGATAAGACCGAGAAGGAGATCCTGGAAGCCTATAACAGCGGCGTCAACTATTACGATACCGCCTATGCCTACCCCGGCAGTGAAGCTACACTTGGTGAGATTCTTCACAGAAACGGCATCCGCGAAAAGGTAAATATAGCTACCAAGCTCCCCCATTATCTTGTGAACAATGCAGCTGCACTGGATAAATACTTTGACGAAGAACTAAGGCGTCTTCAGACCGATTATGTGGATTACTATCTGATGCACCACATGACCGCCATGAATCAGTGGGACAAGCTGGAGAAACTGGGAATAAGACAATGGATTGCAGATAAAAAAACTTCCGGCGCCATTAGGAATATCGGCTTTTCCTTCCATGGTAACACCGAGGACTTCATCGGCATACTGGACTCCTATGACTGGGATTTCTGTCAGATTCAGTACAATTACAAAGACGAGCATACTCAGGCAGGAAGAGAGGGCCTTCAATATGCAGCTGCAAAAGGAATCCCTGTGATAATTATGGAACCTCTTCGAGGTGGAAGACTTGTCAATCTCCTTCCTGATAAAGCTAAAGAAGCAATAGCCTCCTATGAGAAAAACTATACACCTGCCGAACTGGCACTTCGCTGGCTCTGGGATCAGCCCGAGGTTACCTGCGTTCTGTCAGGTATGAATTCACTTGATATGGTTCGTGAGAATTGCCGTGTAGCAGCGGATTCACTGCCTGGAGCCTTCACCGACGAAGACTACTCTCTCGTTGATGAAGTCAAAAAGATAATTTCAGAAAAGGAACTGGTTGGCTGCACAGGCTGCAGATATTGCATGCCCTGCCCTAAGGGCGTGGATATCCCTGCTCTCTTTAGATGCTATAACATGACAGCGCTCGAGAGCAAGGCAGAGGCCCGCTATGAATATGTGCAGACTGTGGGTCTTAAGGCTGAACCTGCCTTTGCTTCCCAGTGTATTGAATGTGGCAAGTGCGAACAGCACTGCCCTCAGAACATCCCCATCAGAGAGATGCTGAAAGTTGCCGACAAGGCCGTTCGTCCATGGCCCTATAAAGTAGCTACATCTGTGGTCAGGAAATTCCTGATAAGATGATGTTGTTCAGATTCTCATGGCAACTTCATAGGCTCGCCATATAACGCTACGAAGATTACCTACTTCTTTGCAGTCGCCTACGTAGTCCATGTTGCTGGTCTTCTCATTCTCTTTGACAACGGGGTTGGGGATATATCCTACGCAGCTGATAACGCTGTCGCAGTCTATCCTGAAGCTGTCGCCCTTTTTGTCATTGCAGATGATATAACCGTCCCAGACTTCGCTAAGTCCGGTCTCAAGATGCACCTCTACATTATGAAGTGCAAACCACTCCCTGAGGTATGAACTATTGGCAAGACATACGCCCTTCTGGGAAATGAGGTCGTCCTTCATCTCCACGATAATGGGAGTCTTGCCCTGAAGAGCCAGCCCATAGGCTATCTCGCAGCCTGAGAGACCGCCGCCTATGATCGCAACTCTCTGTCCAACTTCCCTGCCCCTTAGATAATCACAGGCTTCGATCATCTTCTCCTGACCGGGAGTGTTGCTAAGAAATCTTGGTTTGGCACCTGTTGCGATTATTATGTCACTTCTCCAGAATCTGCCCACGTCCTTGATGGGAGTGTTCAGATGAACCTCTATGCCAAGCTCCTCCATCTGTCTGCGATACCATTCAAGGAGCTCGCGGAGCTTCCCCTTATAGGACTCTGCGCTGGCTGCGATAAAGGTGCCGCCCAGCTCTCCGCTCTTCTCATAGATCACAGGTTCATGGCCTCTTAGCTTAAGAACTCTGGCAGCTTCCATACCACCTATTCCGCCGCCGATGACTATTACCTTTTTAGGGTGCCCTGTCTTTTTGATATGATGCTTGTCCTTCTGCATGGTCTCGGCGTTAACAGCACATCTTGCAAGATGAAGACTATCATAGAGATCCTGGTCGTTGGGAACTCCCTTGTAATGACACATGTTAAAACAGCCGTTGTGGCAGAGAATACAAGGTCTGATATCCTCGCTCTTTCCGGCCATCAGCTTGGTAACCCACTCAGGGTCAGCCAGGAACTGCCTTGCAAAGCCCGCTCCGTCGATACTTCCCTTGGCCACTGCATCTGCAGCAACCTTGGGGTCCATCCTTCCGGCACAGACCACGGGAATATCCACGTGCCTTCTAAGAGCCTCCACGTCGGACAGATTGCAGTTCTCCGGCATATAGATAGGGGGATGAGCCCAGTACCAGGCGTCGTAGGTTCCGTTATCACAATTAAGCATGTCGTAGCCTGCGTCCTGAAGGTACTTGGCAGCCCTAACAGACTCCTCAAAGTCTCTTCCAACTTCCTCGTACTCTTCGCCGGGAAGTGCTCCCTGTCTGAAGCCCTTGGTCTTGGAAATCACACTGTAGCGCAGGGATACAGGATAATCCTTACCGCATACTCTTTTGATCTCCTGAACTATTTCCACCGCAAAGCGATATCTGTTCTCAAAGCTTCCGCCGTACTGATCGGTTCTCTTGTTGACATATCCAAGAGTAAACTGATCAAGAAGATAGCCCTCATGTACAGCATGTACCTCTACTCCGTCAACTCCCGCCTCCTTAAGAAGCGCAGCGGTCTTGCCAAATGCCTTAACAAACTCCTGTATCTCAGATGCTGTCATCTCCCTGGAAGGGAGCTTGTCCGACCATCTGTTGGGAGAGGGACTGGCACTGGCGGTTATCTTGTCAAGATCCATGACAGGCCTCGATAAAACCCTCAAAAAGCCATTGTTATACAGCTTCTCCATCATGGGACTGACGGTAAAGGATCTGCCAAAGCCTGCTGTGAGCTGCACAAAGAGCTTGGCTCCGGTGGCGTGGAATTTTGGCATCCACTCCGCCAGATCCTTGTACATCTTTTTATTCTTATGGAGCCACTGGCCGTACATGGGATTGTAGACCGGCTGGCAACCGGGAAGAAGAAGTCCCGCGTTATTTTTGGCAACCTCCAGGATAAAGTCTGCACCGGCCTCGTCGAAATGATTCTTTTCCATCCAACCGAAAAGATCCGTTCCGCCCATGGAGGTCAAAACTATTCTGTTCTTTATCTCCACATTGCCGATTTTCCAAGGTGTAAATAGAGGTTCCAAATTTTTATCCATAGTAAATGTAAGCTCCTAAGCTTATTCCATTTTTAATATTTTAGAAGAAGCACTTCTGTACTGTGTCTCCGAAGTCCTTTTCCTTGTAATTCCAAACAGCGTGACCGATATTGTACTTATTAAATACGCTGTGGATATCATCAAACCATCTCTTGGCGGATTCTGTATCGGCAAGCTCGATTACGCCGTACTCTCCGCAGTAAAGGTTAACATTCTCTTTCTCAGCAGTCTCAACAGCGGGAACAAAGATGCTCTCGAAGTAGGAAGGTCCAATCTCTGTGATCTCGCCTCTGTTGATGGCATCTGCCAGGGCAGGTGAAAGCTCCTTGGATTTCTCTCTGTACTCATCAAGGCTGCCGGGATAATCAACCACCAGGTCCTTAGGCATGTTCTCAACCCAGAAAGCTCTCTGATGAGTAAAGATGAAGGGCTCGTAGCAATGGAAATTGTAAACGATCTTGTCATCGATGGGCTTACCAAGCAGAGGTACGCTGGTTACGCTGTTGTAGCACACGCCACCGATGATGATGTAAGAATTGGGTGCGTACTGTCTGATGGCCAGGGAACACTTTCTTGAGATCTCGTTCCACTCATCCACAACCTTGGGTGAAACAACCTCGTTCAAAAGCTCGAATGCAAGCATATCCGCATCTGCGGCAAATCTCTTGGCAATGGTCTCCCAGGTCTTATAAAAACGCTGCTGAAGCGCCTCATCATAGAAGAACTTCTCCTTGCTTGCTCCTGTATCAAGGGGATCAAAGGAATAACCGTAGCACTTGTGAAGATCAAGTACCATATTCAGACCGTTCTTCCTGCACCACTTGATGCAATTGGCGATATACTCATAACCTGATTCAATGGGATCGCCCTCTTCAGTCTCGATTATCACGTAGTCAACAGGAACACGGACATGGTCAAAGCCCGCCTTCTTGATCTTCTCGATATCGTTCTCAGTGATGAACGTATCGAAATGCTCCTTGCTGTCGTCGTCATACTGGGAGAGCCATCCACCCAGATTGGCGCCAAACATAAATCCTTCAAATGTCTTCATAAATTTCCTCCAAACTTAATTCCATAAAAACCTCATTTAATACCCATTGTAAAGTATTGGGTCCTCCCCTTCAACCCAATATGCAAATAAATGCGTAAAAAAAGCACTCCTTCATCGAAGGAATGCCTTAATCTCTTCCAATCTTGCGGTAGCAGCTGCCCTGCCCAGGTCATATACTCTCTGAAGCTCTGCCGGATCTTTCTCCACAGCGCCGATATGAAGGGGCTCTGCAGGCCTTAAAACAAATATCTCTCCGCTATTTTCTTTTTCACGGACATAGCGTTTCTGCTCATTGTACATAAGATGGCGCTCCTGCATGCAGCGGACCATCTGAGGATATTTGCCGTACATAAGCTTTATAAGGGGCATGTACTTCTGTGGCTTTTTCACATAATTGGCTGGCTGGGTCTCAATAACCAGAATCCTGTCATAGCCCCTTCCCTCAAGAAACTTAAGCGGAATGGAATCGGACATGCCGCCGTCCAGATACTTTTTGCCGGCTATCTCCACAGGTCGGGATACAACAGGCATGGAGGCGGAAGCCTGAATCCAGGTTATATCCTCCTTCTTGCCGTCAATACACCTGTGATACTCTGCCTTGCCGGTTCCCATATCCGTAGCCACACAGTAGAATTCCATTGGATTTTGGGAAAAAGTGTCTATGTCCCACTTGTCCAGCTTGTAAGGAAGTTCGTCATAGCAGAACTCCACGTTGTAGATATCGCCGGTCCTGATCAGAGATGAAACGCTGTGATAGCGCTTGTCTGTACAATATTTTTTGTTATATCTGACGGCTCTTCCGGGCTGCCTTGATTTGATATTACAGCCAAAGGTCGCTCCTGCGGATACTCCCACCGCTCCGTCAAAGGTTATGCCGTTTTCCATGAAGACGTCAAGAATGCCGCAGGTAAACATACCTCGCATAGCGCCGCCTTCCATTACCAGTCCTGTTCTCATGTCTATTCCCCTTTTCCTGACATAGAGCCATGATAACACATATCCTGTGGTGGGGGAAAGGCATAACCGTATATTCATGCAAAAATCATTTTTATACCTTAAGCTCTTTTTGCATCATCTTAAGGCGAACTTTGTTCTCATACATTGCGGCGTCGGCACGCTCAAATACAGCACTGACACTGGCATCGTTCTGATAATGGCTCATTCCCGCTGCCACTATTACTTTGCCGCCCTTCATGTTTTCCTCATTGCGGTCCTGAATAAGTTTCATCAGCTTATCAATCTTGCCTAGGCCATGGCCCTGAACGATGACTACAAATTCATCGCCGCCCACTCTGAATACGGGACTGTGCCTGAAGATATCGCATATCAGATCACAGCCGCTCTTTAGGTATTCATCACCGGCCTTATGACCGAGGTTGTCATTGATCTGCTTAAGTCCGTTGATGTCACAAACCACTACTGCAAAATCCGTAATCTTACGCTCATCGATAAGCCTGTCAAGCTGCTCCTCCACGTCTATGTAGGCATGTCTGTTCTTCACTCCTGTAAGAGCATCGAGATTGGCTTCATTGCGGGCCGCTGTCAGATTGCTGGCGTATTCAAGATCTCTTTTTACCTGGTCGTCGATATTTATAAGGCCTACTATCAGCTGGCTGCCGCCTCTTTCCGATATCATGGCAGCCTTAATATTGGTATATCTGGGCTCGCCTCCCAGCATGATCCTGATATTCATGGAGAAGAACTTTTGCCTCTCCACACTTCTAAGGACCTTATCTCTGGTGAATTCCTTTAAGAATACATCAATATCCTCGAGATAGACATTTTTCATTCCCGAGTAGCGGAATTCCTCAAAGAAATTGTCACCATTCATGCCAATACCGATATCTTTGAGCTGCTCACTTTCCACATATTTGTGATACTCTTCCGTATCGGGATCTATGGTATAAATAGCCACTATATCTCCGGAAAGGGCCGCCACTCTGTTGTAGGTAATGCGTTCCTCCTTGAGACGTTCATAGGCCTCCTGCTGCCTCTTTTGCGCATCGATATTGCTGACACCCAATATGATCGCATTTTTTATCCCTTTCGTGCTGGTAAGTCCCGCCTTCATATGAACATAGGTGGGCCAGCCCTTGATATACAGACGGTAGCTGTAGGTAAAGCTTCCGCTGTCCTCTATGCTCTTTATTACCTTTTCCTTTGAAAAGCTCTGGAGGAATTCATCCAGGTCTTCCTCAAATATCATATTTTTTGCAGCTTCCCGGGCTTCCTCAAAAAATCCCGAGCCATGCCTCTCATTTGAAAAATCAGCTCCGGCGGTCTTGGAGGAATACTCCACATAATTCTCCGTGTCCAGATCCACCAGATAAACATAGATATAGTCCGTGGAAAGGGCTGCTGCCATCTCGGAATAGGTAAGGCCCGGACCCTCATCCTTATCCTGGGCCACGCTTATGGCCACAAGGGCTAAGGCTGTAGTATTTTTTACCGGATTCACAGTGAGTTCCCTTATAAAAAGATGCACGGTCCTGCCATCAATAAGACGCAGATCCATGATGACGTTCTCGCCATCCCTTGCGCATTTTATCAGGGCATTATGGAAGATAGCGGCGCTTTCTGTCTTGTATTGTCCTATGAAGAGCCGGCCATCCTTCATATATTTTGCAAAATAATCTCCGAATTCTTCTCTGAAGCTTCGGTTGGATCTGATCATGCTGATGGCTTCATCGTCCATTTCAAAAATGGCCATGGGCAGTGTGTCAAAATAGCTCTGGCTCAACTTTTCATCGGATTCCAGTGCATAGGAGATATCATACATATTTACCTTGCCAATGGTGGCATAGTAGTCGGATTCATCGGGATTCTCAAAGCCTGTCTGAATTCCCTTTTCGTTTCTGTCAATGATCTCCTGAAGGGTTATGGGCTTTCCATAGTAATAACCCTGCAGCTTGGTACAGCCGATCTCCTTAAGGAACTCTGCCTGTTCCCTGGTCTCAACGCCCTCAACAACGGTCTCCAGTCCAAGGGCTATAGGGAGCTTCAGGATCTCTGCCATGATAATCCTGCTCTCTTCCCCGCTTCCAAACTCTCTCATGACCTGCATGTCAAATTTGATGGCGTCAAAATGAATCTTCTGCAAAACAGCAGGGGATGAGTGCCCGTCGCCAAAGTCATCCATCCAGACCTTGAACCCCAGATCCTTAAATCTGTCCACCCGGTCCTTGATAAAGTTAACGCCATTGGCCACAGTCCGCTCTTTTATCTCAATGGTGATCTTATGGGTGTCGATGTCTGCTTCGTCCAGGAGCTTTTTTATCTCATCCACCATGTTGCAGAAGTAAAAATCATAGCCGGATAAGTTTATTGTCTGAGGCACCACATAAAGGCCTGCCTCTTTCTGAGCCAGCATCTTTTTGACAACCTTCTTTGCCACATGGAGGTCGAGTTTATGAATGAGCTTGTTCTCTTCGAGTATGGGGATGAATTCATCAGGATAGAATACTCCCTTTTTGGGATCGATCCACCTGGAAAGAGCCTCCTCATCGGAAACTTTGCCGTTGGCCGCACGAATGATGGGCTGATATAGGATGTCTATCCAGCCTTCTTTTAGAGCTCTGTCGAAATTCTCCAGGATATACTGCCTGTTCTCCTCTTTTTTCAGCATCTCCCGGTCAAAAAAGCTTGCGCCTTTTTGATAATTATTCATTCCAAAGGTCAGCTCCAGGGACTTCTCAAAGTTCTCTCCGGTTTCCCTGTAGGAACCTTCATCAGCAAAGGTTACCACCGAAAGCCTGATTCCATCTCTTTCTTCATGCTTACCGATGGCTCTTATTATCCTGTATTCATCGTTTTTGAAAAATCTGTAGATTGTCCGGAACTCTCCGCCTTCACTTTCGAATCTTAAGATATCTTCGTAGATCCTGGGAATGTCCTCAGGGTGGACATCACGGTATATGCTGTTGCTCAAAAGTTCAAAGGCTTCACCCATATCTTCGAAGCCCAGCATCTGACAAAAGCCCGCAGAAATAGCTATAGTCGCAGCCTTACCGTCGATGTACTGATACACGGCCATGGGAATGCAGCTACTTGCTATTAACTCCGATTCTGCTTTGCTATACCGATATTTTTCCATGATAAAACCTTTCTCTGTATAACAATTATACAAAGAAAGGCTTATTAATTGTCGTTTTTGTATATATTTTTATAATTTTTTTATCTTCTGCCTCGATATAGCAATGCAAACATCATTGCAAAAAGAAGTGCTGCAGCGCTGACGCCCAGATAGATGTAGTTCGTGGTGTTTCCTGAATTCATTCCGCTGAAATCGCCGGGGAAATCGCCACCTCCGGGGGAATCAAATATTTACCATCTACAGCATGTCTGTCCGGCTCCGCCACTGTGCGAAGTCTCTGCCTTATGGTGATCATGTCCGCCGTTGTGATCTCATGCTTTAGTTCATGTCTGTATTTCACAAAGCAATCTCTCCTTCCTGATGTTGTTTTTTCAGTCGAAGACCATTCTAATCGTCTTACCTAAAACCAACCTAAAAACACCAAAAAAGACAGCTACCCTTTATAAAAAGATAACTGTCTTTATAATTTCATTATAAACTTCAGAATTGCCGGGTGCCTTACCTAAGCACACTGTATCCAAAGCTGTTAACCAGTGCATCTATGGGCACTCCCTGCTTGCAGAGCGGGCAATCGGCAATATCATAGGATTCATAGCCCGGAATCTCCTCGGGATGGAATGCTGAAATAACAGGAAGTCCTGCTGCCGCTTTAACCGTACTGAATATAGCACAGGCGCCGGTGATCTCAGCTCCGTAATATCTTACACCCTCAGCAAGTCTCTCCAGGGTACGTCCTGTTGTAAGGGATCCAAGAAGAAGTAATGTATGCTTGCCGCGAAGTGCCAGCTGCAGATTGTCACGGAATATGATCTGTCCATCTGATGCATACTCAGGAGCAAGAACATAGATGGTCTTATGAGCGTTGCAGTTAAGTACTCCTGCCTTGGTGAGCTCATCAGCCAGGTAAGTTCCGATAACCTCTGTTCCATCGGCACACACAATGGTGTCCACCGGTGTTGAAAGAGTATAGTGAAGCGCAAGGATATTGGCAATGCCATGAGCTTCATTACAACGGGTCTTCAGCGTACCGATTTCCATATAATGTGTTACATGGGAATGGGTCGTGGCATAGTGGCCCGGAATGATCTTAAGTGCTACATTTGAATTCATCTGCGCCGGTATCTTGGTATACTCACTTAACATGAATGTGTCCCCCTTTATTTAATATGGCATGTATCCTTAAATGATATTACAGAAATCCGCACTCGCTGCGGGTTTCGTGAGAATATGATTCAAGTGGCAAACAAGCCCTGCGACGTTAGTCGCCTTTAAATGGCTTGTTTGCTGACATCTTGGAATTTTTATCCAAGATGTCATGGGTTTTCTGCTAAGTATATGATAGCACATTTTCGTACACTATTTGGCAATAAATTGTTTTTGTCAAGCAAAATTTACCTACATGATGGTAAATTCATCTTACCGCGCACATTATCAACAAGTGTTGTTCCTTCTTCCAGGTCTCCTGCAAGTACAAAGCCCAGATCCTTTACATAGAACGGATGGGCAGGTGTTGTAACTACCTCCTCGCCGTCTATGTTCAGATGAACAAGCTCATTAGTCTCATTGACATAGGTCTCAAGAACTCTCTTGTAGGTAACATCTCCGGTTTCAGGATCTTCTGATAGAACGAATTCACCTTCTTCTATCTGCTCGATAGGTATAGGCCCGTCAATCGTTTCAACAAGCGTTCCCGCAACGAAGCAGTGATTGGACGTCATTCCTCCCGTTATAAATCCTGTTATCGCACCGGACATAAAGCCGTCACAGGCACCATGTTACTGCAAGCAGTAACACATTGGGGCGACATTGGAAGTTTTGCTTCGCAAAAAGTCGCCCCATTTTGTTCATCATATTCTCACGCAAAGCGCAGCGGAGTGCGCATTGCTGCTTGCAAGTATACTTATGTCCTCACGTCGCTGCTTGCTTTGTTTTCTACATTGGTGACAGGTATCAGTAAATTTCTGTGAACTGTATAAAAACCGTTGAAAATCGTGGTAAGGGCACGGAAAGCCAAACACATAATTCCATGAAAATAGGCCATCTAAATGAGGTTCATTTTCAAATTCAATCACTCTCAAGATATTCATAGCTGGTATCATACCACACATTCTCTGTGATTATTTATTGGTGAGAATTTAATAGACTCATCCATTTTTTCAATCAATTCTTTTCCTCCATGCTCAAGGCAGTAATCCAATTCTTTCTGAAAAACGGGAATTGAATTGTAAAGGATTACCTGATCTCCGCATTCGAGAGTTAATGGCTCAAAACTTTCATCATAAACATCGAGTACAATCCCTGTAAACGGTGTTGCTTTTGCAAATCCCCTCTTAAACTTAACATCATGGTACCAACCAAGCCAGCTCTTTTCCATACAGGGAAGCCTTGCAATAGTTTTCAATACTTCAAACGGCCACTGCCACTCCTTGGACGGGTCATCAATTTTCCAGTTAGCAGGAAGTCTTATTGCAAACTCAGCTCTATTCATCTTGCCGTAGTAGTCAGGCACAGGCATCTTATAGTAAAGTGCTCCCATAGTCACTAGTGTATAATAATTCTTTTCTTTGGTAGGAGGAACTACAATAATATCAATTGGCAAATATTTATTTGTAAGTTCCATATACACTGTTTCATAATCTCCAACCTGATTCCTAATATAATCAGTATAAGACTCAATATCCGTCACTGAAATCGGAACTCCAGCAATACCATTTATTTCCTTGGTTTCACAGATCTCAAGTTTCCCCTTCCTCTCCCAATCACTCAGTGCCATCAATGCAGATATCGAATAATGATCAGGCTCTTTTTTATTATAATTGAACTGTTTTATTGATAAGGCTTTATCAACTTCATAATTTAAAGATAAACACATTGATGACGCAAAGTCTCTTACTGCTTCATCATCACTTTCAATCAAATCTGCAATGCAATTATGAAACAAATCCTTATCCATCACAAATCTTTTATAATAGGCTATTACCTTGGCTCTTTCTTTGTTTCCTTTTTTGTTTTCTCCCTTCTGATAGGCTTCTGACATATTATGACAGCATTCGCTAAAATCTGATATTATTTCATTTATATTACTATTATTCATGATATTATTTTGAGCATTTTCAAAACTCGTATTCCTTCCTTATACTGTGTAACAATATCCTGTCCTGCCAACCAGTTTCTGAACGTCATTCCAGTGTCTTCATATAGACTACTATAAAATGAAGAAACCTTCCTATGATCCTCTACCGTCAGCTTAATCATATTCTCAGGATTATTTATCAGTTCTTTTGCAAAACCTGATTTATTAACTTGACATTGCTCAACAATATGATGCCATTCATTCCCTTCTCCTGACGAGCCAAGATGCTTTTTAAGAGTTTTAAATGTCTTATACCCTTTAGCCTTATCAAGCTTGATATTCTCTGCACCACAATTATTATGCACTAGCACATTCGTTGTGCCGACAAAATATGTGTGGTAATCTTCAACAGCAAAGTTGTAAACCGGAACTGCGCTCTGCAGCTGTTCCCAACGCTTGATCAGAAGATGTAATTCATTACCTTCATTATCAACAAGTGTTGTTCCTTCCTCAAGGTCTCCTGCAAGTACAAAACCTATATTCTTTACATAGAAAGGATGGGCAGGTGTTGTTACAATCTCCTCTCCATCTATGTTCAAATGGATAAGCTCTGTGGTCTCATTGACATAGGTCTCAAGAACTCTCTTGTAGGTAACATCTCCAGTTTCAGGATCTTCAGAAAGGACAAATTCTCCTTCTTCTATCTGCTCTATAGGGATAGGCCCGTCAATCGTTTCGACAAGCGTTCCCGCGACGAAACAGTGACTTGATGTCATTCCTCCCGTGACAAATCCGGTTATTGCACCGGACATAAAACCGTCGCAGGCTCCATCGATGGCCGCTTGTTTGGTCTTTTCAAGATCAAAGCCGCTGGTAACAAATGCTATGCCGCCATTTATTGCTGCACCTGAAACCGCTCCTGTTGCTGCACCGATAACTGCTCCCTGAAGAGCTCCTGTAGCAAAACAATTTACTGCTGCAACTACTGTTCCTGCTGCAGCTCCACCGGTTGCTACAGTAAGAACTGCAGCAACTGCAATAACTGCAAGACCCACAGCTATCTTCTGCTTGTTTGTAAGTTTTGGCCAATTTCCTGTGGTGTCGATCTTGTTGACAGGATCATTGTCGCAGTATGTGAAAAGATTATATCCTAATACATCTGATGAAACTCCGGCAATAACGCTGTCAGTGCTGATGAATCTATGAATCTCAGGATCATAGTATCTGGCATTGAGATAATAGAACTTGGTCTCTCTGTCGTAGTAATAGCCTCTGTAGCGAAGCGGGTTCTTCTCTGTGATCCCAAGGGAATCATCTGCGGTAGCTTCGATGGTAACAGGATTTCCCCAGAGGTCATACTCGTATGTTCCCATGCGTTTGGAGTCAGAACTGCGATATATTCCTACTATATCGCCTTGACCATTTCTGGTAAAGAAGAAATATTCTTCTTTTGCATATTTTCCGTTATCTTTCTTGGAATAACCGATTTCTGTTGCAATACCGCTGGCATCATAGTAGTAATTTATCCTGTAATCCGGATTATCTTCAGCAAGTAGCATTCCTGCATTGTAGATGTAAATTGTAGTCTTTTCATCTACCGTTTTTGAGAGTCTCTGCCCATCGCTTAAGTAATTGTAGAAGTATTCCTTATCCTTGTTCCCCTCTTTAAAGCTGATGGATGTAAGGCTGTTATTGACAGCATTCCACACCATATTCTTACCAAGGTACTCTTCAGGATTACCGCAGTCATCGTAGGTAATTGTCTTAGTTACCTTATCTACTCCCTCGGTTTCACAATTTGATATATTGCCTAAAAAAGAAGAAAGCTTCTTACAAACTAATTACATTCCCTCTTAAAATAACCTTCCTGATCCTCAGCTCCTCATCCACAAGAACAGCACTTGCTACCTTCCCCTGTGCAATACTTCCGTAGCTGTCAAAGACGCCGATGGATCTGGCGGGGTTCTCTGTGGCTGCTCTTACTGCTGCCTCCAGGGGAATACCCATCTCCTTAACCGCTGTTTTCATGCAGTCAAAAAGGTTGGTGACGGAGCCGGCGATTGTGGCAGGGTCAGAGGTAAGGGTTGCTTTGTTGCCGTTTACGGTGACGGCCTGGCCTCCAAGGCTGTACTGTCCGTCGGGAAGGCCTGTGGCCTCCATACTGTCAGAGATAAGAATGACCTTATCTGCTCCAAAGGTATCAAATACAAAACGCACCATCGCAGGGTGAACATGCACTCCATCTGCGATAAGCTCAACTTCAGCCTTGTTCTCAAGGGCTGCTATTATAGGGCCGGGCTCTCTGTGGTTTATTCCGGGCATGGCGTTAAATAAATGCGTCATATGTCTTACTCCGGCTTCAAAGGCCCTGACTGCAGTATCATAACCGGCACACATGTGGGCCAGGGAAATACATACTTCTGAAGACAGCTCCTTGATAAACTCCATACTGCCTATAACCTCAGGAGCAATATCCACCAACTTGATAAGTCCTCCGCTCCTGTCCTGCAGTCTTCTGAACATGGATACGTCCGGAAGGTGAAGATACTGGGGGTTCTGGGCTCCCAGCTTCTTGCCGCTGATAAATGGGCCCTCCAGATTGATGCCCACAAGGTCTGCACAGCCTTGTTTTTGATTCTCTGTCAGATTCTTGTTCTTCCAATCGGCGGCGTTATTCATTATTTTCCCAAGAATTTCTTCGCTGTAGGTCATGGTGGCGGGGCATATGGCTGTCACACCGTTTCCGGCCTCATATTCAGCGATTGCTGTAAGTCCCTCGGGATCAGCGTCGCAGAAATCATGTCCCATAGCACCGTGGAAATGGATGTCCACCAGTCCCGGAATAAGCCTAAGGCCTGATGCGTCCAGGGTCTTATCCACGACGGAATCAAAGCCCTCTCCATCAGTAAATATCCCGTCTCTGATATAAACTTCCTTCCGGACAAATTCGTGCTGCTCGGTATAAACCAAAGCTCCTGTAATCTTCATTTTTGCCGTCTCCCTATAAATGCCTTATATTCTCATTACAGTACTATCTCAAAAATGGTCCTTCCTTCTGCCTCAGCCTCATCAAGAAGCCTTATGGTTCCGCCGTGGGCCTTAACCACCAGGTAGGCTATTGAAAGTCCAAGCCCCGTTCCCTGTCCGCTGGTTCTTGACTCATTGCCCACAACGAAGGGCTTGAATACGTCTTCCCTAAGATTCTTGGGGATGCCAACTCCGTCGTCTCCAAGCCTTATGATTATCTTATCTCCGGCCTTCTTCATGGAGGCGATAATTGTTGTTCCTTCCTTGTTGGCCTTGATGGAATTGGAAATGATATTCTCAAATACTCTCTTAAGCTGCATCTTATCAAAAGAGTACATGATCCTCTCATCGGGAATGTCAGGTTCTATATTAAAGCCCACAAGCTCCAGCTCTTCATATTTAAGAGCCAGATATTCCCTGAAATACTCAGCTACATCCCCTGTCTCACGCACAAGTTGAAACTCCGGATGCTCCAGCTTGGAATATTCATAAAAGGTATTGATAAGCTCCGATAATCCGTCTGCCTTTTTGCTAATGGTATCAAGATATTTCTTCTCATCCTCCTTGGGGATAAGTCCGTCTGCCACAGCCTTGGCGTAACCCTGAATAACGGTTATGGGAGTCTTAAGGTCATGGGAGATATCCGCCAGCATCTTCTGCTTCTCCTGCTCAGCGGCAGCTCTTTTCTTCTCACTGTCATGGAGCTCAGTGGACATCATATTGAAGGCGTCCGCAATCTCAACAAATTCCCTGGGACCTTCATAAGCAACAGTGGTATCAGTCTTACCTCTGGTGATATCAAGCATCGCTGACTCAAGGAGCTTAAGGGGTCTTCTTATGGTAAAAGAGATCCTGAATACGAATACCAGAATCAGGATAAGGAGGCACAGTGCAAAGGTAGATGATGCAATGATCAGGATTCTCTTATATTCCGCCCTCAAATTGGCATTGGAATAATTGGCATGTACAAGAAGCGTCCTCTTTTGCCCCTTAGCGGTTACAAACTCGTACTTCTGCAGCACGGTATTGGGCTCACTTCCGCCATACATATACTCAAACTCGGTGTCGGAAATATGGGTTACCCCGTTATCCAGCGTAGAGTAGGTGACATTTTTATTGCTGTCCAGGATCATCACTCCGCTGACACCGCCTCCCATCGCCACAACCTCGCCGGTCCTGTTATCGATGGTGGTGGTCGCCAGTGAATACTTATGGATCACATATCCCGCAACCTTACCCCCGACATAGACCACATCGGCGCTGTAATAGCTGCCTCCGTCAATACTCTGGATGTACTCTATCTCTTCTTTATCGTAGGTGTTGTTTTTAAACAGGTTGCTGCAGTAGATGACATTGGCATTGGCGTCAAGAACTTCAATATAGCTGCCGCTGCCAAGACCTGCAGACACAGCCAGACGGTTGTAGCGCTCCCTCACAAGATTCTCCTTCTGACGGATCAGCTTGTATGGTCCCTTCTGGTCCTGGGCCCTGTTGATGGCAACGCCCACAGTCACATATATAGTTATGGTAATAAAGACCACCAGGAACGCAAACACCACGAAGGTTCCGGTGACCACAGAGTTCAGTGTACCTCTTTCTCTGGTAAAGGGTCGTAATCTTTTAGCCATCAGTATCTCTCAATCTTATAGCCAAGGCCTCTTACGGTCTTGATGTATTTGGGATTGTTTCTGTCATCCTCGATCTTGTCGCGGAGCTTACTCATATGGACCATAAGGGTATTCTCGTCATTCTCAAAATATTCACCATTAATGTGCTCATAGACCTGAACCTTGGTAAACACTCTGCCCGGGTTCTTCATAAGTAGTGTCATTACCTTGAATTCAAAGGGTGTCAGGTCAATAGCCTTGCCGTTCTTGGTAAAAAGAACCTTCTCCACATCAATAGCAAGCTCTCCCACCTGAAAAACATTGGAGGGCGCAGTCTCACCGCCCAGCTGGTAAAAGCGTCTTAGAGCCGCTCTTACATGGGCAATTATTTCCAGCGGATTAAAGGGCTTGGTCATATAATCGTCAGCACCTATATCCAGTCCTCTTATCTTGTCCTCGTCCTGAGTCTTGGCAGAGAGAACTATGATGGGAAGATTATGTTCAAGCTCCCTTGCTTTTTTGATCAGCTCATAGCCGTTCATTCCGGGCATCATAATGTCACAGATCACAAGATCAGGCTGTTCGTCCTGCAACAGGTCCATGGCCACAAGGCCGTCCTCCGCAGCGATGACTTCATAACCATCCTTCTCAAGGTAGAGTCTCAGGAGGTCTATAATGTCTCTGTCATCCTCAGCAATAAGTATCTTATTTCTATTTTCGCTCATATTAACCTCTGTTTCTAAAAGTCACAAATAGACATATTTATTATACCCTAACAAAAAAATCTTTACCTAACCTTAACGCAGTCAAAGTAGGTAAAGATTTAATAATTTAGTAAGTTATCAGAGAGTCTCTGCTCTGTGAGCGATGTTCTGCTGGAAATTGATCACTTCGTGGTCGTACTCCTCATCCATGAGACTGCTGTTGATCAGGAAATCAGCAGTTGCCTTGTTGTTGGCAAAAGGAATGTCATAGACCTGAGCGATTCTCATAAGTGCCTTGACGTCAGGGTCGTGAGGCGCAGCGGTAAGGGGATCTGAGAAGAATATTACAAAATCGATCTTGCCTTCTACAATCTTGGCGCCGATCTGCTGATCTCCTCCAAGAGGGCCTGAATTATAGCCGCGAACAGGAAGGTCTGTGGCATCGGTGATCATCCTTGCTGTTGTTCCTGTTCCGCACAGAAAATGTCTCTTAAGAACCTCTGCATTTGCCTTGCACCAGTCTATAAGCTCATGCTTCTTGCCGTCATGGGCAATAAGGGCAATGTTCTTCTGTCTGGGTATTGTTAATGTAATTGTATCTGCCATAAATATCCTCCACGATAAATTGATGTTTTTTAACTATGATATATGAACTGCCAATCTACTGACTCTACAGCACATCATCAACAAGAATATACTCGCCGGCAATTCTCTCATATACTCTTATCTCGCAGTTCTTAGGCCTTGGGCGCCAGACATATCCGGACTTGGCTCCTTCAAGATAGCCTCGTATGAACCTGATTATACCACCGTGACAGGCAATCAGCACATTCTCATAATCCTTCTCCTCCAGTTCCTTAAGAAAAGAAGCGGTTCGCTGTATCATCTGATCTGTGGTCTCAACTCCCTTCGGTGCGGGAAAAAGCTCCGGAAACATCCAGTAGAGGCTCATGGCCGGGCCGCAGCCGTAATAGCTCTTCTGCTCATATTTGCCAAAATCCGCCTCTATGATGCGCTCGTCCTTAATTATCTCACTCTCCGTCACACCGCCGATTATCTCAGCTGTTCTGACTGCGCGGATCAGTGGACTTGAGTATACTGCGTCGAATTTAATATCCCCGATCTTGTCCCTGGCTGCCTTAGCCTGGGCTACCCCCGTATCGTTTAAGGGTATGTCGGATCTTCCCTGCATTTTCCTTCCCGCATTAAGGGCGGTCTGGCCATGCCTTGTTACCCATATCTTCAATTTTGTTCCCCTCTGTAAGTAAAATTATGTATTATCGTCCCTTTTTACCCTTGGAATAATCGGGACGCATGTTTTTCAGTTCCTCATAGATCATTCGATAGTTCTCATAACGAACCCTGGCGATCTTGCCCTCCTCAACGGCGGTCTTAACTCCGCAGTCAGGCTCAGCCATGTGAGCGCAGCCCCCGAAGCGGCACTCAGGCTCAAATTCCTCAAACTCGGGATAGTACTGCATTATGTTGTCGCAGGTAACATCCCTGACATCAAGGGAAGTAAAACCGGGAGTATCGATGATATAGGTCCCCACGCCATCCTCCGTAAGGTCCGACAGCTCTTTGACAAAAAACAGCTCTGAATGCCTGGTGGTGTTCTTGCCCCTGTCGATCTTCTTACTAAGTTCCCCGGTCTGCATCCGGGCGTCGGGAACCAGCTTGTTCAAAAGGGAGGACTTACCAACGCCGCTGGGGCCGGCAAGAGTAGTGGTCTTACCTCGTAATAGCTCCTTTAGCTCGTCCAGTCCTTTTTCCTCCTTGACGCTGATAAAAAGAACGGTGTAGCCGCACTTCTCGTAGGCGTCGTAGAGCTCCTGCTGTTCCTCTGGGGTAGCAATGTCCTGTTTGTTAAAGCAGATGATAACAGGGAGATTCTGCTGCCTCATGGTTATTAGGAATCTGTCCAGCAGGTTATAGCTGGGATTGGGCTTAACTATGGCAAACAAAATAACCGCCTGATCCACATTGGCAACAGGCGGTCTAATAAGCTGATTTTTTCTTGGAATGATCTCGGTCACATTTCCCAGTGCATTGTCCTCGTCGATGACGTCGATTCTCACATCATCTCCCCCCAGCGGTTTTAAATTGAATTTCCTGAATATGCCCTTCGCCTTACATT
>JAEEGL010408099.1_pt1 | contig 23681 bp, 18 predicted proteins | sample 9134231 | NCBI WGS metagenome assembly JAEEGL01 (sample SAMN16246548, study PRJNA631951) | gut metagenome | biome: gut microbiome; feature: rumen; material: fiber-attached | host: Bos | place: Iran: Karaj | collected 2018-10 | reverse complement strand
TAAAGGTGTATGTGAAGAAGCACTTCACTTTTTAGGAGTCGCAAATGAATAAAATAGAAAAATTACAAGAATTAATCGATAATTCAGATAACATAGTCTTTTTCGGAGGAGCAGGAGTATCAACTGCAAGTGGTATCAAAGATTTCAGAAGTAAAGATGGACTTTATAATATGAAATATGATTATCCACCAGAAGAAATATTATCACATCATTTTTTCCTAAATAATACAGAAGAGTTTTATAAATTTTATCAAGATAAAATGAACTGTATAAATAAAAAACCAAATAGCTGTCATTTATATTTAACAAAACTAGAAAAAAAAGGAAAATTAAAAGCCATAATTACTCAAAATATAGATGGATTGCATCAAAAAGCAAAAAGTAAAAACGTCTTAGAATTACATGGAAGCATATATCGAAATAGATGTATGATTTGCAACAAGTTTTATGATGAAAAAATAATTTTTAATAGTAAAGGCATTCCTAAATGTGACTGCGGAGGAATCATAAAACCAGAAGTGGTTTTATATGAAGAAGGTTTAGATGAAAATGTAATAAATGATACTATTAAATATATTTCAAATGCTGATTTATTAATTATTGCAGGGACATCTTTAACAGTATATCCTGCAAGTGGATTTATCAGATTTTTCAGAGGAAGAAATCTAGTTATAATAAATAAAATGACTACAAGTTATGATAATAATGCTAATTTAGTTATAAATGATGATATAGAAAAAGTATTTAAAAATCTAAAATAGTGCAAGTTAAACAATTTGCACTTTTTATATGTAAATAAAAGAAATAATCAATTTACTATTAGTATTATATATGATAAAATTACTATAGTAGGTGACGATATGGTAGAAAACTTAATACAAGTATTAACAGAAAGCAAATATCATGAATTAACTATAGAAGAATTAGCAATTATACAAACATTAGATAGTTTAAAAAGACCTTTTATCAAAGCCTTTATAGAAGGTAGAGTCTCTATTAAAAATATTCCTGCGAGAAATATTAGAATTAGATTTTGTGACGACGAACTTAAAGAAGAAGAAAAAAGAGATTTTTACTATAATATGTTTGAAGACCTTTTTCCTAAATATGGATTTATTAGAAAAGAATTTGCTCAAACAATTCTTACAGCTTTTGACTTTAAAGAACATCATTTAACAGATGCTGATTTAGAAGAATTATTAAGAAATGCTGATGAAAAAACAAAAGATCCTAATGCAATGAATTCGGATTTAATTTTTCCTTTAAGGGATATAGATTATGATGAATATATTAATATATTGCTTAATTATAAAAGATATGATCTTATATCTAAGAATATTCTACAATATAACAATTTCGTAGATAATGTAGTTTTAAAAGATGAAACATATCAAAGAATATTAAATGACTTTCCATTTGATGAATATGAAGCACCAACTTTTTTAACTTCTTATTTAGTCCAACATGATTCAGATTTAATAGATTTAAAAAAATATATTGAATATGTACATGACGGTAGGATTCCTTTAAAAAAAGAAGATATATATAAATTAATGGATAAAGCAACTAGAGAAGAAATAGACAATATGCCTCAAGAAATAGATAAATATTATAGCATTAGAGATTTAGATGATTTAGAAGTTTTTAATTATATACTTTCAAAAAATCAATTAGTATTTATTCACAATTATGAATTAAATAATTATCCTGATCTTTTAAATGAGTATTTAAAAGTAATAGAATATAGACTTAAAAATGATTTACCTGTTAATCCAGATATTATTAAAGAATACTATAGACATTTTGCAAATAATGAAGAAGTTCAAAAAATTATTTTAAATTCAAAATATCTTTTATATCTAAATAGTTACTATATTGAAGATCATTTAGATTTATTAAAAATTGATTTTGATAAAGAAGATATAGATTTGGGATATATCAATATAAATGTTTTATTATCATTACCAGAGGAAGTATTTGATAAGTTAATACAAAAAGCAAACTATTCTAAACCTATAAAAAGTATAGATTATATAACTGATCCTCAATATAGAAATAAACTTTTTAAATTAATTAATTCAAATATAGAAATACAAGAAATTAGAGTTAGCGAAGAAGTATTAGATCGTGAAATGCTAATATCAATGATTAATAATGAAAAGTTTACAGCACCACATTCCTTTAGAAGAATCTTTCAAGCAAGCATATTTAATAGACTATTAAGTGAAACAGATTTAGCTATTGCTTTTATGGAAAAATATCCTAATGAAGTCGGGGGAATATTTAATATTGAATATCTACATATAAGTAAACATCCTCAAATAATGAAATATATATATACCAACAAATACTATATGGAAATCTTACTAGAAACACTTGAAAGATGGACAGAAGAACAATATACTGAAGAAATATATGAACATGGTAAAAATTATCTAAAAGAAGAATATGGAATAGACACAGATAGTTTAGACCGTTTAAAAGCTCTCGCAGGGCCATCTGTTCTTAGATATGCATTTAATGAAAATGTTCAAACCTTTTTAAAATTAAGTGCTGAAGAACAAACTAAAATATTAGAACTATTTCCAAGAACAATATATAATTCAGGTAATGTTGAAGCAACATTTGAATCAATAATTCAATATGCCTTTTCAAAAAACAGAAGAGAAGATGCAAATATCTTTTCCGATATTTGTCATGCTATTTATGATAGAGATGTAATAGAACTAAATACTGCAAAATGTAAAATATTAGCTTTAATTACTGAAGAAGAATTTCAAAAAATTAAATCATCTGAAAGTATAACAGAATCTTCACTTGAAGAATATTTAAATAAGCTTTTCGATGAAATTAGAAAAGGTAATAACCTAACTGAAGTACTGGAAAAATTACATCATATAACTAATATTTATATTTTAAATGCTCGTCAAGAATATCATTCGGACTATTTGTATTTTATTGATAATAAAAATTTTGTAAAAGGAGAATTCCTAGATTTTCAAAAAATTGTTGATATGATTGGTAGAGATGAAGAACTAACTTTTGATAATAATTATACTGATGAAGAAATAGTAGAAATAATGAATCTATTAAAAGAAAAATATGATATGTCAGAATATCAAAACTGTCCTCCAGATTTATTCTTATTAACACTTGTTAGTCATATAAATGTAGGTATTAATGGAAATGAAAATGTTAATATTAGTAATAGTATGAAAATACTGAAATATATAATTGATTATAATAATATAAAATATAAAAAAGAAAATCCAACTACTATTGAAAGTTTATATGATATGCCATATAGAATTGAAAAAAAAGCTTTCCAAGGACATCTTGATAAAGAAATATTATCAAATGCAAAACAGTATTATCTTGGTGAAACATCATTATATAATCTTTTATCAGAAAAAGTAAAAACTAAAGGAATTAATAATTATATTTTAACTCTAGCTATAAACTATTATGCTGATGGTAAACAACCTCCAGGCTTGGATCAAGTAAAAACAGGCATTAATGAAATTTTATCAGGTTTAAAAATTACTGATCCTAAAACAGGAAAAGTAATTGAAAATTGTAATGTTGATTATTTATTAAATCACATCGAAGAAATTGCTGATTATGATATTGAAGATGATTTTGCTTGGTTTCCTAGAAAAGAAAAAATGGCTACCTATTTAGCATCATCAGATTCTTCGAAATATACAATTGTAGATGTTATACATGCTATTAAAAATAATCAAATAAGAGATGAACATATCAAAGGTGCAATAAAAAATATAATTGGAGAATATAAAAAAATTGTAAAAAATACTAATGAATTAAAATCATCACATAATGGTTTAAATCCAATGGAAAACTTCTATGATGGATTAATATATGCATATAAAAGATATGTGGTAATTAGAGATGATGATAAATTAATACCCGCATCAAAATATATAGAACAAGAATTATTAAAAAGAGGATATGACGAAGTTCAAATACTAAATCTAAGAACAAATACACGTGTATATAACGATGAAGAAATTCCTCAAATAAATAAAGATTATATGGAAATAATGAAGTCATTATTTGAAAATGACCAATTATATTTTACAAGTGGTTCATCAAATAGTCTTTTAAAAAGAATTGAAGATTCTAGTTCCAAAAAGAAATATGTTGTTCCTCAATCAGAAAAAAATATCATGTCTATAATTGATGAATTAAATATTGGCCTACTTCAAAAAACAATATTGAATAATCCAGAATTATATGAAGAATTAAAAACATTAATTGAAACAAAAAAAATCCATAGCATACCTGAACTTATAGACAAAGCCATAGATAATTTGGATTTACCAATAGGACCAAGTGCTGCTACTATCGGAGGTTTTATAAGTTATTATTCTTTAATAAAACAAGAAATAGAAAAAGAAAATGAAGTAAAAGCTCAAGAAGCAGAAAAAGAAGGTCTTAAAATAGAACCAAAAAGCATATTAGATATGACATTTATGGATATCATGAAAAAAGGTGAAAAATATGGAGGAGTACCTCCAGTATTTAAAGAAATATTATCTTCTGAAGATGCTAGATTAATAAAAGAAAATCCTGGACAAAATTCTGCAACAGAAAAACTTAAAAATAATGAACGTTTAACAGAATCAATAACTCAAACAATAAGTAATTATAAAAGAGAATCAGTAACAGTACCACCATTTGATGAAAATGTAACAGTTGGAGAAAAAGAAGTTAATATAGTAGTAGGTAACTTCACTGATCATACTAATTTAACACATGCAGAACGTACAGGTTCATGTATGCGCCTTGGAGGAGCAGGAGAAAAATTATACTATTTTGCTTTAAATAATGAAAATGGATTCCATATTAGATTCGAAGAACCAGATACTCATGAATATATCACAAGAGCAACAGGATTCAGAAATGGTAATACAGTATTTTTAAATCAACTAAGATACAGTTGCTTAGCAAATTATACAAATGAAGATGTAGTTGAAGCCTGTAAGAAAGCAGCTAGGTTGTTAATAGAAAAAAGCAAAGATAGTACATGTCCTATCGAAAATGTTGTCATAACAAATGCATATGCAATGAGTGAAACTGATGATAAAATTATAGATTTTAATATTGATAATCCTCAGGAAGGATTACCAACATTCTATTCAGATATTGCTAATGAAGGAATAGTCTTAGCAACTACAGCAGAAGCTGAGGAGTTAGTACCTATAAATTTTGATAAAACTAATATTCCTAGATATTTACCTCAACGCGGAAAAATTATAACAGGAACAAATTATGAACAAATGCAAGAAAAAATTCAAAGAGTTGTAGCAATAAAAAAACTATCTGAAGGAGAAAATTACGATGAACTCGGAGCCTTCGAATTTACAACAGGATTTATATATGGAACTGTTAGTGATGACTGGTATGTCTATATTGACGATGAAAAAAATATAGTATATGATATTATCAATTTAGATCCAAGAGCCCAAGAAGAATTAAAAACATGCATTGAAGAAATGCAAGATCTTGCAAAATCTAAATTTATAGAAATGGAGGCATTTGAAAAAAATGGCGGGAAAAATAAAAATAGGTAAAGTTCTCACATATGATGATTATTTAGAAAATGGCAAAATTATTGATAGTGAAGGCGCAGAATTTCTATTTTTAAAAAACGACATTAATGTTGATCAATATATAGCAAAAAATGATATAGTACAATTTCGTGGAGATTTTGTAGGTGATGATAATAGAGCTTATTTTGTAAAAAAAATAGACTTAGAAAAAATCGAAGATTTAAATGCCTACCTCGAAGCAAAAAACAATCTAAATGGTAAAATCTTATACCTAAAAAAAGACTAAACTTTTCAAAATATCAAATATATGATATAATATGTCCCTGGAAAGGGGCATTTTTTTATGCATTCATATAATGAACTAAAAAAATATACATATATGTATCTTTTAAATGACAGCGAAGAAGTGCAAAAATTAATATCAGCAATGCTTGTTATTATGTATTATAACGATAAATGTATAGAAAAAGATAATCGATCTAATTATACTGAACTAGTATCAAATAGTTTTATAAAAGCTTGTAATCAAAAAATTCAATTTCTTAAAAATGAAAGCTTAATATATCAACTAAATGATATAGATAAATTTAAACTATTAAGAGATAAAATAGCTCACGGAGATTTTGTAATAAATCCCGAAAATGGTAATTTTATTATTAAAATAAGAAATGGTGAAGTTGCTATACCGTTAGAAGAAGAAATAGAAACAGAAATACCTCAATATAGTATTATCTATTTTGCAGAAGGAGTATCTAACTATTATAGATTTTTAAATTCTGATACAGAAAGAAAAACAATTTGTATAAAAGATGGAATTGAATATGAATTTATAGATAAACCAAAAGGTATTTATAGTCGTAATAATTTATATAATCTTCAATTTGATAGATTAATAGAACTAGTAACTAGTCATAGATATGCAATTACTGATAGACCATGGTTTAGAAATAATAGACATCTTAATAGAATTACTCGCGATAGATTTGAAGTAAAAATTTCTATGAAGGAAACAGATAAAGATAACTGTATAATAATTAATCCAGATCAAAAACAAATAGAAACTTCATTAATAAATAGAATTTATAATTATGAAGAAAACTATCCATATGACGAATTTGTAGATAGTTTAATAGATTTTTATAGATATTATATATATCCACTTGAAAACTTCTTGAAAGTTGAAGATAAAAATATAGCATCATTAACAAGTGAAAAAATGTTTAGTTTTGAAAACTTAGATATTCCTAAAACAGAGAATATTAAAACTATTGAAGATATAGGAAAAGTTAATAGTTATAATAATGATATAACTATAATAATAAATAAATTAAATAACCTAGAATCACGTAAAAATAGTTATGAATCTAATCCATATTTTAACGATAATCAAAAAATAGAAAAGTTAAAAGAAGAAATAGATGAGTTACTTGAAATACTTATAAATGATTCAGTAGCTAATTCATATAACTATAATAAAAATCGTAGTATTGTTGAAATAATAAGATGTGCTATAACTCATGGAAGTTATGATATCAATGGCGATAAAATAACATTTACAGATGACTGGCATGATCAAAATAGAACAGTTACTATAACAAAAAGAGAATTTATAAACATGTTAAATCATAACAACAAAAAAGAAATATTAAAACAATATGAAACAGTATATCAAAGAAAAATATATAAAAAATAAAAGCCGATATGGCTTTTTTCTTTTATCAAAAAATGTTATACTTTAATAAAGGTAGTGATAAAATGAACAATTTTGAAAAAATAGTAAAAAAACTAATAAAAGATAAAAAAACAATATCAACAATGGAATCATGTACCGGAGGATATCTAGCTAGTGAAATAACTTGTATTAATAATTCAAGTGATGTATTTAAATATGGTGCAGTTACATATTCCAATGAATATAAAGAAAAAATGGGAGTGCCAAAACAGACAATTGATAAATATACAGTATATAGTATAGAAACTGCCAAAGATATGGCAAAAGCTATAACAGATTTTACAAGTTCTAATTATGGAGTAGGAGTAACAGGACAAATAAATAAACAAGATGATGACAATCCATATGGTGAAGTAGGAGAAGTATTTATAAGTATTTATAATAAAGATGAAAATAAGTTCTATGAATATGATATTAAAACTCATAAAAAGACCAGAAAAGATAATAAACAAGCAATCGTAGATTTCATATCTGAAAAGCTTTTAGAAGTCTTACATGTTGACAATAAATAAAAAAAGATATAGAATACATATGAAAGCGAAGATAAGGACACGATAAATAATTATGTTTTTATAGAGAGTTAAGGTTTGCTGGAACTTAACAAAACAGATTATTTGTTACTACCTTTGAGTGTTTCATAAAAAGAAACCGGATTAATCCGTTATCAGAATTAAGTAAAAGGTAGGATGGTACCGCGTATAAACGCTCCTTTAATAGGAAGCGTTTTTTTGTTTTAAGAAAGGAAGATGAAAAATGAACAAAAATTTATTTAAAGATTGCCCTTATATGACTATTCAAAAGTTTCTATCAAAATTCTATAATATAAGTTGTGCTAATAGTGAAATAACCCACCAAATAATAGAAAGTTTATTTGGAATTAATCCGTATCTAAAATTAGAAATGATAAATGAAGAACACATCGAAGATATAAAATCAGGACACATAATCTTAGTAGTAGATGGTGAACATAAAGTATTAGGATATAAAAATCCGTTCCTTGAAAAAAATAATGAAGAATGTAAATCAATATTTGAAATGGATGTATTTACAGAAGTTCATAATATTGAAAATCATCCCATAAATTTAAAAGAAGAAGATGTAGCAACCTTAGAAACATATGAACTTGAAGAACTATTACAAGTATGTAAGAAACGTTCAGATGACATATCAAAAAGAGTAGTTATAAAAGAATTACACAAAAGAAAAGAAGAAGAAAACAATCATAAAGAAGAAATAATAGAAAAAGTAAGAAAAAGAGAATTAAGAAAGGAATGATAATATGATTAATATTAAAGAAAATGAAAAATTAAATGTATTAAATCACAGTTGTGCTCATCTTTTAGCACAAGCAGTAAAACATCTTTATCCAGAAGCAAAATTTTGGGTAGGACCAGTAATTGAAGAAGGATTCTATTATGATATCGATCTTGGAGATAATGTCTTAACAGAAGAAGATTTACCAAAAATAGAAAAAGAAATGAAAAAGTGTTCTAAAGACAATAAAAGAATAGTAAGAGAAGAAATATCTAAAAAAGAAGCACTTGAAAGATTTAAAGATGACCCATATAAAGTAGATTTAATCTCTAGAATGGATGAAGATGATACTGTTATTTCTATGTATACTCAAGGAGATTTTACAGATTTATGTCGTGGACCTCATGTTGAATCTACAAAGCTTTTAAAAAATTTCAAATTATTAAAAGTAAGTGGAGCATATTGGAAAGGCGATTCTAAAAACAAAATGCTTCAAAGAATCTATGGTATTTGTTTTGATAATCCCGAAGATTTGGAAGCTCATTTAAAAGAACTTGAAGAAGCTAAAGAAAGAGATCATCGTAAAATAGGTAAAGACTTAGAGATATTTATGACTGATGATTTAGTAGGAAAAGGACTTCCTATGTATTTGCCTAATGGATATATAGTTTGGCAAGAATTAGAAAACTATATTAAAGATAAAGAAAAAAGACTTGGATATAGACACGTTCTAACACCACCACTTGGCAATGTAGAACTTTATAAAACAAGTGGTCATTTAGATCATTATAAAGATAGTATGTTTCCAATAATGAAAGTTGATGAAGAAGAATTTGTATTAAGACCAATGAATTGTCCTCATCATATGGTTATATATTCAAATAAATTACACTCATATAAAGATTTACCAATTAAAATTGGAGAAATAGCTAGAGATTGTAGATATGAAACAAGTGGTTCTTTAAAAGGAATAGAACGTACTAGATCATTTTGTCAAAACGATGCTCATTTATTTGTAACTCCAGAACAAATTGAATCTATCTTTAAAGAAGTAGTAGATTTAATACTTGAATGCTATAAAGAACTTAATATAACTAATTATAGATTTGAATTATCTTTAAGAGATCCTAAAGATAAAATAAAATATTATCAAGATGATGAAATGTGGGAAAAAGCAGAAAATATGTTAAGAAAAGTTCTTGATGATATTGGAGTAGAATATAAAGAAATGATTGGAGAAGCAGCATTCTATGGACCAAAACTTGATGTTCAAGTAAAACCAGCAGTTGGTAATGATATAACAGTATCTACTTGTCAACTTGATTTCTGCTTGCCTCAAAAATTTGATTTAACATATGTCGATAGTGATGGAGTTAAAAAGACACCAGTTGTAATCCATAGAGCAGTATTTGGTTCAATCGATAGATTTATTGCTTACTATTTGGAAGAAACAAAAGGAGTTTTACCACTTTGGCTTGCACCTATACAAGTTAATGTTATACCAGTAAATAATAATTATCATTTAGACTATGCTAAAGAAGTAGTAAAAGAATTAGAAAAAGAAGGTATCAGAGTAGTACTAGATGATAGAGATGAAAAATTAGGATATAAAATGAGAGAGGCTCAAATTAAAAAATATCCATATAATTTAATACTAGGTCAAAAAGAAGTAGATGCAGGTAGTATTAGTTATAGATTACATGGTGAAGAAAAAACAACTACAGTAGATAAAAAAGAGTTTATCAAAAAACTTAAAAATGAAATAAAAACAAAAGGAATAAAATAACTATTCCTTTTTTTTGTTTACTAAAAAGAATAAATATGCTAAAATATAATTATAAAATGAGGTGGTCAAATGTCTAATAAAAAAGAAGAAAAAAATATACCTGCAAAAAATTATTTTGTACTTGCAGTTATAATTATTGCTACTTTAATAGCTACAATATATGTCTTTTCATGGTTTAAACAATATAACAGTACTAAAGTAACAACACCAATTATTACATCTACTTTAAGAGAAGTAGAATATGATAATTTAAATACTGTTTTACAAGAAAGAGACGTATTAATAATGTATATGTGTACAACTAATGAAAAAGTATGCCGTAGTTTTGAAAAGAAGTTTGCCAATTATGTTAAAAAGAACAACTTAACAGAAGATATTATCTATCTTAATTTAGGATACAATAACGATGAAGATCAACTTATACAAAAAGTATATGATAAATATAAAAGTAAAGATTTAGTAAAAAAAGTTCACGAATATCCAACACTTCTAATATTTAATGAAGGTAAAATAGTAGATGTGTTAAGCTCAAATGGTAAAAAAGATTTAACTATTAAACATGTAAAAGAATTTCTTGAAGGCTACGAATTATGATTAATGTTGTTTTATATGAACCAGAAATACCTCAAAATACTGGAAATATTATGAGAACTTGTGTAGGAACTGGTGCTAAACTTCATTTGATTAAACCACTTGGCTTTTCACTTGATGAAAAAAGCATCAAAAGAAGTGGTGCTAATTATATAGATAAACTTGAGTATAAAGTATATGAAAACTACGAAGATTTTAAAAAACAAAATCCTGGTACATATTACTTTTTTACAAGATATGGTAAAAAACCTCATTCGTCATTTGATTATAGTAATAAAAAAGAAAATATCTATTTAATATTTGGTAAAGAATCAAGTGGAATAGATAAAAAAATATTAAAAGACAACTTAGATCATTGTATGAGATTGCCAATGACTGAAGATTTAAGAAGTTTAAATCTATCTAATTGTGTCGCAGTAGTAGTTTATGAGGTTTTAAGACAGCAAGATTATAACGATTTATTAAGGACTGAACCGCATAAAGGAGAAGATTTTTTAGAGAATTTCAATGAGTAAACTTAAAAGTTTACTTTTTTTATGTAAATATAAAAATAAACTCTTGATATTTAAAAGGTAAAATGCTACAATAAGTTTGTAATAATAAAATAGGAAAGAGAGTGGAAAGATGAAAAAAAGCTTAAAAATCATTACTTTACTTTTAATGCTATTTACATTTACTTTCGTGGGTGTAGCAAATGTAGATGCATTAACGATGTCTTCAATAAAACTAAAGACACAACGTAAAGGATATAAAGATGGGAAGTCATATTACGATGTAAACGTTCGTATAACTTATGACGGCGATTATGCATATTGTATGAACCATGATGATAATGCTCCTGCATTAAATAAGACAATAAAATGTGAAACTCCTCACCAAGAAGGGCCAATTCTATATATCCTAAATAATACTTCAATTGCTGGAACAGCAACTAAAGGAAAGAATGAAGGACCTGTAGTTATAAGACAAAAAGCATTATGGAGATATTTAAATCATATAGGTGCGCATTCTGGTAAAGAAAAAGACAATAAATATTCAAAAATAACAGGTAAAGAAGCTGCTAAAGCTCAAAAATTATACGAAGAAGCATTAAAGCATAAAACTTATTCAATTAACCCAAGATTAACAACTACAAAAAGTGTGACACTTAAAAGAAGTGGAACTAACTTCGTTGGAACAGTTAATGTCACTATGAAAGATGTAAAAGATAATAGTTATACTGTATCATTACCAAAGGCTTTAAGTGCTGCTAAAATTAAAAACAAAAAAGCAACATCATTTGATATTGAAATACCTGCAACAGCTGTTACTAAAAAATTAACTAATCAAACAGTAACAGTAACTGGAAAGAAAAGCCCACATAGATACGTAAAACAATGTCATTATGATAATAACAAACAAGATATGGGTGTCTTAGTAAAAGCCACTGATGTAACACCTAAAGATACAACAGTAGTTGGAGTTACTCCACCAACATGTACTATAGTAGGAACTGTATATTATGGTAAGAGTGGTACAGCTGTTAGCCAAACAAAATATTACGAAGAATGTAATCCAAAATGTAAAGTAGAAAATGGAAAATACTATGATGATAAAGGTAAACCAGTAACAGAAGCAGAATATTATAAAGCATGTAATCCAAAATGTAGTGTAAAAAATGGTAAATACTACGATCCAAATGGTAGACCAGTAACAGAAGCAGAATATTATGCAGCATGTAATCCAAAATGTGAAATAAAAGATGGAAAATACTATAATGATAAAGGTAAACCAGTATCAGAAACAGAATTTTATCAAGTTTGTAATCCAAAATGTGTTATAGATAATGGTAAATATTATGATCCAAATGGTAGACCAGTAACTGAAGACGAATATTATAAGGTATGTAATCCAGCATGTGAATACAAAAACGGAAAATATTATGATGCAAATCATAGAGAAGTAACAGAAGCAGAATATTATGTATCTTGTAATCCAAAATGTGAAATAAAAGATGGTAAATATTATAATAATGATGGTAAACCAGTAACAGAAGCAGAATACTATGATGCATGTAATCCAAAATGTGAAGTAAAAGATGGTAAATATTATGATGATAAAGGTAAACCAGTAACAAGAGAACAATATCTTGATATCTGCTTTGAACCAACACCAAATCCAGAACCAGTAAAATCTGTTGATACAAGAGTAATAAGATATGAAAAAGACTATCATTATACAATAAAACATGAAGTACCTTATAGAAGTACTGCTAATCATTATAAATCATATGTATTTACAGATGTTTTAGAAGAACCACTTCAAATTAAGAGTACTGAAGATGTAAAAATTACTCAATTAGATAAAGAAAACAATCAAACAACTGATTGGACAGATAAATTTTCTATAAAAATAAGCGGTCAAACAATAACAGCAACATTAAAAGATCCAAGTGATGCAAAATTTTATGGAACTAGAAAAGATGATGGAACAGAATTTATTAAAGAATATTCATACATTCTGACAGTTTCATTAAAAGATAATGCAGAAACAAGATTTGATATGACAAAATATCTAACAGATGAAGGATATGTAATACCAGATGTTGCCAATATATCAATGATAAAAGCTGATGGAACTAAAGAAGATCAACCAACAAATAAAGTTGAAGTAATATATACATTAACTCCAACACCAATTAAGAGTGTTGATAAATTTGATCAAACAGAATCATATGTAAGAGGGACAGATTATTTATATACAATTACTAGATATGTTCCAAAATATGATGGAAGTCAAAAATATAGTAGCTTCGTATTTACAGATGTATTTGAAGCACCAATTCAAATGAATTCACCACAACAATTATTAATTAAAAATGAACTTGGAACTGATGTAACTAGTTGGTTTAAAGTAACTTTGGAAGGACAAAAACTAACAGCAACATTAAAAGATGAAAACAATAAAGATGAATTCTATGGACATACATATTACTTTAATGCAGTTGTACATTTAAGACCTGGATATAATCTTGCTAATTACAATGCAGGTAATAAAAAATATATAATTCCTAACTATGCAACATTTACAGTAGATGAAAAAATTGAAAAAACAGATATCGTTAAAGTATTTGTAGCAATTCAAGAAAAAATTATCCCAGCACCAAATACTGCTAGTACAGCAAGTATCTTAGGTATTGCAGGAGGAATCTTACTTATCCTTGGAGCTGCTTATGCATTAGCAGTAAAAAGTGGAATTGATCCATTAGGAATCTATTTAAGAGAAAGTAAAGAAATAATACAAGCAGAAAAAGCTACAAAAAAAGCAACAACTACAAAAACATCAACTAAAAAAGAATAAGAGCATTATATGCTCTTTTTTCTTGCATTTTTAATCATATTTTGTTATACTTTTAAAGGCCTAAAAGGAGATGCATAAAATGGAAAAAATAATAAATATCGGAGTAGTAGCCCACGTTGACGTAGGTAAATCAACTTTAGTAGATGCACTTTTAACAGAATGTGGAGCAGTAGAAGAAAATGTAGTTAATGAACAAGTAATGGATAGTAATGATATAGAAAAAGAAAGAGGAATTACCATCTATTCAAAAAATTGTTCAATAAGATATAAAGACTACAAGATAAATATCGTAGATACTCCAGGACATGCTGATTTTTCTTCAGAAGTAGAAAGAATAATTAAAACAGTAGATACAGTAATACTAATGGTAGATTCTAAAGAAGGAGTAATGCCTCAAACTAGATTCGTCTTAGAAAAAGCATTAAAAAATAATCTGAATCCCATACTATTTATCAATAAAATAGATAAAAGTGATGCCAGAATAGATGAAGTAGTTAATATGACATTTGACCTTTTTGTAGAACTTGGTGCTTCTATGGAACAATTAGATTTCCCAATAGTATATGGAATGGCTAAAAAAGGAATTGCTAAATTAGATCCAGATGATGCTAATGAAGATATCTATCCATTATTAGATACAATTATTGAAAATACAAAATGTTATGAAGGAAATGAAAATGACCCAGTACAATTACAAGTATCATCACTTGCATATGATGACTATCTAGGAAGAATGGGAATAGGTAGAATTACTAAAGGAATGTTAAAATCTGGAATGAATGTTGTCATTAGTAAAAATGATGGTTCAACTGAAAAAAGTAGAATAGGTAAACTTTATACTAATGAAGGATTATTAAGAAAAGAAGTAAAAGAAGCTTATTACGGAGATATAGTAACTTTTGTATCGAGTCCTAAAATAGAAATTGGAGATACTATTTGTGATCCAGAACATATTAACCCTTTAGCACCAATAATAATTGAAGAACCAACTCTTGCAATGAACTTTTTAGTAAACTCATCTCCTTTCGCAGGAAGAAGTGGTAAGTTTTTAACCAATCGTCATATAAAAGAACGATTAGATAGAGAACTAGAAACCAATGTCGGTTTAAAAGTTGAAGAACTTGCAGGTTCAGACGGTTATAAAGTATCAGGCCGTGGAGAACTTCATTTATCAATACTTCTTGAAAATATGAGACGTGAAGGTTATGAACTTGGAGTATCAAAACCCGAAGTATTATTTAAAGAAATAAATGGTGAAAAATATGAACCATTCGAAGAAGTATTTATAAATCTTCCAAATGATTATTCAGGAACAATTATAAATGATTTAAATGAAAGAAAAGGAATCATGTCATCAATAGAAAGTGATGAAAGCTATACTAAAATGACATTTTATGTACCAACTCGTGGTTTAATAGGTTACAGAAGTAATTTTATAACTAATACCAAAGGTGAAGGTATAATGGTAAGAAGTTATAGTGATTATAGACCTTATGTTGGAGAAATAAAAGGAAGAAAAAATGGTGTTCTTGTATCAATGGAAGATGGAAAAACTATGGCCTATTCACTATTTAATTTAAGTGATAGAGGAACTATGATTGTAGGACCAAGTGAAGAAGTATATAAAGGTATGATTATAGGAATTAACAATAGAGATAATGATCTAAATGTTAATCCTTGTAAAAATAAACAACTTACTAATACTAGAGCATCGGGATCAGATGAAGCACTAACATTAATTAAACCAAAAGAATTCACTTTAGAAGAAGCATTAGAGTTTATTGAAGATGATGAATTAGTAGAAATAACACCAGATGCAATAAGATTAAGAAAAAAGATATTAGATGACAAAGAAAGATATAAAAATAAGAATAATTAATTATATCTTTCTTTTTTTAAGGTTCATTTAAGATTTTGCACTTATTCTAGTTTTGTGGTATAGTAATATAGTAATCACAAAGGAGGATTAAAAATGGAAGAAGAAAAAGTTATAGAAGAAGAAAAAGAAGTGAAAAAAGTAAAAGCAGTTAAAAAACCAAAAGAAAAAACTAAAGAATGTATAAAATGTGGAGAAATAATACCTGCAGAAGATATATTCTGTTATATATGCGGAACAGATCAAACAAAACCGCTTGTAGTAAAAGAAACAAAAACCACTAATAATTCAGGAATAAATGTATTGAAATTATTTGTTTCATTATTATTAATATTACTATTCTTTGCAGGAGGATTATACATATGGAGACAATTTGATAATAGTTCAAATAATATAAATTATAGTAATAAAAAAGTTACCATAGATGATACAGGTATCGCAGATGCTGTTGAAAAGATCTATGATTCAGTTGTTGTAGTTGAAAACTATAGTGGTGATAGATTATATGGAACAGGTTCTGGTTTTGTATATAAAACTGATAACAATTATGGATATATATTAACTAATAATCATGTTATAGAAAATGCTAGTAAAGTAAAAGTTAAATTTACAAATAAAGAAACTGCAGATGCTGAAGTAGTAGGAAATGATGATTTCTCAGATGTGGCAGTTCTAAAAATACCTAAAAAGAATGTTATCCAAGTAGCACAAATTGGAGATAATTCAAAAATGCGTGTCGGAGATACTACTTTTGCAGTAGGAACACCACTTGATTCAAAAACATATTCATGGTCTGTTACAAGAGGAATCCTATCTGGAAAAGATAGACTAGTATCATCAGGAAGTAGTTATATGAATGTACTTCAAACAGATACACCAATTAATGCAGGTAACAGTGGCGGACCACTATGTAATGCTAACGGAGAAGTAATAGGTATAACTAATATGAAACTAGCTTCTGATCAAATCGAAGGAATGGGCTTCGCTATACCAATTGAAACAGCAGTTGACTATGCAAATGGATTCATAAGTGGAGATAAAGTAGAACGTCCATATATTGGAGTTTCAATATATGACAATCAAGTTTCATTCTTTAGTAGTGAAGTACAAGTAGTAGTAGATTCTGTAGAATCAGGATCTGCAGCAGATAAAGCAGGAATCAAAAAAGATGATGTAATTTATAAAGTTGAAGGAGAAGTAATTGAAAACTCATCTCACTTTAAATATAAATTATATGAACATAAAGTAGGAGACACAATTAAAGTTACTGTTAAAAGAAATAATAAAGAAATAACACTAAAAGTAAAACTTGAAAACCATTCTAAAAAAGCCTAACTAATAGAAAAAAGCACATTATAGTGCTTTTTTTTAGTTAATATGATACAATTAAGATGGTGATAATATGAATAGATTCTGTCCTGATATGTATAAAAAAGATCTTTTATCAATAGATTATAAAAAGTTAAAAGATATTAATATTAAGGCTCTATTATTTGATTTAGATAATACCTTAATAGAAAGTGGTAACTATCAAATAAGTAAAAAAATAGTAGAACTTTTTAATAAATTAAAAAAAGATTTTAAACTATATATTGTTTCTAATAGCATTAATCATAGAAAACTAAGAATAGTAGCTAAAGATCTAGAAATACCTTATATAAAAGATAGTAGGAAACCATTTAAAAGAGGATTTAAAAAACTAAAACTAGAAAACATAAAACCAAAAGAAATAGCTATGATAGGAGACCAAGTATTAACAGATATTTGGGGTGCCAGAAGAATGGGATATTATGCTGTTCTAGTAGATCCTATTAATAATAAAGAATGGATCGGTACTAAATTAAATAGAATATTAGAAAATAGATTTTTAAAAAAAGAAAATAAAAAGAGGGGTGATTATTTTGATTAAATACTGTAAAGGGTGTGGAGTAAGATTACAAGATAATAATATGTTGCTTGAAGGTTATACTAATGATATAAGTAGTGACTTTTGTAGACGTTGTTTTAGGTTGAAAAACTATGGAGAATATGAAATGGTCACAAAAACAAATGATGAATATATCGAAATAGTAAAAAATATTGGAGAAACAAAATCATTAGTTTTATATGTAGTAGATTTATTATCTATACCAGAACATTTAGAAAGTATCAAAGACTATCTAGTGAATAATAAAATAATATTAGTCTTAAATAAAAAAGATCTATTACCATTATCAGTAACAGATGAAAAAATATTAGATTATATTAATAAAGAATATAAAAATGTATTTGATGAAAAAATAATCATAAGTGCTAACAAAAATTATAATTTAGATAAATTAATGAAACTAATTGAAAAATATAAGACAAATAAAAATGTCTATGTCGTAGGTAATACTAATGCTGGTAAAAGTACTCTTATGAACAAAATAATAGAAAACTATTCTATTGATACATCAGAAATAACTATTTCAAGTATGCCTTCTACAACATTAGATGAAATAAAAATACCATTTAAAGACTTTTATTTTATAGATACTCCAGGACTTGTAGATAAGAATAATATCTTAAATTATATCGAAGGAAATAATATCAAAAAAATATCTTCTCATAAAACAATAAAACCAAAAACATATCAAATAAAAAGAGGACAAGCTCTTATTTTCGAAGATTTTTTAAGAATAGACTATATCGAAGGAGAAAGAAATAGTTTCACAGCTTTTGTCTCTAATGACATCAAAATAAAAAGAATAAATGGAAAAAGACATGACTATTTAAAAAATCTATCTAGAAAAGAAATAAATCTTTTATACCATGAAGATATTGTTATTAATGGATTAGGGTTTGTAAAAACAATTATGGAAGGGAAAGTACATGTTTATGTAGATAAAGATGTATCTGTATTCACAAGAAAATCAATGATATAAATCATTGATTTTTTATATTAATAACATATGGAGAAAAAGGATTATCATCATTATGATATTCTTCATATTTATAATTATATTTAGTTAAAAATTCTTTTATCTTTTTACTTTCTTTTAATCCTTCATCATGACCAGGATATATTGTAATAACAATATGTCCCTTTTTATTTAATAGTTTAAAACTATCTTTAATAGCTTTAATAGTAGTTTTATAACAAGTAGTTATATCTTTATTACCTTTAGGTAAATATCCCAAATTAAAGACAATTAAACTAATTTTACCAGTATATTCTTTTAAAGTCTTATACATATTTTCATGGCCAGTATTATATAACTTATAATTAGAATAATCATTTAAAAGTTTTTTAGTATTATTAATAGCTTCTTTTTGAATATCAAAACCAAACAAATAACCAGTTTTAATTATATTAAGTAAAAACAAACTATCTTTTCCATTACCAGTTGTAGCATCAACAACTAAATCATTTTCTTTTAAATTAGACTCCATAAGAATTCTAGCTCTATTTAAAATACTAAGATTAAATCCTTGATAAGTATTTCTTCTTACAAGTTCTTTATCAATATCATTTAAAACAGTAAATTTTTTTACTAACCAGTTTGGTTCTATTAAATCTTCTTTTATAGGATCACCAGTTATTCTATGTATAACAATATCAGGATTAATATTTTCAATTTGATCGCAAACTATATCAATATATTCTTTTTTAGTAAGAACATGAAACTTTTCTTTTAAATACATCTTTTCTAAAACTGTATCTTTTAATATATGTAGCATATGTATTTTGATTCCATCTACTTTTAATTTGCTTAAGTATTTAGCAGTTTCAACCATCATATCTTTAGTCTCATACGGAAGACCATTTATAATATGAACAACAGTTTTAATATTATTCTTTTTAAGTTTTTTATACATATCTAGAAATTCTTCCAAAGAGTGACCTCTATTAATTAGTAAAGAAGTATTTTCATGAATTGTTTGAAGGCCTAGTTCAATTGTTAAATCGGTTCTTTTATTTAAATCAGTTAAATATTCTAAACAGCTATCACTTATACAATCACATCTTGTAGCAATATTTATACCTACGACATTATCATAACTAAGAACTTCTTCGAATGATTTTTTTAAATAATCTAAATCACCATAAGTATTACTATTATTTTGAAAATAGGCAATATATTTAGCATCTTTCCATTTCTTATGAAGAATTGTTTTAACCTCCAAAAACTGTTCTTTTAAAGGCTTTAACTCTTTATTCAAAATACTTTTACTGCCGCCTTTACAATAAATACAGCCTCCATATCCTTTACTGCCATCTATATTTGGACATGATAAACCAAGATCTAAAGTAACTTTAAATACTTTACATCCATACTTGTTTTTATAATAATAATCTAAAGTATAATATCTTTTATTAGAATCACTATATTTAAACATATAATCACATCCAAAAGTATTATATAGAAAAATCTAAAAAAAATCAAAATCTTGATTTTATATTTACTAATTCATATAAATTTATTATAATATAAGGGAATTATAACGAAAGAAGTGATAATATGAATATTTATATTTATATAATAGAATTTGTTTTAGCAGTAGCAATAGTATATGCTTATTATAAGTTAATAGAAACAAAAAAAATAAAAAGATATACTCAAAAAAATATGCCTACAGATTTAAAACTATTTATACATATGACTAAAGCAGATACAAATAAAATAAGTAATAAAAAATTAATGAATATTGTAGCTCTTATTAATGGTGTTGATATTGGAATAGTTCTTCTAATGACAAATTTAGTAAAAGGTTTCTTTTTAAAACTCTTAATAGCTATGCCTACTATTTTTATAGTACTATTTTTAAGTTATTATATTGCAGAATTTGTTTTTAGAAAGAAAGGATTGACAAAAAATGAATCATAAAAAAATAGAAGAAAGATGGAAAAAGTACTGGGAAGAACATGAAACTTTTAAAACAGATATAAATGACTTTTCAAAGCCAAAGTTTTATGCCTTAGACATGTTTCCATATCCAAGTGGAGTAGGAATACATGCAGGACACCCAGAAGGATATACAGCAACAGATATTGTTTGTAGAATGAAAAAAATGCAAGGATATAACGTTCTTCATCCCATGGGATTTGATGCTTTTGGATTACCTGCGGAACAATATGCTATAAATACTGGTAATCATCCAAGTAAATTTACATTTGAAAATATAGATCATTTTAGAAACCAATTAAAAAATATCGGTTTTTCATATGATTGGGATAGAGAACTTTCAACAACTGATCCTGATTTTTATAAATGGACACAATGGATATTTATAAGATTATATGAAGATGGTTTAGCTAAAGAAGTAGAAATGCCTGTTAACTGGTGTGAAGAATTAGGAACAGTTTTAGCTAATGATGAAGTAATAGATGGAAAAAGTGAACGTGGAGGTTTTCCAGTAGTAAGAAAAAATATGAAGCAATGGGTAATAGAAATACCTAAATATGCTGAAGAATTATTAAATGGTTTAAATGAAATAGACTGGCCAGAATCTACAAAAGAAGTGCAAAGAAACTGGATAGGCAAAAGCGAAGGAGCACTTATCGATTTTAAAATAAAAGATAGTAAAGCAAAATTTACTGTATTTACAACAAGAAGCGACACTTTATTCGGTGCTACATATTGTGTATTATCACCAGAACATGAACTTGTTGATAAAATAACTACTAAAGAACAAAAGAAAGAAATAGATAAATATAAAAAAGAATGTGCTTCAAAATCAGATCTTGAACGTACAGAACTAAATAAAGAAAAAACTGGAGTTTTTACAGGAAGTTATGCAATTAATCCTGCAAATGGTAAAGAACTTCCAATTTGGATTAGTGATTACGTTCTTGTTACATATGGAACTGGTGCTATAATGGCAGTTCCAGCTCATGATGAAAGAGATTATGAATTTGCTAAAAAGTTTGATATAGATATAATTCCAGTTATCGAAGGTGGAGATATTAAAAAAGAAGCTTATACTGGAGATGGAATACATATTAATTCAGACTTCTTAAATGGCTTAAATAAAGAGGAATCACTTCAAAAAATGAATACATGGCTTGAAGAAAACAATCTTGGTAAAAAACAAACAAATTATAAAATTAGAAACTGGATTTTTGCAAGACAAAGATATTGGGGAGAACCAATTCCAATAATTCATTATGAAGATGGAACAGAAGGTACACTTGATGATAAAGATTTGCCACTTGTTCTTCCAGAACTTGAAGACTATTCTCCGAGCAAAGATGGAAGTAGTCCTCTTTCTAAAAAAGAAGATTGGGTAAATATCGAATATAATGGTAAAAAAGGAAAAAGAGAAACTTCTACCATGCCTGGTTCCGCAGGTTCTAGTTGGTATTTCTTAAGATATATAGACCCGCATAATGATAAAAAGTTCGCAGATTATGAACTATTAAAACACTGGATGCCAGTAGATTTATATGTCGGAGGACCAGAACATGCAGTAGGACATTTGTTATATTCAAGAATGTGGAACCATTATTTATATGATAAAGGACTAGTACCTACTAAAGAACCATTTAAAAAATTAGTTCATCAAGGAATGATTCTAGGTAGTAATGGTTTAAAGATGGGCAAACGTCATCCAGAATATGTTATAGATCCAAATGACATAGTAGATAAATATGGAGCAGACACTTTAAGACTTTATGAAATGTTCATGGGACCGCTTGATGCTGATAAACCATGGTCAGATACCGGTGTCGAAGGATCAAGAAGATTCTTAGATAGAGTATGGAGACTATTTACTGAAGAGAATAAAATAAAAGATGAAGATAATAAAAACTTAGAAACAATTTATCATCAAACAGTTAAAAAAGTTACAAATGATTATGAAAATTTAAGTGTTAATACTGCGATAGCACAGTTAATGATTTTTATAAATGCAGTTTATAAAGAAGAAGTATTTCCAAAAGAATATGCAGAAGGCTTTATAAAACTATTAAATCCAATTGCACCATTTATAACAGAAGAACTTTGGAATAAACTTGGTCATCAAGAAACCATAGCTAATGAAACATGGCCTACATATGACGAAGAAAAACTTAAAGAAGAAGAAAAGCAAATAGCAGTACAAGTAAATGGTAAAGTTCGTGGTAATATAACCATTACAGATAATGATACAGAAGAAACAATTAAAGAAAAAGCATTAAATAATGAAAATGTATTAAAGCATATTACTGATAAAGAAATAGTAAAAGTAATAGTTATAAAAGATAGAATAGTAAGCATAGTAATAAAATAAGAAAGGAGACAAAATAATATGTATGGATCACAAAACCCACATGCAAATCAAAATAATGCAACAAAAAACGAAATAGTATTTCAAAATTTAATTGCTGTAGCTAACAATCCAGTGCTTATGGGAGCACTATCAGAAGAAGCACAAAAAAAATTAATAGCAACTATTGCAGTATACACAGAAGAAAACCTAAAAGCAATTGAATACTATCGTGAAAGCAACTTGGGCCAAAATCATAAATGGGAAGAACCTGAACACCATAGTAAAAGATAAGAATGCTGTAGCATTCTTTTTCTATGT
>JAEEGL015524248.1_pt1 | contig 23682 bp, 22 predicted proteins | sample 9134231 | NCBI WGS metagenome assembly JAEEGL01 (sample SAMN16246548, study PRJNA631951) | gut metagenome | biome: gut microbiome; feature: rumen; material: fiber-attached | host: Bos | place: Iran: Karaj | collected 2018-10 | reverse complement strand
CAAGTACACCACCATAAATATTAAAACCAATAAATAGTGCCATATATACAATATATATTATATCCATCCATATACTATCTCTAATAGCCTTAAAGAAACTAAACATTAATAGTATTACCCCGATTATAGCCCCAATATAAAGCATATTAATATGATAGTCTAATAAAAAAGTTTTCCCCTTCACTATTAAATTATAAACATACATAATTATTACCAATACACTTCCAATAATATTTACAAAATTTACTTTCTTATTCATTATTTATAACATCTTCTTCCCAAAAACACATAACCCAATATCCCACTTCTTACTAATGTATTATACAATTAAAAAAATAGTATTTCTACTATTCTTTCTATTTGCTTAAATAATCGCAAACCAATTCTGCTAATTCCGAAGGATTTTCAACATTTAAACCTTCTATTAATCTGGCTTGATTATATAAAATCTTAGAATACTTTTCTAATTCGTCTTTATTATTATCATACAAGTCTTTTAACTTATCAGCAATTGGATGCTTATCATTTATTTCTAAGACTATTTCGGCTTTAACATTTTCTCCGGTCGGCATTGCATTTAATACTTTTTCCATCTCCAAAGATATATTACCTTCAGTACTTAAACAAACTGGATGTGTTTTTAACTTATTAGTAAATCTAACATCTTTAACAGCTGGTAAAGATTTCTTCATTATTTCAAAAATATCTTTTGCTTCCTTATTCTCTTTTTCTAATTCTTTCTTTTCTTCTTCACTATCTAAATCTTCACTTTCAGAAGAAACATTAGCAAACTTTTTGCTATCATATTCCATTAAAGCTTGAATAGTAAATTCATCTACATAATCAGGCAAATATAATACTTCTATTTCTTTTTCTTTAAACCTTTCCACATTAGGAAGCATATCGATTTTTTCTATCGAATCTCCAGATGCATAATAAATTTTCTTTTGATCTTCCTTCATTCTAGAAACATATTCTTTTAAAGTAACTTTTTTCTTTTCAGTACTACTATAGAATAGTAATAAATCTTTTAACATGTCATTATTCATTCCATAACTAGAATATATTCCATATTTTAATTGCATTCCAAATGCTTCAAAGAATTTTTCATATTTTTCTCTATCATTTTCAAGCATTTCTTCTAATGTACTTTTTATCTTCTTTTCTATACTTTTAGCTATTAATTTCAATTGTCTATCTTGTTGTAATATTTCTCTAGATAAATTTAAAGATACATCTTCACTATCTACTAAACCTTTTACAAAACTAAAATAATCAGGTAATAAATCAGCACATTTTTCCATTATTAAGACACCATTTGAATACAATTGTAAACCTTTTTCATATTCCTTAGTATAGTAATCATATGGTGCATGAGAAGGTATAAATAACAACGAATTATAGCTAATTTGTCCTTCTACACTACTATGTACTACTTTTAAAGGTGTTTCATAATCAAAGAATTTATCTGAATAAAACGAATTATACTCTTCTTCCGTAACATCGCTATCTGATCTCTTCCACAAAGGAATCATACTATTTAGAGTTTTATCTTCTCTAACTTCTTCATACTCATCTTTATCATCTTCATTTTTCTTTTCCTTTAGTTTATGATCCGTCACTTCCATAACAATTGGGTATTTAATATAATCAGAGTATTTTTTAACTATTCCTTCTACTCTTCTTTCTTCCAAGAATTCATCATAATTTTCTTCTTCAGTATTATCTTTAATATGCAGAATAATCTCCGTTCCATATTCTTCTTTATCTGCTTTACTTATCGTATATCCATCTACACCATCAGATACCCACTTATGAGCAGTATCATTTTCAAAAGACTTACTAATCACTTCTATTTCTTTTGCAACCATAAATGCAGAATAGAAACCAACTCCAAATTGCCCAATAATACTTATATCCTTATTGTTTTCATTAATTTCTTTAAATAAAGAAGAACCACTCTTAGCTATAATACCTAAATTAGTATCTAGCTCTTCCTCGTTCATACCTATACCATTATCAGTAATCTTTAATACTCTGTTTTCTTTATCAATATCTATTCTAATTTTAAAATCATCTTTGTCTAAATCTATTTTCTTATCAGTTAACGATTTGTAATATAATTTATCTATCGCATCACTAGCATTAGATATTAACTCCCTTAAGAATATTTCTCTATTCGTATATACCGAATTTATCATCATATCTAATATCTTTTTAGATTCAGTCTTAAACTGTTTCTTAGCCATTTATCCATCTCTTCTTTCCTGTACTTCAAAATATAGCACCACAATTAGCACTTGTCAATAGAAAGTGCTAAGTCGTAAAATATATATAAACTACCCTATTAATAAATTAACATTTCAAACAATACCATGTTAAAATATTATCAAGAATAAGGAGAGATATGATGGAAAAAGAAACAAAACAAGGAATAAGTGGAGGTGTTCTATGCCTTATAATAGTATTATGTTTACTATTAGGATTGGCTTCAGGTTACATACTTCATGATAAATTATCAAACGAAGATAATAAAAAAATAAAACAAAATGTGACAGAGCAAAAAGATGAAAAAACACAAAGCACCATTTCAAATAATGAAAACAAAGAAGAATTATCCCAAGAACCTAACAACAATAAAGATGATGTTTTAGAATTAACTGAACTATGCAAAAATCAAGATAATTGCCAAAAAGATTTTACACTAAATAATAATGAAAAAACAATTAATTTCACATATAGTACATATAAATTAAATAATTACCTCGGTAATGTAATAAAATTAAATGATAAAAATAATGTTGTTTCTTTAATACCAAACAATATAGATAATGAATACCACAAAGCAACAAAAATAGCTCTATTAAAAAATAATATAATTGTAATTGAATATGAAGAACTATCACATTATAACAATCTTTCTTATCATTTTATTAGAGAATACTTTAATTCAAATGGTCAAGAATTAACAAAAATAATGTCAATTGAACCAAAAAACATTTATGATGAAAATGATAAGAGCGACATTAGAAATAACGATATCATCGATACAACAGTATCTTATACTGATATTTACACAAGTGAATGTAAAAGTGATTATGACACTAAAAAACTATATAGATATAAATTAACACTTATATCTGAAAATGAATTTAAAAAGGAAATAATAGACTACAAAGAAAAATCTTGCTCTGCACAAAGCTAGGACAAAGTTAATACTTTGTCTTTTTTATGTAAAATTTTAAATATTAAAAGTGGGCAACCATCAAAATTATAAAACAAAGTGATATAATTAATTAAATACAATAGGAGAAATTATAATATGGAAAACGAGCTACAAAAAAAACAAAAATATAAAATAGTAATTACAATCATTGTATGTTTATTAATAGGAATGATTCCCGGCTATTTACTAGGCGCAAATCTTAATAGCAATAATACGGATATAGTTAACGATACTGAAGAAGTAAAAGAAGAGTTTGAAGAAGTAGAGGAAAAAACTAACGAAGAAGAAAATAATCAAAAAGACGAAATAGTTTCTAAAGAAGAAATAGAGCTTCAAGAAAAAAAAGAAGATATTCAAAAAGATGAATCTAAAACACAAGAAAAAGTAGAAGAAAAACAAAAAGAAGAAATACCCAAAGCGCCTGAATCAAGTCAAAAAGTAGAAACAATTACAGGTACTAACCCCGTAATTAACCTAAAAAATGAATGCTTTAACTCTCAAGTATGTACAAAAGAATACGATATAAGTAATGGAAAAATAACTATTAGAATTAAAATTAGAAGAGATAGTAATTGGCTAACAATTACTGGAAACAATTTAAGACTTTTAGAAAGACGTTCCTATGATCCAATTATAGCTAACCAAACTATCACCCAAATAGCTCTTTTAGATAATAATTATTTGGTACTAGAAGAACAAGAAGATGTGATGGGAAAAGAAAGATATTATTATAACAAACATATGGATAATATTATAACTATTGGAGATGCTTTTTATGATGATGAGCATAAAATAACAGATAGTATAACCAGCAAAGAAGTAACCTTTATCAAAACCAACTGTTTTTCTATATACGGTGATGATGGAAAAATAGATGGTCAAAAATACAAACTAGTATTAAAAAATCAAGATGCATATGAAGTCAAATATATTGGAAAAGAAAGATTAGCTGTTGGAGGACAATGTTAAAAACATTGTCTTTTTTTATAAAAAAAGATGAACTCCAAGTTCATCTAAAACGCACTTCTAAATAAATCTTCTAAATCACTTAAAGACACCTCGCGCGGATTACCACCTAAACACGGATCATTAAAGGCTTTCTGGGCAAGAATTTGAACATCATCTTCTTTTCCGCCTATATCTTTAATAGTGCGCGGTATATCTAATCTAATAGCCAGATTTTTAACCGATTGTGATACTCTTCTTACTGCATCCATTCCTTCTAAACCATCCATGTCTATTCCCATGGCATTACCCATTTCAACAAATCTTTCTGGGCATATCTCCCCATTCCATTCAAGAACATAAGGTAGCAATAATGCATTAGCTAAACCATGTGGAGTATCATACAACGCCCCTAATTGATGAGCCATAGAATGGACAACTCCTAATCCAACATTAGAAAACCCCATTCCCGCAATATATTGAGCCAAAGCCATCTGTTCAATTGCATTTTTATCCTTGTTAACAGCCTTTTCCAAATTCTTAAATATTAGGCCAATTGCCTTTAATGCAAACATATCACTCATTTCATTATGAGCTTTAGTAATATAACATTCTATTGCATGTGTTAACGCATCCATCCCTGTCGCCGCAGCCACAGTAGAAGGCATACCACTCATCAATTCAGAATCTATTATTGCTAAAACAGGAATAGAATGTGGATCAACACAAACCATCTTAACTTTATCATCTTCATTAGTAATTACATAATTTATTGTGCATTCAGCTGCCGTTCCATGTGTAGTTGGAAGAGCAATAATTGGTAAACTAGGATTACTAGTCAAAGCCAAACCATTTAAAGAACTAATATCTTTATACTCTGGATTAGTCATAACAATACCAATAGCTTTAGCTGTATCTATCACAGACCCTCCACCAACAGCTATTATATAATCACAATGATATTTCTTACATATACGCAAACCTTTTCTTACATTAGCTATAGTTGGATTAGGTTTTATATCACTAAACAATTCATAGTCAATCTGTGCATCATTTAACAAATCTAATACCTTATTAGCTATACCAATTTTCAACAAACTATCGTCTGTAACAAATAAAGCTTTTTTATACTTTCTTTTATTAATCTCATCAACTAATACTTCTCTAGCTCCCCAGCCCAGATAAGAAGTCTCATTAAACACAAATCTACTTACCATCCGAACCTCTCCTATTCTCAATAGATTATAACACATTATATTTTATATTTCATTATATTTTTTAAATAAACAATATGTTGCTTATTCTTACAAATTATATTAAAATAATAATAGGTAAAAGGTGATAATATGGATAAGAGGATTGAGAGAACTAATACTAAGCTAAGATATAGTCTATTAAGTCTTATAAAGAAAAAAAATTTAAATAAAATAACTGTATTAGAGCTATGTAAAGAAGCCAATATTAATAGAACTACATTTTACAAGTATTATAGCGATGTTGACGACTATGTTAACATCATAGAACAAGAACTATTAAAAGAATTAAAAGAAGAAATTATAAACATAAACAGGAACTATTTAATTACTTACATTGGTAAAATAGTAGAACGAATAAAAAAAGAAAAGGATTTGTACCCAATTTTATTAGGAGAAAATGGTGATAAGTTCTTCTTAAGAAAAATACTATATCTAGTGCAAAGCGAAAGTATTGACGAATGGCAAAGATTATTAAAAAAAGCTTCTGAAGACGATTTAAACAATATCTATGTATTTATTGTGGACGGAAGTATAGGCATCATCGAAAAATGGATCAGCAATAATTGCAAAGATGATCCAGCAACAATAGCTTTATTTATAAACAAATTATGTATGAGCGGCTTAAGCAGCTTCATATAAAAAGGAAAGAGTGGTAAAAATGGAAGAAACAAATAACACTAAAACACTAAACGAGGCATTAGAAAAGATAGCAGATCAATTTGCTACAGCAGATTCAGGAAGCAATAAGAAAAACATATCTATCTACATAAATAATGACTCATTAGTATTTTCAGTATATGTCAGTGATTACGTCGAAGGAATGCCTCGAGGAACTTACTTTACGGACCCAATCCCAATCCCTCAAAACAGCACTACAAAAGATATAATAGAAGGATTAACAAAGACAATTAGAAAGCAATGCAATTTGCAGGGATTACAAGTTTCTGTTCCAGCAGATATGGATCAAATAAAATGGTTTGCACTAACAGGGACAGATACGGAAAACAACAAGTTCACTATTGAAGTTCATCCAAATGATCAACATTTAGAATGGACAATAAAAATGGCAGCAAAATATCACAATCCCGAAGCATATCCAGGAGATAAAGACTTAGAAGGTTGCGTAGCAACATTAAAAAATCTCAATATCATAGAAGAAGAAAGAGATCTAAACGAAGGGATGACATATTAAAAAAATATCCGAAAGGATATTTTTTATTATAAAATAAATAATAAACAAAAACTATTTAGCAGAATTTTTTTTCTTAAGCATATTCTTGTTAATAAGTTTAACTTTGACACCTCTTCTTGCACCAAATGTCTTCTTTACACCCTCAGGTAAATTCACTTTATACGTTCTCATAAGTACACCTCCTCATTGCGTAGTGATTATAACACATTATTAGTCATTTTATCAAGAAAAACACAAGCTTTATTACATCCAAAGTCATAATTATTATAAACAAGAATATAAAAATACTTGTTAAAGTAGTCCAATAATTTTCTTTATTCTTATATAAATCCCTTATCATATATGTATAAAAGATTAAAAAAAATATCAGAAGAATAATATCAAACCATTTCTTTACTCGTTTCATAATAAAAGGAAAGACTAATAGAAACAATATCAAAGCTCCAGAAAAAATATAAAATTTCCCAAATGCTCTTCTAACTTTTTTATCAATTTCTCCAATTTTAATATTATTATATTTTTTAGACCTTTTCATTAATTTCCCTCAATATCAGGATGACTCATTATTTCTATTATTTTATCCATATCATCATCTATAGCTGCCACATTTCTTTTTTTCATCCCACATTTTTCACATCTATAATTTATTTTATATTTATCCTTTTTCCATTTTTCAATACCTATCGGTTTTAATATGCCTTTGCACTCACACATTCTATCCCCTGGATTAATATCAACATGTATAGAACACAAGCAATAAGGGCAATGATCTCTAGCGCTATACCCTAAAGGACTAACATTCTTGCCGCATACAAAACACCTAAAAGCCTCATCCATCATAGTAAATTTAGCAACATCCATCTTATTCACCTTCTAACTATTAAAAATAAAATCTATCGATATCTCTTTTGTATCGTATATTTTCTTTACCATGTCCTCTATATTCTTCTTTATCTCCATATTATATTTTTTATGATTCTCAATCCTATTCTTATAATAAGCAATAATCTCTTTTAAATAATCATTTCTTTTAAGTAAATATTTATCAACATAATAATACAACAATTTTATGCTAGCTTCTATAATATCATAATCACTAGCAATTTTATAATATTTTATAGCTTTATCTACATCCCTAATTATACCCAAATCTACTCTTCCACTTATATAATAATTTGCCAAATTATAATAATTATAATAACACATAGTTCTATAATTAGCTTTAAGTCCTTCTTGATAATAATAAAAAGATTTTTTCTCATCCTTCTCAACTAAATACCCAATTCTATAACACTCCCCCACTTTATTACAAGCCCAACTCTCGCCTAAAGATGCACTTTTTAAATAATAATCAAAAGCCAATTCTTTATTAGTAGTTTCATAATACTTACCAAGATTGTTAAGAGAAAAAGCATAATTATTATCTGCTGCTTTAGAAAAAAAATCTAAAGCCTTTTTTTCATTCTTACGAGCAGGATAAACACCATCTAAATAATATAAGCCAAGAACATTCAATGCAGCAATATTTCCCAAATCTCTGGCTTTTTCTAAATAATCAAACCCTTTCCTATAATCTTCCTTAGTCTTATTGCCAATATACCCTCTATAATACATATTCCCAACCATATACCAAGCACCAGCATGATTATAAGAAACCGCTATTTCCAAGTATTTATATGCTTCCTCATACCTTGGAAAACCTTTAACATAACCATTATATTCATTTGTAGCAATTTCAAAAGCAGCATAAGCATTTCCCTCTAAAGCCATCCTTCTTAAAGAATAATCATAATTTATACTCTCTTTAAGCTTAATAGCTAAATACTCTTCTAAACTTTTCGAACTAATATAAGTATCATTTAACAAATTCTCAATAACCTCTTTTTTCACATCCATTTCATAAAGTGGTTGTTTCTTACTTAATATTGCAAAAAATAAAGATTCGACAAATTGTGAATAATAATCACCATTCTTATATAATCGATTAATTTTATCTAAAACATCAGCAGTAACAGACTTGTCATTTTTCGTGATATTAAATAATTTCTTACATAAATCTAACATACTCCTATTATTATTAATAAAATCCATTTTATCTTTATCAACTAAATACAGTCTACCATCTATTATACTAAGTATCGAAATAACAATATCCACAAAAATACTATTATCAATTAAATACCTTTTTTGAAAATTCAAATAAATCTGTTTATAATCATTACCAATTTTTCGACATCCTACGCAATAGTTATTAACTGTAGTATCATTAATATCACTCACACCAAATAAAGCACAAAAAATTTCTGTTTGTAACGCAGATGATTTGTTTTTAGACAACTCCTTTATTATACGGAATATATTACCTAAACTAAGATGAGCATCACTATTATTCATTTTGATAAATACTTTTTTCATCTAATCACCAACATAATTATATCATATCTGTGGATTTTTTAAAAAATACATTGTATACTGTGGATTAAAATAAGTATACAACAAATTCTATATGCAATAAAATTTAGTTATTAGGAGGAATTATTATGAAAAAAATCTGGAAGAATTATAAGCAAACAATAGCTTTGATTCTATCACTAATTATAGGAGCAATCATAGGAATAATAATGGGAGAGAAAGCCAAAGTACTAAGTCCATTTGGAGACTTGTTCATGAATCTTTTATTCGTTGTTATTGTACCTCTAATCTTTTTAACTATAACAACATCTATAGCCAAAATAAAACAACCAAAAAGATTAGGAAAAGTCATGTTATCAACGTTCGGAATATTTATTGTCACATCATTAATTGCTTGTTTAATAGGATTAGCAATAACTTATTCAATAAAACTTGTAAATCTTAAAGATAGTACAGCAATAATATCTGCCCTAAATGATAACATTGAAAATAGTAAAGAAGAAATCAGCATTTTATCTCGTACAGTACAAGCAATAAGTGTTAGTGACTTTAAAGACATCTTATCTAAAAACAGTATAGTGGCACTAGTAGTCATATCAATCCTAACAGGTATCGCAATTAACAAAAGCGATAAAGAAGGAGAAAAACTATTGTCAGTCCTAGACTCCGCAAACACAGTAGTATTAAAACTTGTAGATATCATCTTCTTATATGCTCCAATCGGACTTGGATGCTACTTTGCAGCCTTAATTGGTACATTTGGAGGAGAAATAGCCATTGGCTATCTTAAAACATTTATCATTTATACAGTCGGAGCAATCTTATTCTATTTCATTTTCTATACGCTTTATTCATATATTGCTGCCGGCAGCAAAGGGGTTAAAGCTTTCTGGCAAAACATATTACCAGCCACTGCCACCTCCATATCTACCTGTTCGTCTGCCGCTTCAATACCAGCCAATTTAAAAAGTGCCAAAGGAATAGGAGTGCCTAACGACATTGCTGAAACAGTTATTCCTTTAGGAACTAGTTTTCACAAAGACGGTTCCGTAATTGGCTCCGTATTCAAAATAATGTTTTTAGTTTATCTATTTGGTATTAACGTTTATACTCCCGGAGCAATATTTAAAGTAATCGGAGTTGCTTTAATTGCAAACCTACTAATAACTGCTGTCCCAGTCGGAGGGGGAACCATATCAGAAATGATGATAATATCGCTAATGGGATTCCCACTAGCATCACTACCGATACTTACAATAATAGCAACTATAATTGACCCTGCAGCAACACTATTAAATGTTACCGGAGATTCGGCATCTTCAATGCTAGTTACACGGATAGTAGAAGGTAAAAACTGGCTCAAATAAAAGAATAGTATTTAATACTATTTTTTTTGATTAAAGGTTGGAAAAAAAAATATTTAAGATATAATAATAATAGTGATGATTATGCAAGAAATAGATATAAAAAAAGGATTATCATCTGAACAAGTGCAAGAAAGAATCTCAAAAAATCTTGTAAACTATGATGATATGCCCAAAACAAAAACTGTAAAAAAAATAATAACCGACAACATATTTAATTACTTCAATTTTTTAAATCTAGCCCTTGGCTTAGCAGTATTTGGCGCAGGGATATTAAACGGCAATATACTGAACGCCTTAAAAAATTGTCTATTTATGGGTGTAATAATAACAAACTCTATAATTAGCATTATAGAAGAACTAATATCCAAAAAAATAACTGATAATCTGTCTGTTATTTCTGAAGCCAAAGTAGAAGTAATAAGAGATGGGGAAACAAAAAAAATAGCTAATGATCAAATAGTAATGGACGATATAATAAAACTATCAACCGGCCATCAAGTAACAATAGATTCTATCATTGTTGATGGAGAAGCAGAAGTAAATGAGTCCTTACTTACCGGCGAACCCGACGCCATAAAAAAAAGTATTGGTGACACAGTATTATCTGGTTCTTTCATAGTTTCAGGTAACGCTACTGCTAGAGTTATACATATAGGAAGCGAAAACTACGCATCAAAAATAACTAAAGAAGCCAAATATGATAAGCCTGTAAATTCGGTAATAATGAACTCTTTCACCAAAGTACTAAAAGTACTATCAATTTTAATAATCCCCATCGGGATAATAATGTTTTTCAACCAATGGCGAATTACTGATAGTATAGCAGATAGCATAGTATCAACAGTAGCTGCCTTAATCGGTATGATACCAGAAGGACTAATTTTATTAACCTCCTCAGTAATGGCAGTCGGCGTAATAAAACTATATCAAGTTAAAGTATTAGTTCAACAATTATACGCTATAGAATCACTAGCTAGAATAGATACTATCTGTCTAGATAAAACAGGAACTATAACAGAAGGAAGAATGGAAGTTAAAGATATAATAGGAAGAGCTTTTTATAGCAAAGATATTGTATGTGAATATTTTGAAGAATATGCAACATATAGTAGCGATACCAATCCCACAATGATCGCCCTAAAAGATTACTTCGGAACTAGTGATTTAAAACCAATTAATTTTATTCCCTTCTCTTCTGAAAGAAAATATTCTGCGATAGAATTAGATGAGTATACACTATATCTTGGAGCACCAGAAAAAATAGGAGGAGAAGAAGCGAAAGAAGAAACAGATGAATACCTAAGCGCTTACCGTGTTGTAGCAATCGGAAAAAAAGCCGGAAAATTATCTGATGATTTAAACAATATTGAATTAATAGGATATGCCCTCATTGAAGACGTAATTAGAGCATCAGCAAAAGAAACACTAGAGTATTTTAAAAAGTTTAATGTTGATGTAAAAATTATTTCAGGAGATAACGCTAAAACAGTCACTTCAATAGCACATAAAGTGGGACTAGAAGACGCTACAGGAATAAACATAGATGGTCTTAAAAAAGAAGAAATTGAATCCGTTGTAGATAAGTATCAAATATTCGGAAGAGTTAGCCCAGTTCAAAAAAAATGGATTATCATGTATTTAAAAAGCAAAGGACATACCGTCGCCATGACAGGAGATGGCGTAAACGACGTATTAGCGCTTAAAGAATCAGATTGCGCAATATCAATTAAAAGCGGAACAGATGCCGCTCGTAACGTAGCACAATTGATATTATTAAATGATGATTTCAGCTCCATCCCTCACGTAGTTGCAGAAGGACGACAAACCATTAATAACGTCGAAAGAAGTGCATCCTTATTATTAGTTAAAACCTTATATACTATACTTTTAATAATACTAAGCATTGTTCTTGCTCAAAAATATTGGTTTAAGCCAATCAATCTAACATTTATTACAACATTTACAATTGGAGCTCCTTCCTTCATACTCGCTCTAGAGCCAAACAATGATTTAGTTAAAGGGAATTTTTTGTTAAAAATATTAGCTAAAGCTTTACCAACAGCTCTCACAGTTATATTTAACGTCGCCTTAGTCTCTGCTTTTTCAGCTGAATTTGATCTTCCCTACAATATACAAAGTACAATAAGTATATATATGACAACTATTACCGGTTTATTATACTTATATAAAATATGTACACCATTTACTTGGTTAAGAGGATCTTTATTCTTCACAATGTTAATAGGTTTTATAAGTTGTGCATTATTTGTTCCGGGTTTCTTCGAAATATTACCTATAAACTCTACTATATTCTTAATCATCTTCGTTCTAGCAATAGACTCGTTCTGTGTATATAAAGTAATAAACTTTATTATCACAAAAATATTCCATCATTTCGATGAAACTATTAAAGTAGAATCAGATATAAACAAGATAAAATAAGTTATTATTTTATCTTTTATTTTGCAATAAAAAAAGAGAATTGCTTCTCTTAATAGTTATATTGACTAGTTATTCCAAAATAGTTTTCTAATGTTATCCAATTACCATCATTGTATAACTTAGTAGCCAAGTCAACACCTACATATCTAAAATGCCATGATTCATATTTGTAACCTGTTTCATTTGTTTTACCATTAGGATATCTTAATATAAATCCATATTTATATGCATTTTCTGATAACCACTTAGCCTCTTCGGTACTATCGAAATTACTATTAATACAAGCATTTTTATATTTTCCACTACTCTCACAAACATCAAAAGCTAAGCCTGTTTGATGTTCGGAATGCCCTGGTCTTGCTGAAAAAGTATCAGCAGATGCTTTCCCTCGTTCTCTAACATACCTATTATAAATATTTTGTTGAGTATCATAAGATCTAAAACCGCTTTGTACTTTAATACTATAACCAGCATCCCTTGCTCCAGCAGTCAATTTATCAGCAGCAGCTCTAGTTTCACCTGTTAATCCTCCAGGAGCATAGGATTTAGGCAATGCATATGTCTTATTAGCTATTAAAACACCATCTATGTAAGTAATACCATTTCTAGTTTCACCATGAAAACCTTTAGATGTTGTAAATGATCCATCCTGATTAACAACAGGCGCTGAAGACGCAGATTCACTACTATTATTTTGCGTTTGATTCTCACTATTATTTTGCGTTTGATTATTACTATTATTAGTAGTAGGCTTTTCTACTACTTTTGGTACTTCTACAACTTCTTCTTTAACTATCAAAACAACATCTTTCTTTGTTTCATTTCCACTACTATCTTTAGCTACATATTGTAACTTATATTCTCCAGCTTTCTTTAAATCATATTCCCCTTCAACAGTTACTTCTACTTCCTTATCATAATTATCAGTAGCTTTAACATCTTTTAATAAATCTATTTTAGTATCATATGGTGTAGTTATTTTTTCTTCTGCTTCAATTACTGGAGCAATAGTATCTTTAACTTCTACTTCAAAAGAATAATCTTTAGTCTTTTTAAAATAATCCTCTATAGTAAGTTTTATTTTTTGAATACCAACTTTATCAGTGTTGATAACTTTCTTCTTATCCACAACCTTACCATTAACAATTTTTTTAACAGCATCAGTATTATATATTGTATCACCTAAAGAAACATCTATATTCCTAGATATTATGACCAACAATTCTTTAGATTTATAATATTTTTTAACACCAACTACTCCACCTATTATTCCAACAACCAATAAAATCAAAACAATTGGAATAACGGCTTTTTTATTCATTCTATTTTTCTTTTTCATATCACACCATCTCACTTCAATGGTATTATAACATAACAAAAAAAATAAATCACTTTTCACTATATTATGATTTATTTGAAAAACTAGTCTTTAAATTAAATAGCTATATTACATATCTGCCAGTTAAAACTACCTATTATTCTTTTTAATCTTAAATATTCCTATTATAGCTACAAAAGCCCATATTATTTGCAACGTAAAAGAAAACCAAGCGTCCTTAGGATATAAACCAATTGCCATAAAAATACCAGCAAATAGGTTTAATAACTGATATAGCATACCATTTTTAATCTTTTCCGTAGAAAGTAATATATAGGCAAGCAGAACCAATATCATACCTATCCAGCCCATTACATCAAAAAACATATATAACACCACCTAACCCATATTATTCACCAATAATGCACTCACATCCTATACAACAGAATATAACAAATGTAATTATATTTCAACAAGTTATACACAAGCAATTAACATTATACAAATAAAAGAAAAAAATGCTATAATTAATACTGGAAGTGTAAACATGAATTATACAAACAAAAATAGAATAAACGAAAATAATAAACTAAAAGAAAAATTACATATTATAGAAAAGGATTTCAAAGAAGTAGAAGGATTTTTAGTTGATTATTCTACAATTACCAGTGGAGAAGCTGATTTTTATTCAGGAATTTATGAATACTATATAAATGGGAAAAGATATGTTTATGACAAAGTATTACTTGAAGAAAATCAAGGCAGCAAACGAAATGTTAGAAACAAAATAACCCTTTTATATAATCCTCAAAATCCTCAAGAAGCCTATTCAGAGTACAGCATTAACAATTGCGAAGATTTTAACCCGTTAAGAGACAATTTGGCAATATTTATCGGTTTAATACTTCTTTTATTGCTATTTTCCGGATTATTGTTAGCGCTTCATTTTTTTATAAAATAAAAACTTTCAAAAAGAGGTGTATTAACAATGACAAATATGTATGATAGTAGAATAGACGAAATAATCAAAAAAAAACCAGCTTTAGAATGGTTAAAAACACTAGCAGAAACAGGCATAGTAGTATTGTCTCCTCATACAGAAGAATATATAAACGACCCTAACCAACTATATTTAAAAAGGCCGTCAGAAAGTGTACATATTAGCCGACAATTCATAATTGATATCCTATCACATGATGATTCTTTTGAAAAAATAAAAGTTCTATTCGAAAAAAGTACAACTTTTATAATCACCCTCTTTATAAATAAAGAAGGAGACATTAAAAACAATCTCAATCTTACCAAAAGAGATATCATTATATTGCTAAAACAAATAAACATCGAAGAATTTCCTTTTATTAAAAAAAGATACTATCATCTAATAGAATATGCCTCTTACAACACCCTAAAAAAACAAACAAAAAATCAAATATATACAATAAACATTGAAGGTAAGGAATACAACTTACCAGTTTCACTATTTTACGAGTTTTTGGATTTAGATAGTGCAACTTACAATGAAGTAATATCAAGCAGAAAAGATTTTCATGATGTCCAGTTAGAGCACTTCCTATATGCTATAGGTAAATACTTTAAAGACAATAGAATACCAGAAAACTACCTATTAGAAGAAGTGTTACAAAAAAGATTAAGTGATATTTATACATCTAAAGAAATTGACATACAAACAATAAATGAATATCTAGACACAAACGATTCGTTGCTTGCACTAATAAGAGTAAATGAGGATCTTGAAAAGGAAGTATTAAAAGGATTACCACAACATTTTAATAGTTTAGAAAAATCAATCTATATTTATATAAAATTGTGTAAGATTTTAACATATGACGATGAATACTACGCAATAAACCAAAGAGGCCCCTTAGCAAAAAAACACAAAACATTAAGCAATATCCCAAATATTTCACCAACTAACAATAAAGTAGTATGTTACGAATTCGATGCAATATACTCTTATCTTTTACATCAAATAGGCCTCAACTTCAAACGTTTTGTAAATTTGATAGATATAAATGGCAACGTAAGAGAATCTATATTTGATAACTATTATGATAGATATAGTGACAGTCACACTTTCCTAAAATACAGATGTGGCAAATTTTTAATAAAAGCAGATTCTGTTACCACCATTTTAAATGGGGACATAATGCAAGCCAAACTTAATCAACCGCTAGCTGGCCTTATATGTGAAAATACTAATGAAAAAACACAAGAAGAGTTTTCTAACGCCGTCGCCAAAGTATATAACTATATAGCCGACCAAGAAGATAGAATTAGTCAAAACCCTCCCGGAATAACAGAAACTTTCGATATGATTGCAACTCAGTTTACCCAATTAACTGACAAGATAAAACCTGTTGATATTAAAGAAAAAACCGAAATACTCATCAACAAAATTAACTCATCTAAAATGATTGGAATTGACGCTTACTCATATTTATTACAACTAAGATATATACTATTCACACCAGAAGAGCGTCAAAACAACATTCAAATAACTATAATTAGGAACTCAAAAACAACTTCTGCAGAAGCAATAGCTATTATTTCAATCACCCTTCCCGATATTTCCAATCAGATGATAACCAATAATTATATATTTAGACCAGGATACGAACTAATTCCGATTTCAAAAGAACAGCTACAAGAAAAGTTCAACACTGGAGAGATGAGTTATATAGAAGAAAACTCACCAGAAATACCTGGAATAAAAAAATAGAGGTGAAATAATGATAGAAAAATTAAGAAAAATTAACAGCGACATAATCATTCAAACCAGTGACGAGCAAAAGAAAAAGAAACATTTACTAATCGCGAAATTATTGAAAGACAAACAATGCTTTTTAAAAATGAATATAGAAACATCTTATGCTCTTTTAAGAGAATTAAACATCCCCGAAAAAGAAATAAAAGAAAAATACCAAGAGCTAATCGATTCGTCAAACTATATTTAAAAAAATAAGTATCATTATATGTTTAAAGAAGAAAGAGAAAAATAATGAAGGCAAGTCATAAAAAAACACTTTTTATAAACAACAGGCATAATTATATTTTGAATTATCAATAAAGATTATTTCTTAGGAACAGCAGCTTTAGCAAAGCGGTATAATGCAACAAAAAAATATATAAAAAATAGATGTCTTGATCCATGGATACGCCAGAAAACTATACAAAAAGCAGTAGAAAGCTATAGAGTATCTGATGAACATAAGGAATATCTTAAAAAGTTTAGATAAAATATTTCAGAATTTTTTGTTATCTTGAACAAGCAAAAAACACTAACAATTAAGTTAGTGTTTTAATTTCTAAATGGCACGCTCTTTATAAACGTTTCCGAAAAAATAGGGATAAAACCTGATTACACAATTAATATACCATATTATAGGGAAATAGTAAAGATGTGGTATAATTTTAGTAGTGGTGATTTTATGATAATAGAAAAAATGAAACTAAAGAACTTTAGAAGATTTCAAAAAGAAACAGAAATTATTTTTAATGAAGATTTTAATATAATTATTGGAGATAACGAATCTGGTAAAAGTTCAATATTACTTGCTTTAGATTTAGTTTTAAGTGGTAACAAGAATAAAATTGATAATATTGGATTGGAAAATCTATTTAATATAAATTGCGTAAACGAATTTATGAGTGGTGATAAAAAATTAACTGATTTACCAGAAATATATATCGAATTATATCTGAAAGACACTGGAGAACTTGAATTATCAGGAAATAACAATTCTGAAAAAAGAATATGTGATGGTATATCATTAACTATTAAAATTGATGAAGAATATTTTAAAATTATAGATGAAGCTTTAAAAAAAGAAAATCCGGTCTTTCCTTTTGAATATTATAAATGTATTTTCAAAAAATTTTCTAATGACCCATACAATAATTATAAGAAACCAATAAGACATATAGTTATTGATGAATCTAATTTATCTAACGAATACTATGTAAAAGATTATATTTCAAATCTATACTCTTCATATGCCGATGAATTAATTAAAAATAACCTTGATCATGAGTTTAGAAAAATAAAAAAAGAATTTGAAGATAATTCTTTAAAGGATATTAATGAAAAAATACCAGACATAAAATTTGGATTAACCACAAATAACAAATATTCATTAGAAAATAATTTAACATTGTATGAACAAGGTGTAAATATATGGAATAAAGGTGCCGGTAGTATTTGTATGTTAAAGATTAAAACATCAATTGATAAACAATCTGAAAACATAGATTTAGTATTAATTGAAGAGCCAGAAAATCATTTAAGTGATATTAATATGAAAAAAATGATTAATGGTATAATTAATTCTACTCAAAAGCAAACATTTATAACAACCCACAATAGTATGATTTGTTCTAGACTAGATTTAAGAAAAATAATAGCTTTACATGAGAATAATATAGTAACAACCCAATTTAAGGATATTTCAGAAGATACTGCTAAATTTTTCATAAAATGCCCATCTAATAGTATTTTAAGTTTTATATTATCGGAAAAAAGCATTCTTGTTGAAGGAACTGCGGAATATATTTTATTGGAAAAATTCTATGAAATTGAAAATCAAACCGACCCTTCCTCAGATGGAGTAAATATAATATCTGTTAATAATTTAGGATTTAAAAGATATTTAGAGGTAGCACAAAAATTAAATAAAAAAGTGGCTGTTATTACTGATAACGATGGATGTTACAAAAATAATATAGAAGATAAGTATAAAGATTATAGCACGATAGACAAAATCAAAGTTTTTTCTGATAAAGATGATAAAAAATATACTTTTGAAGTATGTATTTACAATGATAATACAGAATACATAACTGAGCATAAAATTACAAAAGAAACTAATCAACTTAGCTATATGCTAAATAATAAAGCCGAAAGTGCATATAGATTGTTAGAACATTTAGAAGAGAGTACTGAAAATTTTAAAGTCCCAAAATATATTAAGGATGCAATTACATGGATAAAGAATTAGTTTTAGCAACAGCAGGATCAGGAAAAACCACCGAAATAATTAACAGATTAAATAAGGAAAATAAAATACTATTGATTACATATACAGATGCCAACTATGATATATTAAAAAATAAAGTTATTAAAAAATTTAAAGAAATACCTAATAATATTAAAATTTATACATATTTTTCATTTTTATATAATGTATGCTTTGCACCATTAAAAAGAAATTGGGATGTTAGAGGATTAGACTTTAAAGATATAACTAATAAATACATAAAAAAGAATGATATTCAATATTATTTCAATAAAAATAATAGGAAGATGTATCATTGTAGATTAGCCAATTTTTGTAACGAACAGCTAATGAATCAAATAAAAGAAAGATTAGAAAAATATTTTGATATTATATTTATAGATGAAGTGCAAGATTTTGCTAGTCATGATTTTAATTTTTTAATGCAAATTTTAGAAGCAAATGTTAATTTCTTTATGGTTGGAGATTTTTATCAACATACCTATGATAGTAGTCAAGATGGTAATGTAAATATAAATTTATACAAAGATTATACAAAGTATAAAAAATTATTCAAACAAAAAAATATAAAAATTAATACAGAACTATTAAAAAAAAGTAGACGATGTTCTAAGACAGTATGTGAATTCATAAAGAATAAAATAGGCATAGATATTGAATCAGAGCATGAAAAAGAAACATTGGTTGAAGAAATTGTTGACGAAAAAGCAATAATAAATACAATTGAAAATGATAAAATTGTAAAACTATTTTATAACAATCATATAAAGTACAATATTAAAAATACTAACAATTGGGGAAATTCTAAAGGTGAAACATATAATGATGTATGTGTTATTTTAAATCCAAACACTTATAAACTATATAAGAAAAATAGATTAATTGAACTGCCTCAACAAACAAAAAATAAATTATACGTGGCATGTAGTAGAGCAAAAAATAATTTGAATTTTATCGAGGAGAAAAAAATTGCAAAATATAAAAAATGATTAGCTTTTATAACTAATCATTTTTATTTTTATCAAGTGCATTTTTTATTGCGATTGCTACTGCATATGCTAAATTTACTGGGACCGCATTTCCGATCATTTTATAGGCAGTAGCAAGATCATTATAATAGAATTTAAAATCATCTGGAAAACATTGAATTCTTGCACACTCTCTTACAGATAGTCTTCTATATAAATCTTCTTTACCAGGTTCAAATATTCTTTTGTTAGTTTCAACTTGAATCATTTTTGGTGCTTGCGGATGTAATGGTGCATGTCTTCCACCAGCTTGAATTGTAAATGAAGGTTCATCCCAAGATCTAACTCGATTTCTTGACATGAATATTGTTGAAAAAGAACCGGTCATATATTCATGATTTAGAAACTTACACAAGTCACCATTTGTTTTATTTTTTTCTTTAGAAGGAATTGCATTTTTTCTTAAATCCCAAATTGCATCTTTTAATGTTGGTTTATATTCTTGTGGTTCAGGAAATTCAAATTTTACTTTTAAATCTTTTCTAAAACCAACATAGAAAACCCTTAGTCTATCTTGTGGAACATTATAATCGTTTGCATTTAATAATTTTATATTCATATCATAGCCAGCATCTTCAAATAATTTTATAATATTATCAACAGCTTCTGAATGTCTTTTTGATAACATTCCAGAAACATTTTCAGCAACAAAAAATTTAGGTTGTTTCTCTTTTAGTAATCTTATAAATTCATAGAATAATTGCCCTCTAGCATCATTTATGCCTTTCATTCTACCAGCTTCACTCCAACTTTGACATGGAGGTCCACCAATAATGCCATCACAACTAGGCACTTCATCTGACTTTATATCTCTTATATCTCTTTTATCTAAAGGAGTTTCATGATTCTTTTCAAAAGTTTCCCATATTGTCTTATCAAACTCATTTGCAAAAACAATATTAAACCCAGCTTTTTTAAATCCAAGATCTAATCCTCCAGCACCAGAAAACAAACTAACAATGTTATATTTTTTCTTACTCATATATTATGTCTCCCTCTGCATTACCTTCATCTACATCATCAGTTGTATCAATGTTTAACTGATTTAAACAACTAATTAATTTTGCACATATTTCATTTCCACCATGTAAAAGAGGTTCATTAAATACAAGTTTACCTGATAATTTATTATTAACTATATTCCAGTCAACATAAACACTTAAAGGTCTATTACCATCAAACTTCTTTTTTATACTTCTGTAGTTTAAAGCTTTACATGCAAAATAAAGTTTATCATGTTCTCTAACATAGTCATCCATACTTATTATTTTTGAAAGCATCTCTTCAACACTTTCGTATTCATCTTCGATAAGAATATAATTTGCTATACCACTATCAGGTATTCTATTTCCTTGAACCATTGCATTTCTTTTATCATCATCTAAGTTAGTGCCAGCAAAAATATCATATAGTTGTTCTTCACTTAATTGTATTTCATCACTCAAATTTCCACTTTTAACATTTAATAGTTCAAATTTCCAACCAAGAGTAAAACATCCTTGCTCAGTTTTTCCAAATCTCTTTTTATATATTAATTTTTTTTCTTCAAATTTGTCTTTAATATTTAAAATAGAAGCAGTAACAATTTGTAACCAGTCATTACCAAAAATTTCTTCTGCACGATCAGCTGATATTTTATTTTCTAAAAACTCAAAGTTTTTTTGTTTAAAAGATATTTTGAATTCTAATTGATCATTTTCATCATCTACACATTCAGCATAAATATAAATATCAGTTTTAGGTTCACCAGATGAAGATGCAGGTTTTCCTAATACTTTTATGTCATATTTTTTTCCATTATAGTTAAAAATCTTACAAGCATTTAGCATTTCTATTATTTCATGTTCAGATTTACTAAAAGTTTTTGCCATAATATCCCTCCAAATTCATTAATGACCACTAAAATAATTATACCATAATTATGATAAAAAATATTACTAAGTATGATAAAATATAGTTGGTGATTGTATTGAAAGTATTAACATTAAAACAACCTTGGGCAACATTGGTTGCTGAAGGAATAAAAAAATATGAATTCAGATCGTGGAAGACTAATTATAGAGGTAAAGTTTTAATACATGCAGGTGCTGGAGTAGAAAAAAAAGAACTAGAAAAATTTAAAGATTTAAATCTTGATTATCCAGCAAAAAGAATTATAGCAGAAGTGGAAATTGAAGATTGCCTAGAACTTAATGATGAATTAAATAATCAAATTATAAATGAAAAAAATATTGCTTATGGTTCAAAATATAGAACTGGATATGCTTGGAAATTAAATAATGTAAAAAAGATAAAATCAGATAAAATAATAAATGGAAAATTAGGTTTGTGGAATATAGATAATAACTATTAAAAATAGTATATGTTTCATAATTGATATAAATCAACATAAAAAATGTTGATTTTTTTATATCCATATATATGGTCTATTATGGTCTATTTTGAACCACCAATATCGTATTTTTTGTATACAAAAAAACAAGAGCATAAGAGATTGTACCCAAAAAGCATTAAAACCTAGATAAATACTAGGTTTATAATGTGTACAAACTTATTTTGCACTTGCAAAATTGAACCATAATTATGGTTCTTTTTTTATAAAAATCCTTTATTTTCGTAGGTTTTATATGGTTTGAATTATGGTTCTATTTGTGGATTCGTTTTTTAATCAATTCTTATTACTTTATTTATTAGGATCCACACTAGGAAATGATTTAATTGATGTTGTTACTATTCCTAACTTAAATTTATTGAATACATTTTCAGGATTATCTATATCTTTAATAATAGGAATAAGTCTAAATAATTTTTCATCTGCATTAATATTGAAAATGATTTCATCAGGTAAATCTTCAATTGAATGGTTAAATGTTGGATGAATATAAAAATTAGTTGCATGATATTTATTTAGTTCATTTAAATACTCTTTTATTTGAGATTCTTTTAAAGGACATCCGATATTAACTCTAACAGGTTTATCATTTGAAATTAGATAAACAGGAATTTCACTAGCACCTATTTCAGATAACTTATTTACTTTTTCTTTAAATATAGATTTTAATTTTAAATCAACTATTCTAATTCCATGTTTACAATTCTTATCTTTTTTAAAAGTCATAGATTCAATATATCTAGAAATGAACTCTTGTTTTTCTTCTTTAGTTTTCATATCCCATTGAGCTAAGAAAAATTTATTATCATATCTAGTATTTAAGAATATTCTATTTATATCTCTTTTAACCATTACTTTTTCAGGGCTAAAATTATTTCTACTATTTAAATCTTTTTCATTTTCTAAGTGGTTAGTTAAAGAATCTAAATTTTGATTAATAAGTTTTAAATCTTCTTTAAAATCATCTAGTTCAACTACTTCAGACATATATGCTTTTTTAATTCTATCTATTTGTATAGTTAATCTAATTATTTCTTTTTCTATATCAGATTTATCAACATGCATATCTTT
>JAEEGL011574603.1_pt1 | contig 23682 bp, 28 predicted proteins | sample 9134231 | NCBI WGS metagenome assembly JAEEGL01 (sample SAMN16246548, study PRJNA631951) | gut metagenome | biome: gut microbiome; feature: rumen; material: fiber-attached | host: Bos | place: Iran: Karaj | collected 2018-10 | reverse complement strand
GAGATGAACAATTCGGAATTTGCCGGATAGACAAATAAAGAGTTTGCAGGTGTGTACTATGCATGAAATAAAAAATGATGGTTTCTATGATTTCGCAAAACAATATGATTCGGATCCCGATTATCATTTTGTCGGCGAAGTGGACTATCATCTTTTATGTGACGAAAAGCCTTATGAGGGATTGAAATCCCATAAGGGAGCTTTGGTTTCCGTTTTTGAAAACATGAAAGAGAAAGACATCCGGGATCGGGAAGAAGCCAGAAAAACCAGGGGCGATGCCTACGCGGATCGGCTGGTTCCTTTGACCTACGATATCGACCGGGCACAGGCAACGCTGTTGACTTCTCAGGAGTTCTTTTACTGTCCGAACATTGTAAAGAGCGATCGTTACGGCAACGTCTGGTATGATGCCGAATGGGAGCCGAATGACGAAAACTGCGGAACGACCGTTCCCTACTGGTATGCGCTGATGGAACCCATACAGCGCAGAAGTCAAAGCCCAGAGGACTTCCGGGAAGTGAATGAGACTCTTTTTCCAGACGGAACAGACGAACTCGTTATCTACGAATGGACGACAGACTGGTCGGATCTGTTCAATGCCGGTCACGAATGGTACGGGGCGTGCTGCTGGAGCATCTATGACAGAAGCATGGACAGATACGTGGTAATGCTGGTATCAGCGACAGACTGACAGATTCAGAACGGAAGGAGAGAAACGATGACTCTATATGATCGGCTTATGAAAGTGAAAGACGATACCTACCGTGAATTCCAAATCAAACTGGTCTCGAACATCCCGCCGGAGACCGTGATCGGTGTCAGAACGCCGGAGATGAGAAAGATCGCCAGGGAAGTGTTCAACAGCTCTGACCGGGATGCGTTCCTGAACGATCTGCCGCACCGATATTACGAAGAGAACCTGATCCATTTCTTCGTCATCTCGATGATCAGGGATTTTGATGCGTGCGTTTCAGCCGTGGAGACCTTCCTGCCATATGTCGACTGCTGGCCGGTATCGGATCAGGCGACTCCGAAATCATTTGCGAAGAACCATCAGAAACTGCTGCCGTACATCCGAAAATGGATCGCTTCCGAACACGTCTATACCGCCAGGTTCGGGATCCGCATGCTGATGAACGAATTCCTGGGTGACGATTTCCGCAAGGAGTATCCGGAACTTGTCGCAGACAAGAAGGGTGAAGACTACTATCTGAAGATGATGATCGCCTGGTATTTTGCCACAGCGCTCGCCAAGAAGTATGACGAGACCGTCCCGTTTCTGGAAGAACGCAGGCTGGATGAGTGGGTGCATAAGAAAGCCATCCAGAAAGCTCTCGAGAGCTATCGGGTCAGTGAGGAACACAAGGGATATCTGAAAAGCCTGAGATAGGTGCAGATGCATAGGAAGATGGATCGGAGAAACACATGACGGAAGACAACGCATACAGGATAGAAATCGCCCAACGTGGTGACTGGAAAACGGAACCCATGCCTGAAAGACATGAATCTTTCGTACTTCACAGGTCTTTCAGTGAGAAAGAGATGGAAGCGCTGTGTCATGGCAATATCCCCCAGGCCATGGAAGACAAGTGGTTCTGGTACATGGAAGGACCGACTCTTTTCGCTCACCGCAGCTGGACGGGATACTGCATCTATCGGATCGACTTCAAGGAAGATGATAACCATCTCGTGACGGTCAACCGCGATCCGGAACAGTACAGGTGTACAGACGTCAAGGAAGATCTCGAGTCCCTGAACAAACTTCTGGACTGGTGGACCCAGATCCCTTACGATCACTATGACGAGTGGCTTTCGGAAACGCATGATGCATTGAAGAAAGCGGACAGGACAAAGACGGATCCACACGGGGAACGATAATGGAACAAAGTCAGAGAGTCATCGTGCTGGGGTGTTCGGGAAGCGGGAAGAGTACTTTTTCCGGGAAGCTTCATGAAATAACGGGACTGCCTTTGTTTCACCTTGACAACATCTGGTGGAAGCCGGACAGAACACATATCACAAGGGAAGAATTCGACCGGAAACTGGAGGAGATCCTTCGGGAGGACAGATGGATCATCGACGGCGATTACAGCAGGACCTACGAAACAAGATTCAAAGCGTGCGATACCGTGATCTTCCTTGATTACGGCTTGGAAGAATGCATGAAGGGAATCCGGAAACGTCTCGGGAAGATCCGTCCGGATATTCCCTGGACAGAAGAGAAGCTTGATCCGGAACTGGTAAAACTCGTTGAGAATTACGATACGGACAACCGTCCAATCGTTCTGTCTCTGTTGGAGAAGTATCCGGAGAAAAACAGACTGATATTCAGATCGCGTTCCGAGGCGGATGAATGGCTGAAAGGCCTGAAACACATTTCGGAACAGTGATCCTGTTTCTATAATGAAGACAGAGGAGGTACTCCATGAAGCTGGTATTCCTGATCGGTGACGCGGCCGTCGGCAAGATGACGGTCGGCCAGGAACTGATGAAAATAACGGACTTGAGGCTTTTTCACAACCACATGACCATCGAACCGGTGATCGAGATCTTCGGCTGGTTCAATGAAAAGGCCATCCACGAGATCCGTGACGTGATCTTCCGGAACTATGCAGCTTCCGATAACTACGGAATGATTTTTACCATGATGATGGATTTCGATATGCCTTCCGAATGGGAATACCTGGAACATGTGAAAAGCTTTTTTGAACCGTATGGAACGGAATTCTACTACGTCGAACTGATCGCTCCGCAGGAGATCCGGCTGAAGAGGAACGTTTCGGAAAACCGGTTGAGAAACAAAGCTTCCAAAAGAGACATCGAAACATCCAATCAGCGTCTGATCAATGATGATAAAAATCACCGATGTGTCAGCTATGAGGGAGAGATCCCGTTTGACAACTATCTCAGGATCGACAATTCGGACAAGGAACCGGATGAGGTCGCAAGACTGATCAAGGAAACGTTCGATCTGTAGGAGGATGTCCATGGATATCGTCATCAAACGGATGGAGACCGACGAGGAGAAAAGAGGAAAGGCTTACGTCCACTTTCAGGCATGGAAGGAAGCCTATTCCGGAATGATCGACCGGAACTATCTTGACGGGCTTACTCTGGAAAAGTGTGAAAAGATCGCTTTCCTGTGGCCCGACAATATCTTTGTTGCGAAAGAGGGAGACCGCGTTATCGGCTTTGCGGGTTACGGAAACTGTCGGGATGAAGGGCTTGAAGATGTCGGAGAGATCTTTGCGATCTACATCCTGTCCGAATACTACGGTCAGGGCGTCGGACAAAGACTGATGGAGACAGGACTGGAACAGCTGGATCCCTGTTCGAAAGTCATCGTCCATGTGCTGAAAGACAATCAGAGGGCGATCCGTTTCTATGAGCGCTTCGGATTCCGTTCAGACGGAACGGAAAAAACGCTTCTTCTCGGTTCACCGGTGACCGAGATCAGGATGATAAAAGACAACAGATGAGCTGAAAGAGAGAAAGATAATGACATTCGATTTTAAGAAGGAATACAAGGAATTCTATCTCCCTGAGAAAAAGCCCGGTATCATCGATGTACCGAAAATGAACTACATCGCGGTCAGAGGGAAAGGGGATCCTAACGAGGAAGACGGAGAATACAAACAGTCGATCGGACTGCTGTATGGAATCGCCTATACCATCAAGATGAGCAAGAAATCAGATCACAGGATCGAAGGGTATTTCGATTTCGTCGTACCGCCTCTGGAGGGATTCTGGTGGCAGGACGGCATTCAAGGAGTAGACTATTCCCATAAGGAAGATTTTCACTGGATCTCCGTGATCCGGCTTCCTGATTTTGTGGCAAGGGAAGATCTTGACTGGGCGAAAGCGGAGGCAGAAAGAAAGAAGAAGACGGATTTCTCAAAGGTAGAGTTCCTGACCTATGATGAAGGGCTTTGTGTTCAGTGCATGCATATCGGTCCGTACGACAATGAACCGGAAACGGTAGCTATGATGGACGAATATGCAGACAGCCTGGGCTATGTGACAGACATTACGGAGAAGCGGATGCATCATGAGATCTATCTCAGCGATGTCCGCAAGACCGATCCGGATAAGCTGAAAACGGTCATCCGGCATCCGATCCGGAAGAAAGGATAGAATATGGAGTATATCAGGATCACGGAAGAAAACATCGACAGGGAACACATCTGCTGTGCCATGTCGAACAACCAGAGCGCGCAGAAGAAGGAATGGATGAAGGCACGTTTCAAGGACGGACTGGTGTTTTACCGCAGTGCGGAACGCGGCAAGTGCTTCATCGAATACATTCCTGCCGAAAACGCCTGGCATCCCATCAATGCGGAAGGATACATGCATATCGACTGCCTGTGGGTCTCGGGTTCCTTCAAGGGCCACGGCTATTCCAATGAGCTGCTGAAGGAATGTATCAGAGATGCCAAGGCACAGGGCAAGAAGGGACTGTGTATCCTCTCTTCCGCAAAGAAGAAGGGTTTCCTGGCTGATCCGAAGTTTCTCACGCACAAGGGATTCAAAGTCGCAGACGAATCTGATGTTGGGATCCAGCTGTGGTATCTGCCTTTTGCGGAGAACGGGACGGTTCCTTCCTTCAAAGATTGCGCAAAACATCCGAAAGTTCCGGAGAAAGGACTTGTGATCTATTATTCCGATCAGTGTCCGTTTACCTATTACTGGGTCCCGAGACTGACGGAAGTCGCGAAGGAAAACGATATCCCGCTGAAAATTATCTATATCGACAGCCTGGAAGCGGCACAGAACGCACCTTCTCCGGTGACGAACTTTACGATATTCAAAGACGGGAAGTTTCTGACCCATGAGATCCAGTCGGAAAAGAAGTTCCTGACTCTGGCGGAAAAAGCATGAACAAAAAATTGAGATATCTCACTTTGCGTGACAGACCGGATCTGAAAGAGATTGCAGCGGAATGGTTCAGCAGGAAATGGGGCGTTCCGAAAGAAACGTATCTCAGATGCATGGATGATTATCTGGATCATGAAACGGAATACGGATGGTATCTCTGTCTTTGTGATGATAGGATCGTCGGTGGATTGGGCGTGATCGACAATGACTTCCATGAACGGGAAGATCTGGCTCCCAACATCTGTGCGGTCTATACCGAAGAAGAATATCGAAACAAGGGGATCGCCGGAGCTTTGCTGGAAAAAGCGGTCGAAGATCTCAGATCGAAAGGGATCTCTCCGGTCTATCTGGTCACGGATCATACAGGTTTCTATGAAAGATACGGCTGGGAGTTTCTTTGTCCGGTCCGTGAAAAGCATGGTCCCGGAATGACGAGGATGTATATCCGCAGATAAGAATCGAAGAGTCTTGGTTCAAGACTCTTTTACGGAGAAAGAACCTCTGTGGTACACATATAAAGGCTGTGGCAGAATTGAGAAAAAAGAGAGGTCTCCTATGGAAATCATTCGCAAAGACGGTCATACCTGGATCATCGAAGATAACGGGGTCCGTTGCTTCCTGCTGGAAGGAGAGGAACGTGCCGCCCTGATCGATACGGGAATGCAGATCGAAGATATCAGAAGCGTTGTAAAGGGTCTGACAGACAGGCCGATCCTTCTTCTGAATACGCACGCGGACCGGGACCATATCGGCTGTAATGCACAATTTGATACGGTATACCTCGGGATCCATGAACTTCAGCACTACTGCCTGAATCATTTCGATCAGAAATTGATCCCGCTCTATGAAGGGGACGACATCGATCTGGGAAACAGGAAACTGACCGTATACGATCTGAGCGGTCATACTCCCGGAAGCATCGCGTTCTATGATGAAAACAGCAGAGTTCTGATCTCCGGAGATTCGGTCCAGAAGGGCGGAAGGATCTTCATGTTCGGGGAACAGCGCTCCCTTGCCGGTTATGTGAAGAGTCTGGAGAGACTTTCAAAGAGGAAACCGGACATCAGGGAGATCTGGCCGAGCCACGGGGAACTTCCTTTGGATGCAAGCTATATCGAAAAGTGTCTGGAAGACGGGAAGGATCTTCTGGAAGGGAAACTGAAATACGAGATCCGCGACATGTTCGGGAAGGAGGTCCGGGCATTTCAGGGAAAATACAACGTCTATCTCTGTGAGTAGAAAAAAGGGCTTCTAGAGCCCTTTCAAATTGTCTGTTCTGTCTTGCTGAGGCGAAATTCCCGCGGTCGCATCCCTTGGGTCTTTTGAAACAGCCGGTAGAAAAAGAAAAGAAACCGCAGGATGAACGGCAGTTCGCCAAGCTGATGACTGTTCAGGAGAGTTTCAAGACGATGCCGTTTGGCGACATCCGGGGCGAATACTGCAGATCCTGCGGCAAACCGGTGGATAATGAATGGTATGATGAAGTAGAAAGATATGAAAGAGAAGTTCTTTCGAGGAGAGGATAAGATGGATACGAAACTGGTCAAAGATTTTACGAAAGCCTGTTCAGATGGCTATGCCCTGGGCTGGCACGAAAGAAACGGCGGGAACCTTTCCTACCGCATGAAGGAGGAAGAAGTCGAGGAGATCAGGGATCTTCTCAATGAAAACGCGGAATGGAGAGAGATCGGAACGGAAGTTCCCGATCTGAGGAACGAATACTTCATGGTGACAGGTTCCGGAAAATATTTCCGCAATGTGGAACTGGACTTCGAAGACAACGTCGCCGTCATCAGAGTCAGTGAAGACGGCAGCAAGTACAAGATCGTCTATGGACTGGTCAACGGAGGTAATCCGACATCCGAACTGCCGACGCACCTGATGAACCTGGAAGTCCTGAAAAAGAGAGATCCGGGGCTCAGAGTCGTCTACCATGCCCATCCGGCAAACACCGTCGCACTGACGTTCGTCCTTCCTCTGGACGGAGAGATCTTCACCAGAGAGATTTGGGAGATGGAAACGGAATGTCCGATCGTCTTCCCGAAGGGGATCGGCGTCGTCGAATGGATGGTTCCGGGCGGAAGGGACATCGCTGTCCGTACCTGCGAGATCATGAAGACCCAGGATGTGGCGGTATGGTATCACCATGGTATCTTCGTGACCGGTCATGACTTCGATGAAGCCTTCGGCCTGATGCATACGGTAGAGAAGGCGGCTGAGATGCTGGTGAAAGTGCTCTCGATGTCCGACAGGAAAATCAATACGATCACTCCGGAAGGATTCCGCAAGATTGCTGTAGACTACAAGGTCGATATCGATGAGAGATATCTCTACGAAAAGAAATCGGACAGGATCGGAGAGAGATAGGATAAAAAACACTGCTTGAGCAGTGTTTTTCTTATTCATTATCCAGCAGTTCTCTCAGCTGCCGAAGCGGACGGTTGGGCACCTCCCTGTTGCGGATCATGTTTTTCTGCATGTTCCGGTATCTGGCCAGGAATTCCCGGCTGGAGAGGCGGAAAGCATCGCTGGAGAAGACGGACAGCTGTTCCAGCGCGTCCGAAGTTACCACGATGATCCGGTATTGATCCTTCAGTTCCTTTGATTTGGCTTCGATATACATGTCGGCGGTCTGCCTGCTGCGGGTGTAGACGACCGTGATATTATCGCGGGTCGAAACGCTTGCCCGGCTGGCATCCTGCAGGTAGGCATCGAAGATCAACACGCAGGAAGCAGACACGTAGCCCGCAAAATCGCAGACCAGATCGATGACTTTCTCTCTGGCCATCGTCAGATCTTCCAGAGAGATCTCTTCCAGCGCGTGCATGACGTTGTATCCGTCGATCAGATACAGCAGTTCCTTGGCAGGAGCGGATGACTTCCGTTCCTCCTTTTCGCTCTCCCTGTTTCTTTCGATGTAGCGGGGACGCGGCTTGTACAGAGAGTTCCACACCCTCTTGAGTTCCTCTTCGCCGACGACCCGGGGATTGTGTTTTACCGGAGGCTGATACTCCGCAAAGTGTTCCCTCAGGTCGATATGCATGTATTCTTCGACTTCTTCCAGAGGAACGTAGGTGCCTGCCCCATTGCGGGTGAAGATGGAGCCAATCGGTCTGCGGGTATCGCTCTCGTAATTGTAGGCGATCTGCTGCAGGACTTCCTTCTCGTTGTGGCAGCGGTCGTAGATCTCCGTCTCGACCGTATGGGAGAAATCATCCCGGAACCTACTGCGCAAAGACAGGAAGAAGGAATTGAATGCCGTCTTGGGGATCTTGGCCATGATCATGTCTCTTTCGATGTCGAAGACATAGCGGGAGGAAGATAGTTCGGAGATGATGCCGTTGAGCGTCTTCTGATCGCCGCTGAAACTGACCAGATAGTAGGGTTCCAGAAGCAAGGAGTGTCCCTTGTACAGTGCCTGCCGGATCGCCCGGTCGAGAGCCTGGACGAGATCTCCGCCTTCGGTGTGCTTCAGGTGGGTGCGAACATCGAGGATCTCGATCTCGATCTGGTCGAGAGGAGAGTTGCTCAGCAGTCCGTGGGGACGATATGTCCGCAGATAGTCCAGAAGAACGGAGTATTCCTTCTTTCCCTTGACCCGATAGGTCTGGGAAGGTCTCAGCTGCACCAATACTTCCGCATAGTGTCTCAGCGGTTCGTAATGTCCGACGCCGTAGACTTCTTCTTCGATTGTTTCCCGATAGCTGATGAGCGGATCGGAAAAGTCTACAGTCAGTCCGAACTGATCCGCAATGCGTTTCCGGATGAAGTCTTTCTGCAGTTCCCCGACGAGATCGATGTCCACGCCGTCGTTCAGCGTGATCTTCAGTTCCGGAAATTCCTGATTCAAAGCGAAGATCTTTCGGTACAGTTCGTTCGGATCGAGATCGGACAGGATGCGGTAAGTGAGGGCATTGAGCTGCATCCCTTCTTCACAGAACAGGGAAGGGAGGTAGGTTCCTGCCTTGAGTCCCTGTAATCCTTTCACGGCACACAGATCGGGACCGCTTACTTCCTTGACCTGTATCGATCTGTTTCCGTTGAACTGGACGATCTCGCTGATCTTGTATTCTCCGAAGACGTCCCGGTTCCTCAGGGTGCCGGAAAAGATCTTCAGGTGGGCGTATTCGTCGACTTTGTAGAGATAAGCCTTGAAATGGGAAGAAGGTGCTTCCGCTTCCACGTAGCGTCCGATGTATTCCAGCAGTTCCCCGATGCCTTCTTCATGCAGAGCGGAACCGGTAAAGACCGGAAAGAGACGTCCTTCCTTCAGATCGGAGACGATCCATTCATCTTCGACTTCTCCGCTTTCCAGATAGGTCTCCAGGATCTCTTCATGATTCAGGGCGACCGCTTCTTTCGTATCGGAAGATAGGATCACGGAAGGATCCAGCTGTGTTTTCAGATTATTCAGGATCTCCTCGATCTCCGGGTGTACGAGATCCATCTTGTTCAGAAAGACAAAGACCGGAACATGAAGTGTCTTGAGATGGGAGAAGCGTCTCACGGTATCCGCCGGGACAGGACTTCCCGCATCGATGATGACGATCGCTGCATCCAGGATCTCGTAGCTGCGGTTGACCTCTCCCGCAAAATCCAGGTGTCCCGGAGTATCTACGTAGATGAAGTCCTTGCCGCCGTAGGAAAAGCGTGCTTCCTTGGTGTAGACCGTGATGCCTTTCTGCCGTTCATAGGGATCGAAGTCCAGGAAGGAGTCCTCGTGGTCGACCCTGCCCGTACGGGCGAGTACGCCGCACTTGTGAAGGATGGCTTCGGATAAGGTCGTTTTTCCCGCATCGACATGCGCAAAAGCGCCGATCACGATCCGGCTCATCTTCCGATCTCCTTTTCCTGTTCTGCGGAATTCATACGATTATTATACAATACGCCGTTTTTATGAAAAAAAGACAGTTTGCGGCTGTCTTTCATCTGTGGAAGAAATCCAGGATCCTTTCCTTGAAATCCGGTGCTTCGTCATACACCGCATGGGCATACCCTTCATAGAGATAGATCTCGCAGTCAGGGATCCTTTGGCTCATTTCGATCATGTCTTCGGAAGCGATGATCCTGTCTTTCAGAGAACCCAGGACCAGGGTCGGAACATCGATCTGTTCCAGCCGATCGCTCAGGTCGAAACCGATGCAGGCTTTGGCGTAGATTGTGAAACGTCTCTTTTCTTCATTGCTCAGGTCCGCAAACATCAGCGGCAGCACGAGACGGTATTTGCGATAGAAGGCTTCGGAATAGATCATTTTGGAGAAACTGCGGACCAGCTTTACGGTATTCTTTTCTTCCGCCAGTCTGAGCCATTCTTTCGCTTTTTCATCCGGGAAACGGAACGTCGTCGAAGCCAGGACGAGCTTCCTTACGAGATCCTTCCGTTTGAGGGTGATGTACTGGGCGATCATTCCGCCCTGGGAAACACCGAACAGATACAGATCCTTCAGTCCGAGTTCTTCGATCTTTTCGACCGTATCGTCCGCCATCTCTTCGAGGGAATAGCTGTCTCTGATATCCGTCCTGCGGTCGAACAGGTAGACCGTATAGTCTTTCGCGAAGACCTGATAGGCATCGATGACCGCTTTTGCGGAAGCGGCGATCGGCTTTAAGCTCAAGCCCGGAAGGATCACCATCGTTCTGTTTCCTTCCCCGAATCTGATGTAGTTCATTTCCATAGTCGTGACCTCACTGTCCTAATTATATATGCCGGAAGGGCAGAATAATAAGCTTTCTGTTCTATGACCGCAATAACGTAATAAAATAGAAATATGACGATGACGATAAAAGATTTAAAGATAGGTGAGAACGCCAGGATCCTGAAAGTCGGGGGAGAGGGAGCTCTTCGTCAGCACTTTCTGGACATGGGAGTCATTCCCGGAGCGGAGGTCACTCTTGTAAAACGCGCTCCGCTGGATGATCCTCTGGAACTGCAGATCCACGGCTACAAGCTGGCTCTGCGTCTGGCGGATGCAGCGGTGATCGAAGTTGAAAAGATCTCCGAGCGCAGCAACAAGCACGAGCATTCCCGTTCTTTTTCCAAGGAAGAACATCCCGGACTGGGAGAAGAGGGAAGATATCACGATAGATCGACGGAAGATCCGCTTCCCGACGGAACAGTCCTGACCTTTGCGCTGGTCGGAAACCAGAACAGCGGCAAGACGACCCTGTTCAACCAGCTGACCGGTTCCAACCAGCACGTCGGCAACTTCCCGGGCGTCACGGTGGACCGTAAGGACGGCGTCATCAAGGGCCATCCGGATACGCTGATCACCGATCTTCCGGGGATCTATTCGATGTCTCCGTACTCGCCGGAAGAGATCGTCTCCCGCAATTTCGTACTGCAGGAAAAGCCGAAGGCCGTCATCAACATCGTGGATGCGATGAATATCGAACGCAACCTGTATCTTAGCATGCAGCTGCTGGAGATGCGGATCCCGATGGTCATCGCCCTGAACATGATGGATGAAGTTTCCGGAAACGGCGGAAGCATCGACATCAACGGCATGGAAAGGATGCTGGGAGTGCCGGTTATCCCGATCTCGGCAGCGAAGAATCAGGGTGTCGAGGAACTGATTAACCATGCGATCCACATCGCCAAATACCAGGAGAGACCGGACGAACAGGATTTCTGCAACAAGGAAGACCACGGCGGATCTGTCCACCGCTGTATCCATACGGTGGAACAGCTGATCGAAGACAAGGCGCATCAAAGCGGACTTCCGCTGCGTTTCGCGACCACCAAGTGCATCGAAAACGACCGTCTGGTCATCGAACAGCTCGCTCTGGATGAGAATGAGACCGAGACTCTGGAACATATCGTCCTGCAGATGGAGAACGACAGCGGCATGGACAGGAGCGCCGCCATGGCCGACATGCGATTCGACTACATCGAACGGGTCTGCGAACAGACCGTCATCAAGCCTCATGAAAGTAAGGAACGCATCCGTTCGGAAAGGATCGACCGGATCCTGACCGGAAAGTACACCGCGATCCCGTGTTTCATCCTGATCATGTCCCTGGTGTTCCTGCTGACATTCAACGTGATCGGTCCGTTCTTCCAGGATATCCTGGAGGGCTGGATCGGATCCCTCGGTGAACTCACCGCTTCCTTCCTGGAAGCGAATCATGTGAACGAAGTCATCCGTTCTTTGATCCAGGATGGCATCTTCGACGGCGTCGGAAGCGTCTTGAGCTTCTTCCCGATCGTCGTGATCCTGTTCTTCTTCCTGTCTCTGATGGAAGACAGCGGATATATCGCCCGTGTCGCTTTCGTCATGGACAAGATCCTGCGCAAGATCGGTCTGTCCGGACGCAGTATCGTACCGATGCTGATCGGCTTCGGCTGTACCGTTCCCGCCGTCATGGCGACCAGGACCCTCCCCAGCAAGAGAGACCGCTACATGACGGTACTGCTGACACCGTTCTTCAGCTGTTCCGCAAAGCTGCCGATCTACGGCTATTTCGCCAACGCCTTCTTCCCGGGCAAGGCAGGGTTCGTGATGGTGGGACTGTATCTGCTGGGCATTCTGATGGCCGTCGTCATGGCTCTGATCATGAAGAAGAGCGTCTTCACCGGAGAGGCCGTTCCGTTTGTGATGGAACTGCCGGATTACCGGATGCCGAGTCCGATCAACGTCGTCCGTCTGCTGTGGGAGAAAGCCAAGGATTTCATCACCAGAGCCTTCAGCGTCATTCTGATCGCCACTTTGGCTGTCTGGTTCCTGCAGCGTTTCGATATCCACATGAATCTGGTGGATTCTTCTTCCGACAGCATCATGGCTCTTCTGGCAGGACTGTTCGTTCCGCTGTTCCGTCCTCTGGGACTCGGAGACTGGCGGATCGTCACTTCCCTGATCTGCGGCTTCATGGCCAAGGAAAGCGTCGTGGCGACTCTGGAAGTCTCCTTCGGTGCCTCGGTCCGTTCTGTTCTGAATACGGTATCCGCTGCAGCGATGCTGGTATTCTCACTGCTGTATACGCCATGCGTGGCAGCCGTTGCTGCCATACGCCGGGAACTGGGCAATAAATGGGCTCTGGGCGTCGTCCTTTGGCAGTGCCTGATCGCCTGGCTGATGGCTTTCCTGGTGAAGGTCCTTCTGGGTGGATTCTGATGCCGGTACACGAGATCGATCCAGTCTATGATAAGGACTCGAAGATCCTGATCCTGGGCAGTTTTCCTTCCGTCGCTTCCAGAGAGACGGGATTCTTCTATGGCCATCCGCGCAACCGCTTCTGGAAAGTCCTTTCCGCACTGTTCCATGAAACGGAACCGGAAACGGTCGAAGAGAAAAAGAAACTGCTGCTGGCCCACCATGTCGCCGTATGGGATGTGATCGCTTCCTGTGAGATCGAAGGATCCTCCGACGCCAGTATCCGCAACATCGAAGTCAACGATCTGAACAGGATCCTGAATAAGACGAGGATCGGCCGCATCTTTACCAACGGTTCTACGGCTTATCGGCTGTATCGGAAACATCAGGAGAAACGTACGGGGATCGAAGCGATCCCGCTTCCTTCCACCTCTCCGGCAAACGCCTCCCATTCTTTGGAGAGACTGATCGAAGAGTGGAGGATCATTCTGTAAGAAAACAGATCCCGTCAGGATCTTTTTTCTTGTGCGGATGTTACAATGGTAGTGATAAAAACGAGGAGATCATCTATGTCAAATATCGATCTGGAAAAATACGGGATCTGCGATACGAAAGAGATCGTCTACAATCCTTCCTATGAATCTCTCTTTGAAGAAGAGATGAAACCTGAACTGGAAGGATACGAGAAGGGGCAGCTGACGGAACTGGATGCGGTCAATGTCATGACCGGGATCTACACCGGAAGATCGCCGAAAGACAAATATATCGTCATGGATGACAATTCCAGAGATACGGTCTGGTGGACGAGCGAAGGATATCCCAACGACAACCATCCGATGAGCGAAGAAGTCTGGAAACAGGTGAGGGATCTCGCCTGCCGGCAGCTGAGCAATAAGCGTCTGTTTGTGGTCGATGCCTTCTGCGGTGCCAACAAAGACACCCGCATGGCGGTCCGTTTCATCATGGAAGTAGCCTGGCAGGCCCACTTCGTCAGAAACATGTTTATCAAACCGACCGAAGAGGAACTGAAGGACTTCGAACCGGACTTCAAGGTCTACTGCGCTTCCAAGGCAGCCGTAGAGAACTACGAGAAACTCGGACTTCATTCCAGCACCTGTGTTGCCTTCAACATCACCTCTAGGGAACAGGTCATCCTGAATACCTGGTACGGCGGCGAGATGAAGAAAGGCATGTTTTCGATGATGAACTACTACCTTCCTCTGAAGGGCATCGCTTCGATGCACTGCAGTGCCAACACGGACATGGAAGGAAAGAATACAGCCATCTTCTTCGGGCTTTCCGGTACAGGCAAGACCACTCTTTCCACCGATCCGAAGAGACTGCTGATCGGTGATGACGAACACGGCTGGGACGACAACGGCGTCTTCAACCTGGAAGGAGGCTGCTACGCCAAGGTCATCAATCTGGACAAAGAATCGGAACCCGATATCTACAATGCGATCAAGAGGAATGCCTTGCTGGAAAACGTGACGGTCGATGCGGAAGGGAAGATCGATTTTGCGGACAAGTCCGTGACCGAGAACACCAGAGTATCCTATCCGATCGATCATATCGAAAAGATCGTCAGACCCGTATCCAGCGCTCCGGCTGCCCAAAACGTGATCTTCCTGTCGGCAGACGCCTTTGGCGTACTTCCGCCGGTCTCCATTCTGACTCCGGAACAGACGCAGTATTATTTCCTCTCTGGCTTTACCGCCAAACTTGCCGGGACTGAAAGAGGCATCACCGAACCGACGCCGACCTTCTCCGCCTGCTTCGGTCAGGCGTTCCTGGAACTGCCTCCGGTCAAGTATGCGGAAGAACTGGTCAGGAAGATGAAGATGTCCGGTGCGAAGGCCTATCTGGTCAATACCGGCTGGAACGGTACCGGAAAGAGGATCTCCATCAGGGATACCAGAGGCATCATCGATGCGATCCTGAACGGTGCGATCGAAAAGTCTGACACCAAGAAGATCCCTTACTTCGATCTGGAAGTTCCGACGAAACTGGAAGGCGTCGATACCGGCATCCTGGATCCGAGAGATACCTATGCGGATGTGGAAGACTGGAATGAAAAAGCCAGAGATCTGGCTTCAAGGTTCATCAAGAATTTCCATAAGTACGAAAGCAACGATGCCGGAAAGGCTCTCACGAAAGCCGGACCGAAGCTGTAAAAAAAAGAAAAGCCACATATGTGGCTTTTTACAACATCTCGATCTGATTATCTTTCAAAGCCTGATACAGTTTCGGAAGCAGTTCGTTGCGGGCTTTTCCGTAGTCCTTCAGGGAATCCGTATGGACCGGGAAGGCGATCGTATATCCTTCTTTGAAGATGCCGCGGATGACCAGCCTGGTATCCTTTCCGTTCTGGACTTCCGTCTGTTCCTCCAGGAGTCCGTCGATGACATCCTGCAGTTTCTTAAGGTCGGTATCTCCCGCGACCTTGAGCTCGATCAGTTCACTGTAGTGGCCGTTGCTCATGTCTTCGATGACAGCACTGTTCATGACGGTGTTCGGGATGATGATCTCCGTCTGTTCCTGGGTAAGCAGGACCGTATGCCGGAAGGTGATCTCCTGGACCGTACCGGAGAGACCTCTTTCCTTGATGAAGATGATGTCTCCGACCTTGAAGGGCTGATGGACCGCCAGGAAGAAACCGGCGATGTAGTTGCCGAAGGTGGCCTGTGCCGCAATACCTACGGCCACCGCGATGATGCTGGTAGCGCCTAAAATCGTATTGCCGATGGTACTCAGAGGCTTGATCTGGCGCAGGATGACGGTCAGTCCGATCACCCAGACAGCCGTACGGATCGTCTGGAACAGATAGTGCGATGTCGTTATCTTGTCCTGATGCTTCCTGTAGAAATTGTCGATCAGATGGCGGCAGAGCGAATTGAAAGCCAGCGTGACAAACAGGGTCACGGCTGAAGTGATAAGAAAATAGGTCAGGCCGTTGGTAAACAGGTCTTCCATGACAGCTCCTTTCATATTACCTCACGATGCGGATCTTCCTGTTCAGAAGAACGCCGATGATCAGCGGGATCACGTCCGCGACAAAAGCCGCGGTATTGCTCAGAAACTTCAGATAGACGGGGTAATGGTACATCGCCACTTCAATGACCGTCTTGATCAGGGAAATGCCGATGAAGGTCATCAGTACGCACCAGACCAGCTTGAGCCAGATCTTTTCCGTCCTGGGCAGAAGATGACCGAGGGTGACGCCGATGAACGCCTGACCGATGGCCCAGGCGATCGGGATCGATCCTCCTTTCAGCATGTTTCCGATGATGCAGCCCAGCACTCCCACGACCGTTGCAGGGATCCCGAAGGTGTTGAGATAGATCCCGAAGACGATATAACCGAGATCCAGCTTGATCCGGTTGACGATCGGGATCACGATAAAGGCGGACAGTACCGCATACATGGCGATCCCCAGGGAGAGGAAGGCGATCTTTCTGTTTCTGTTCATGTGTCTATTATAATACGGATCGTGTACAATCCTTTCCCTCAAGGAAGGAAAATATAGTAAAATGTTGGTGTAAACAAAGAAGGAGAATAAGATGAAACTGGTATTAGTCAGACATGGCGAAAGCGAATGGAACAAGCTGAATCTCTTCACCGGATGGACCGATGTCGATCTGAGCGAGAAGGGCCATGCGGAAGCCATCGAAGCAGGCAGACTGCTGAAGAAGGAAGGCTTCGACTTTGATGTATGTTATACATCCTACCTCAAGAGAGCGATCCATACCCTGAACCATATCCTGGACGAGATGGACCGCAACTGGCTCCCTGTATACAAGACATGGAAACTCAACGAACGTCACTACGGCGCTCTGCAGGGCCTGAACAAGTCCGAGACGGCGGAGAAGTACGGTGAGGAACAGGTCAAGATCTGGCGCAGATCCTACGACGTGAAGCCTCCTGCACTGGATCCGGATGACGAGAGAGCTCCGAAGAACCAGGACGTCTACCGCAACGAAGATCCTGCTCTGATGCCTCTGAATGAATCGCTGGAAACGACGGTCGAAAGAGTCGTTCCGTACTACAACGAAGTCATTCTTCCGGCCATGAAGGAAGGCAAGAGAGTCATCATCGCCGCTCACGGCAACTCCCTGAGAGCTCTGGTCAAGTATCTCGACAACATGACCAAGGAAGAAGTCCTCGGACTGAATATCCCGACCGGCGTACCTCTCGTATACGAATTCGATGAGAACTTCAACGTGACCGGCCACTACTACCTGGGCGATCAGGAAGCGCTCAAGGCCGCAATGGAAGCTGTCGCCAACCAGGGCAAGAAGCACTAGTCAGAAACATCAAAGATAGAAAAAAGGAGATCCTCAGGGATCTCCTTTTACATTTCGTCGTATTCTCCCGAGATCTTCAGGTTGTGGAACTCATCCGCCACATCGTCGAAGACGTTCAGGATCTTGAGGGAGAAGTCGGAGACGTCATCCATGTTGATGAGGATGATCTCGGTATCGTCCATCTCGCTCATGCAGTCGTAGAGGGCATCGAGGTTTTCTCCGTAGTAGTCCGGGAAATCGAAGAGCTCTTTCAGATAGGGGTGTCCCTCTCTGTTGAGTCTGTCGATGTCGAGAATGATCTTGCGGCTGTGATCTGCGAAGATCTCGTCTTTCAGTTCGAGATCCCTGTTTTCCCGGCAGGCATCGGCGATCACCCGCAGGATGAAGGAGGAACGTTCCAGGACGTCTTCCGAATGCAGGATGGTGATCTGCGTGTCCTTTAACGCACTCAGATAGTCCGCCAGATCGTTCAGATCCTTTCCGGTAAAACCGTCAAAGGCTTCATGCAGGCAGGGAAATCCGTTCCGGTTGAGTGTTTTCATGTCGATCGTGATCTTCTTCATCATGGTTCTCCGTATAGTAATGTGAATGTGCCGTAGTGGTCATCGGTGTAGTAGATCAGCCCGTCATTGGAATAGATGATGCGCTTTTCATTGCGGTTGCCGCCCTTGTAGTCGATGTCGCATTCGTAGTACTTTCTTCCTTTTTTGGACGGAAGGGCACCTTCCCGGTTGCCGAAGCGGTCTCCGCCGATGCTGCACTGATTGCAGACATCCTGCAGGTTTCCCTTGGAAGCGATCCAGCCCATGTCTTTGGCTTCCTGCTTCGTTACATAGTTGGAAGGAAGTTTCCCATAGGTATGCAGGTAGAGGGCGACGTCCTCCATGGAGGTGTAGATCCCGTCTTCCCGGATCGTTTCGACGACCGGATCGGGTTCGGGGACCGGTCCGTCCGGATGGAAAAAGAAGCCCGATGCCAGGTACAGGATCCCCGCAAGCAGGACTGCGACAATGATGAACTTCAGCAGTTTCTTCATAATTCAATTATATACCACTTTCGGGAAGCCTTCCTTCCATGAGAGTCGGACATACTGATATAATGAAATCAGAAGAACGTCCGTATCTGAAGGAGGTTTTATGAACAAGATCATATGGATCATCATCACATCCCTGACGGGAATCTTTCTGGGAAGCTTCATCATCCGGAACATCTATTCGGGAGCAGGTGTATATTTTCTGGTCGGCTTCTGTATCCTGATCGGGATCGGCTATATCGTCAAGCTGAAATAGGAGAGTATCATGTACGACAGCGAATTGTTCCAGATCATTGAAAGAGAAGAGAACAGACAGAGATACAACATCGAACTGATCGCTTCGGAGAACTTCTGCAGCGAAGAAGTGAAGAAGGCGGTCGGAAGTGTCCTCACCAACAAATATGCGGAAGGCTATCCGGGAAGAAGATACTACGGAGGCTGCCTGTATGTGGATGAGGCGGAGGAACTGGCCAAGAAGAGAGCCTGTGCGATCTTCGGGGCGGATCACGCCAACGTCCAGCCGCACTGCGGTTCTTCCGCAAACATGGCCGTCTACCGCGCCGTATTACAGAACGGAGACCGGATCCTGGGCATGTCTCTGGATGCCGGAGGACATCTGACCCACGGTTACAGGCTGAGTTTCTCGGGAAGCGACTATGAAGTGTACAGCTACGGCGTCGACAGGGAAACGGAACAGATCGACTACGACGAAGTGGAAAGGATCGCCAAGGAAGTTCATCCGAAACTGATCGTGGCCGGAGCCAGCGCCTATGCGAGGTTTCTGGACTATGAGCGGTTCCGGAAGATCGCGGACGAGGTGGGAGCCTATCTGATGGTGGACATGGCCCACGTCGCCGGACTCATTGCGGCAGGTCTTCATCCCAATCCCGTTCCGTACGCGGACTTCGTGACGACTACGACCCACAAGACCCTGAGAGGTCCAAGGGGAGGAATGGTGCTGTGCAAGGAAGAATATGCCAAGCAGCTCGACCGGGCGGTATTCCCGGGCATCCAGGGCGGACCGTTATGCCACGTCATCGCCGGCAAGGCCGTCTGTTTCTATGAAGCGATGCAGCCGGAATTCGTCGAATATCAGAAGCAGGTCCTGAAAAATGCGCAGGTCCTGTGCGAGACGCTGAAGAAGGAAGGCTTCCGTATCGTCTCCGGCGGTACGGACAACCACATGGTCCTGGTCGACGTGAAAAACAGCGTCGGTGTTACCGGCAAGCAGCTGGAGACCAGGCTCGACGAGGTACATATCACCGTAAACAAGAACGCGATCCCGTTCGACGAGGAGAAACCGGCATATACCAGCGGCATCCGTCTGGGCACTCCGGCCATGACGACCAGAGGATTCAAGGAAGAGGAATTCCGGAAGGTGGGTCTGTGGATCTCCCGGATCGCTCACAATATCGAAGATGACGGTATCCGGGACGAAGTGAAGAAGGAAGTCCTGGAAATGATGGAAAGGTTTCAGGGGAAGGAATGAACGAAGTATTGAAAGCCATAAAGGAACGCCGCAGCATCCGCAGTTTCAAAAAGGAGATGCCGCCGAAGGAGATGATCGATCAGATCATTGAAGCGGGACTTTATGCGCCGAGCGGAAAGAATCTGCAGGAAGTGATCACGATCTGCGTGACAGATCCGCAGATGCATGACAGATTTGTGAAAGCCAATCGGGCGATCGGCGGCTATGCGGAAAACTTCGATCCGTTCTACGGCGCACCGGTCATCCTGGTGGTCTTGGCGAAGAAAGACAACAAGAATCACGTCTACGACGGTTCCCTGGTCATGGGGAACCTGATGCTGGCGACGCACGCCCTGGGTCTGGGCGGCATCTGGATCAACCGGGCGAAACAGGAATTCGAGACGGATGAATTCAAGCAGATCCTGAAGGATCTGGGCATCGAAGGAGAATGGGAAGGCATCGGTCACTGTGCCGTAGGCTATATCGACGGTGAGAATCCGCCCGCTCCGAAGAGAAAAGAAGACCGCGTCTATTACATCGGCTAGGAGGAAACAGTATGGGAATCCGTTTTTCTAAATCGATCAAGATCTCCAATCTCCTGCGCATCAACTTCACCAAGAACGGCATCAGTGCCACGATCGGGAAAAGAGGCGCATCCGTCAACATCGGAACCAAAGGGACCTATCTGAACCTGTCTCCTTCCGCTGTGGGCGTAAAGGGGACCGGGATCTCCTACCGCACCAAGCTCTTCGGCGGTCTCAAGAAGAACAACAAGAAGAATTCGAAGACCTCTTCCCTCAAGAAGAAGGAACAGTATCAGGAAGTGACGGCAGTTCCGTCCAATAAGGAAGAAGTCAAGGAGATCACCACGGTGAGCACTCCGGATCTCACCCTGATCGAAGAATACGATCAGACACTGGAAGCCGAGACCAATCTGCACAGATATGCGGAAAACGTCATGAACGAAGAACAGTTCGAGACCTATATCAATTCTTTGGAATCCGAAGCCGGAAAAGAGATCTATACCCTCAGTGCGCAGGGAGATGAAGATACCGTCGAAAACCTCGTCTCCACCTTCATGAACAACCTGCAGCTGACCCATGAACTTAGAGTCAACTACGAACTGGAAGGGGATACCCTCTACGTCGACCTGGATCTTCCGGAGATCGAAGATCTCAAGCGCGAATATCCGGCTCTCTCCCGGGATAAAATCGTCTATAAAAAGAAGACGGCTGCTCAGCTCAGGGAAGAGTACGCCCGCATGGTCATGAGCATGGGCGTCTTCCTCACCACGAACTTCTTCAATCTGTCTTCCTACATCGAAACGATCGTCATGTCCGGTTTCAATACCGTCCGTGACAATAAGGGTGATCTGGTGGATCAGTATCTGTATTCCGTGAAGTTTACCAGAGATGTCTTCGAACAGACCGATCTGGCGGAAGTGGAGGATCTCTACAGTTTCTTCCTGCGTTTCGAGAACCGCATCAACCTTTCCGCCAACAACGTCTTCAAGGCTATCGTTCCTTACGAAATGGAATCCGTCACGGCGATGAATTCCATGATCGAGGATGCGGTGCTGGGCCTGAAGGAACTGGGATACAAGGCAGGGGATATCAATGCGATCCTGCCGCAGCTCTCCCAGAACGTCTTCGAGTCTTCCGGAGAATATCTCAAGGAAGGTCTTCGCCTTCTGAACCAGAAATAAAAGATCGGAGGATTCCTCCGATCTTTTTTATACGACTTTTGCGTTGCCCGGATCATTTCCTTCGTTGAAGTTCCGGGCATTTTCCATTGTGGTGACCGCGATCGCCTGCATGGCTTCCCTGGTAAAGAAAGCCTGATGAGATGTGAGCACCAGCTGCGGGAACATCTGCAGTCTGGCCGTAATGGAATGCGGAAGAGCTTCATCGGAACGGTCGTTATAGACGTTCTCGTCTTCCCCTTCGTAGACGTCCAGGGCGACGGCCTGGAATTTGCCCTGTTTCAGGGCTTCGATCAGGGCTTCCGCATCGATGAGCGGTCCTCTGGCTGTGTTCACCAGCATCACCCTGTCTTTCATCTTGGCGATGGCTTCCCTGTCGATGAGGTGGTAGGTCCCGTTGTCTCCCATGATGAGCGGGACATGCAGGGAGATGAGATCGGCCTTGGAGAGAAGTTCATCCTTGTCTACATATCTCAGCAGTCCTTCTTCCGCCAGACTCTGATTCGGATACGGATCCCAGGCCAGTACGTTCATGCCGTAGCCCTTGGCGATCCTTGCGAAACATTCGCCGATCTTTCCCGAACCCATGATGCCGCAGATCTTGTTGTGGAGGTCCACTCCCAGCAGACCGGACAGGGCGAAGTTGTTGTCACGGACCTTGCGGTCGGCTTTGTGCAGACGGCGGTTGGCTTCCTGCAGGATGGCCATCGCATGTTCCGCAACGGCGTACGGAGAGTAGGCCGGAACGCGCAGGACGCTGATCCCGTATTCCTTGCAGGCTTCGAGATCGACATTGTTGAAGCCGGCGCAGCGCAGCAGGATCAGGCGGATGTTGTTGCGGTGCAGGATATCGATGACTTCCTTGGAAGCGTCGTCGTTGACGAAGATGCAGACTGCGTCATGTCCTGCCGCCAGAGCTGCCGTCTCTCTGGTCAGACGGGATTCGAGATAGGTGATCTCACAGTTGTATGTACCCGGTCCCTTTTCTTCTTCCAGTTTTGTGAAGAAGATCCGGTCATAGTCCTTGGTATTGAAGAAGGCGATCTTCAGGACGGCTTTGCCTTCCTCTTCGATGCCGTCGCTGCACAGGATGTCTTTGACTTTCTGAGCATCGGCTTCCTCATGTTCTCCTTCGACTTTGACATCGATGACGTCGTTTTTTGCGGCTTTAAGTGCCAGGATCTGTAATACGTCGTTTCCGTTGGCGGTCTTGCCGTTGCAGGTGAGCGTGACCAGACTGCTCAGACCGACGCACAGCTGGGCCAGCAGGGCTGCCGGACGCGCATGCATGCCCATCGGATTTTCGACGATACAGCGGAACTGTTTCATGATATGATCCTCTCTTTCACTTTTATTATAAAGGCTTTTTGGCAATGAAACGGGAAGAAAATGAGAGGAATATGGGAATACCGTCCCGTCTTTCTCAGGGATAATGGATGTATGAACATCATCCTGTTTCTTGCCGGTACGTTTCTGGGCAGTTTTCTTTTCTGCGTCAGCGGAGACAGGGATCCTTTCGGCCGTTCCCGTTGCGATCACTGTCATCACGTTCTCGGCGCAATCGATCTGGTCCCGGTCTTCAGTTTCCTGTTTCTGAAGGGACGCTGCCGCCATTGCGGAGGAAAGATCTCCTTTTGGTATCCCTTCTCGGAGATCCTGTGCGGGATCCTCTGCGTCCTGGTTTGGATCCGTTACGGATACAGCCTGCGCTGTCTGGAATATCTCATCCTGATCTCGATCCTGCTTTTGATCAGCTTCCGTGATCTGAAGACCTGTACCGTACCGGATTCCTGCATCCTTGCGGGCATCCTGGATCACGCCCTCTTCTCCCTGATCCGGAAGGAAGAGATCCTGCCCGGCTTTCTCAACGGGATCATCGTTTCCCTGAGTCTGTTTCTTCTTTCCGTTCTTTTAGGTCTCATCTGTCATAAGGAAATGATCGGAGGCGGCGACATCAAGCTTATCTTCCTTTTATCCATGTACGGAAACCTGGAAACGGGGATACAGGCGCTGCTGCTGGGATCCGTATTTGGACTGATCGCGATCCTGATCTCGGGAAAACAGAGGATCCCCTTTGCGCCATGCATCTGTCTTGGCTATCTTCCGGTGTTTTTGTTGGGCGGATGAGCGGGTTATTGTCTTATAATAAAGTTGATGTATGATATTACGATAATCGGTGCCGGCATTACCGGCTCCCTGATCGCTCACGG
>JAEEGL010301869.1_pt1 | contig 23682 bp, 20 predicted proteins | sample 9134231 | NCBI WGS metagenome assembly JAEEGL01 (sample SAMN16246548, study PRJNA631951) | gut metagenome | biome: gut microbiome; feature: rumen; material: fiber-attached | host: Bos | place: Iran: Karaj | collected 2018-10 | reverse complement strand
CTGCTGATGCGAGGCTCCGACTGGTTCGACGAAGGCACCGAGGTGAGTCTGAGGTTTGGAGAAACGCCGATCAGCACTGAGGGTGGTGTCGCAGGCACCGGCTTCATCCAACGTCGCTGGAACGCCAACGAAGTCACCCCGGAGATGCGCCAACTGACGGTGAACAACCCGACCAAGCATCTCGTCTGGGGAGGCCTGTTCAGACAGTATTTCGTACCCATCGACGAGGTCAAGAGCGACGAGGCTGGCTTCACCATCAAGCGTGAGTTATTCGTGGAGACCGTCAACGAAAAGAACAAGATCCTCGTCCCGGTAGAAAAGCAGCCTCTGAAGGTCGGTGACAAGCTGACGGTGAAGATCACCTTCGAGAACCAGCAGGACATGAGTTACGTCTTCTTGAAAGACCTGCGTGCCGCCGGCTTCGAGCCTATCGAGCAAGTCTCACATTACGAGTACGACGACCGCATGAGCTACTACCAGACCAACACCGACACCGACATGGAGTTCTTCATCGAGTTCCTGCCCAAGGGCGTGCATCAGTTGGAGTACAGCATGTTCGTGACCAAGGAAGGCAACCTCAACAACGGCTACGCCCTGATCCAGTGCCAGTATGCGCCGGAGTTCAGCGCCTACTCTTCGGGAATGAGAATTGAAGTTCGATAACCATTCGGCCGCATTACAAATGCGGCTTTGTATCAGCTGAAGATTCCGGAGCCTTAAGGAAGATATCCTCGAAACATTTGGGCCGTTCCTCGATGCGCCATTTGAAGCCTTCGAGGTAACGGTCCTTTTCTTTGATGTCCTTCTCGGGATAGAGGGTCTCTTCGATGCTCTTGAAATACTTCACGAGGTCGATGCCGTTGTCCTTCATCAGGATCTGCATGTTCTGCGCCGAGGCCACATTGATGCCGATCAGCGAATGGTCGTCCTCACGGAGCCAGGAGATGGTCTTGGCGTCGCCGGTGACATCCACATGGCTGAGGTTGCCATCGTCGAAACGAGAGACCATGAGGGCGCCCTTGAACTGGTTGTAGCCCTCAACGGAGTCGCTGGCGATGATGAAGGCGTTGCCTTTCTGAATCACGTGGTCGATGGCATGCTTGATTATCTTGATGTTGATGCTGTCGGCAGTCATCTGGGCATCGTCGGACCATAAGATGGGAAGTCCCCGCATCCGGATGGTGGAGTCGGCGGTGAGGTAAGTCATGGTGTCGCATTGTCCCTGCATGTCCGACTTGTAGAAACGCACGTTGCGGCGTCCGATGATCTTTTCCACGTCGTTGAGATCCGTCTTGAAGTGATAGAACATGGTGTCGGAGGCGATGTAGAGCGAGTCGTCACCGTCGTAGTAGGTGACGTAAGCGCTGTCCGTGGCAAAGGAATAGCCGATCTTCTCCCAGACCTCGACATATTCCCCTTGCATGATGACCTTGTAGGCGGTGTCGATCATGTACACCGAATTCAAGCCCTGGGCAAAACCCTTCTGTCGGTCGTAAAGCAGTGAGTCGGCGCTCACCCGTTGCGTCTCGTTGTACATCACCGGGTTCTTGTCGAAGAAGGCGAGGTCACGTTGGGTGAGGTAATAGCCGTGTTCCCCTTCCATGGTGTTCTCCTCGTTGACGATGGTGGTCGGCCCCTGGAACCACATCTTCTCGACGCGGGTGTTATAGTAGAGCGTATCCGTGTACATCTGGTATTTCGGGCTGGTGACCTCCACCTTTTGGAAGAAGCGCAGCTCTTTCATGTCGTCGCGGTAGTAGCCGAGTTCGCTAACCAGCGTCTTGTCGCCTCGGGTCGTCACGCCATGGTGGGGATAGCAAGCCAGATGCAGGTCGCGGTCGTAGGTCATATAGTCCGTCACGAGCACCGTGGAGTCATCCATCATCCGCACGTCGTTGAAGAACTCGGCGAAGCGATGGTCGCCGTCGTAGGTCATGGTGGTGCAGTACATGTCGACGCTGTCGTTGACCTTGATATGCACGTTTTGGTAGGCGTCGAAACTGTTGCGCCGCTCATAGTAGAAGGCGCTGTCGCAGTAGAAATGCGTGGAGTCGTGGCGGATGTGGACGTTGCCGATGAGGCGCACCGCATCCGATCCGGCGGCCTTATGGAACTGGTTGGCGTGTTCGATATGCACCAAGGTCCGTGGCTTTTGCGGTCGTGACGTCGTGTCAGGCGGCAGGAAATCCTGGGCGGACAGCCATCCGGCGGTCAGGGTGAGGAGCACTATGAGCCAGAGTCTTCGCCTCATTCTTCGTCCTGTTCCTCTTCGTTGTTGTTTTTCGTGGCGGCGTCGAGGCCTTCCAGTACGATGACGATCTCGCCTTTGACTTCTTTCTTGCTGAAATAGTCGATGACCTCGGCGAGGGTCCCGCGGACGTTCTCCTCGTGTATCTTGGTCAGTTCACGCGCCACCGACACCTTGCGCTCGGGGCCTGTCACCTCCATCAGTTGCTGCAAGGTCTTGAGCAGGCGGAAAGGCGACTCATAGAGGATGGTCGTATAGGGATGGTTGGCGATGGTCTGTATCTTGGTCTGGCGTCCTTTCTTATGCGGCAGGAAGCCCTCGAACACGAAACGTTCCGCAGGGAGTCCCGAGTTGACCAGCGCCGGCACGAAGGCGGTGGCGCCGGGGAGGCATTCCACGGAGATGTTACGACGAATACACTCCCTGACCAGCATGAAGCCTGGGTCGGAGATGCCTGGCGTGCCGGCATCCGTGACCAAGGCCATGGTCTCGCCGGCTTCAATACGGTCGGCGATGCGTTCCACCTGTTGATGTTCGTTATGGAGATGGAAGGCTGTCATCGGCTTGCTGATCTCAAGATGGCGCAGCAGGTTTCCCGAGGTGCGCGTGTCCTCGGCGAGGATGGCGTCCACCTCCTTCAGGATACGGATCGCCCTTAGGGTGATGTCCTCGAGGTTGCCGATGGGTGTAGGGACCAGATACAGTTGCGACATAGCTTATTCAAACTTACGGTGAACCAGTTCAAGCAGTTTCTTATAGGCCTCGTTGTTGCTGTTCCATTGCAGTTCGATGCGCAGCTCATTGAGATAGATGAGGGCGCCGTTCAGGGTCTTGAGGTCGTCGAGGTTACCGATGGAACGGTTGAATTTCTCCATGCTTCCGCCAAACAACTCGTTCACAAACAGGAACTTGTCGTTGATGCCGATGGAGGAGCGGAGGTTGTTCACCGACTGGTTCTGCAGCATGTCGGCCACGGAATGGTCCGCATCCGTCTGCATCTTGTCGCCCAGCGTCTCGGCGGCTTCGAACTCGAAGCCAACGTCTTCCTTCTCTTCCATGTCACCGAAAATGATCGGTTCATAGGCGATTTCTTCTTCGGGGGCGGGATCGGTTTCGGGGGTGGGTTCGGTTTCGGGGGAGACGTTTTGGTAAAACGCCTCTACGGCAAGGGGATTATCATCTTCCGGGTTCTCTTCTTCTGGCTCCTCCTCGTTGACAGGCGGGAAATCAATGTGTGGAATCTCCATCTCGATTTCGTCACCGGTGGTATAGAATCCGGTCTTCTTTTCTTCATCAAACAGGGTCGGTTCCCTATCGAGTTCTACCTCGGATTCCTCCATGGGTTCTTCCTGAGGTTCCTCCATGGGTTCTTCCTGAGGTTCCTCCATCGGTTCTTCCTGAGGTTCCTCCATCGGTTCTTCCTGAGGTTCCTCTATGGGTTCTTCTTGAGGTTCCTCCATGGGTTCTTCCTGAAGTTCTTCTTTGGGTTCCTCAATAGGTTCCATCTTGAAAATAAAACCATAGTCCTGTACCTCAGCGGGAGTCTCCTGAGGTTGTTCCTCGGGTTGTTCGTCGACCACCTCCGAATCTTCCGCCGTAAGATTAAAATCAAAGTCTATGTGGGGGGTCTCTTCGGGGGCCTCAGCCGGTTCCGTATCGGAGACACCCTGATAGGACGTCTCTACGGTGGGTTCTTCGATTGGGGCCTCAATAGGTTCCTCGGTTGGAGTCTCTTCAGGTTCCTCCGCAAACTCTTCTTCGTCTTCGTATTCCTCCTCTTCGTCGCCACCCATGCCGAAGAGCGCATTCAGCGCCTCGGGGTCGATATCCACTTCTTCGTTATCGCTTGGCGGATTGCCGATGTTGATGGAGCAGAGCCGATCGTAGATGGTATGGGTGCGGTTCATCAGGACGTCCAGGTCAAGGAGACCGAGCGGTTTCTCATTGCGGATCAGGTAATCCACTTGTTGATGTAACAGGCTGATTTCGTGCTTCAAAGACACTAAAATATCTTTTTGCGCGTTGAATTGGTCGTTCATATCTGAAATCTGTTTATTTTTGCTTGGAATGAATTTGCTAAAGTACAAAGAATTAAAATATATCTGGCATGTTTCTCGAAAAAGATTATCACAACCGAAACCAAGGATGGATTGAGGTCATCTGCGGCTCGATGTTTTCAGGCAAGACCGAAGAGCTGATCCGAAGGCTGAAACGGGCAAAGATCGCGAAGTTACGGGTGGAGATCTTCAAGCCGGGCATCGACACGAGATATAGCGAGGAAGATGTGGTGTCGCATGATGCCACCGCCCTGCATTCCATCCCGGTGGAGAACGCCACGCAGATCCTGTTGTATGCCAACGACGTGGATGTGATCGGCATCGACGAAGCCCAATTCCTCGACGATGAGCTGCCTGCCGTGTGCCAGCAACTAGCCAACAACGGGGTGCGCGTCATCATCGCCGGCCTCGACATGGACTTCATGGGCAACCCCTTCGGTCCGATGCCAAAGCTGATGGCCATCGCCGAGGACGTCACCAAGGTACATGCCATCTGTGTGCGTTGCGGCGGACAGGCACAGTATTCGCATCGTACCATCGCCGGCGACAAACTTGTGGTGCTTGGTGAGACCGAGAGCTACGAACCGCTATGCCGTACCTGTTATAACCAAGAGATCAAAGCGACAAAGAAATGAAAACGATCACCTTACATCGATGGAGACCAGCCCTGTTTCTGCTGGGAGCGTCTCTGCTGTTGGCCCTCGCCTCCTGCGGTCCGACCGACATCTCTATCCAATACGACGAGACCCTGCTTTACGGGGAATGGCTGGAAGGAACGGTGCACGACACTTATCTTGAAGACGGAACCGGCTACAGCTGGGACACCAGCGATGACATCACCGAAGAAGAGGCCTCGCCCTTCCAATGGACGCTCAACAGCGACCAACTCACCGTGATGCATATCCTATGGAACGGCAGCGTCGTGCCAAAGGTCTATACCGTGAGAGTTCTCGACAGCGAACGGCTGGTTTACGGGGACGCCTACGGAGACATGCATGAATACCAACGCGTGAAACCAGCACCTGATCCAGAATGAAAAAGGCACTCAAAATCACCGGCATCACCTTAGCCTCCATCGTGGGACTCGTACTCATCGTGGCGATCATCGCCCTGTCGACAGTGACCTCACCGAAACGGTTGACCAAGATGGTGAAAAAATACTTGCCGGAGTACGTGAACTTCGACGTCGAGTTGGAAAGGGCCAACCTCACCCTCGTCAAGACCTTTCCCGATATCGGTCTGGAACTGGACGAGGTAGCCATCCTCAGTCCGATGGAAGGCGCTCCCTCCGACACCTTGGCCAAGGTCAAGAAACTCACCCTCTCCGCCAATGCCAAGAAGTTCCTCAAAGAGAAACAGATCGTCGTCAACCGTTGCATCCTCGACGATGCCATGGTCAACCTCTTCACCGACGCGGAAGGACACAGCAACCTCGACATCTTCTCTTCGGAGAGCGAAGAAGACACCGCCAGTAAGCCTTTCGACTACGCCATCGACCTCAAGGAGGTGAAGCTGAACAACGCCACCGTGCTTTATACCGACCTCACCCAAAACCTCAACGCCGGCCTCAAGGGTCTCGATCTGGATGTAGAAGGCAACATGACGGATCAGAACATCCAAGCCGTGTTGAGTTTGCAGACGCAAAACCTGGATCTCAAGACTGAAGGACTCTCCGGCCAATTGCAAGGACTTCAACTCAACTTCGACGGAGCCATCAAGGACTTCAACGACATCGAGGGACGGCTGCAACTCGGCAGTCCAGAAGCCAGCCTGTTCGCCGGCTATCCCGTGTTGGACCACGACAAGGTTGACATCGACTTCCCCGTGAAAATGAGCATCAAACCGCTGCAGGCCCATCTCGACGCGTCCAAGGTCGGCCTCAACGACTATCTCATCCAACTGAACGGTGATGCCGTCACGACCTCGAATGGCGACATGAACCTCGACGTGGACTTCAGCACCAACACGCTTGACATTGAAGACGTGATGGGTTACCTCCCCGAGAACGTCGCGAAGAGCCTCGCCGGGATCCAGTTCAAAGGCAAGATCGACCTCAGCGAAGGCAAGGTGAACGGCATCCTCAACGACAGCCTCATGCCCGTCATCACCGCCAAGGTCAACGCCACCGACGCCGTCGTCAACATCCCTCAGATGCCTTACCCCTTCACCAAGGTGGACCTCCAGACCGCGATGAAGATCGACCTCAACGACAGCATCAACGCCAATGACATCAAGCTCAATGCCGTGATGAACCGTTCCAAGATCAAGGTCAACGGCAAGCTCAGCGACCTCGCAGACAACATGGACCTCGACGTGAACCTCAAGGCGGATATGCCGCTGAATGACCTCAAGGGATTCCTGCCCAAGAACATTCGACTCGATGGTCAGAGCAAGGTGAACCTGACGCTGAAAAGCAAACTCGATGACTTCCTGAAGACCGTCACCGAGTTCAAGTTCAACAAACGCGTCAAAGCCGACGCCACCATCGCCGTGAATCAGTTCTCCTTCGCCATGGACACCATCCATGCCGCTGCGTCCAAGATGGATCTTGCGCTGACCCTGCCCGCCTCACGGAAAGCCAGTGGCCGTACCGGTGCCTATCTCGGACTCAACAGCCCACAGTTGGACGCCAACGTGGGACAAGCCATCCAAGCCCAACTGAAAGACATGCAGCTGACGACCGCGGTGGATCATCTCTCGGGAACCATGGAAGACATCCTTGCCGACGCCCACCTGAACCTCGGGAGGCTGAATTTCGATCTTGACACCATCCATGTCGACGCCGACCATCCCAAAATCCATCTGGAGACCACGCCGAAGAACAACAAAAGCCTGAATGTCAGCATCGCCTATGACGGCGGGGCACTCAACGCCAATGCCGGCAAGGCCTATGTGCTGAACACTCATTCGTTGAAAGTCGGCGCCTCCGCCAAGGAAAACAAAGCCAAGGAGGACTTCCTGAACCGCTGGAACCCCACCGCCGACTTCACCTTGACCGAGGCAGAACTTCAACTGGCAGGCTTGGACGAGAAGGTGATCATCCCCACCATTGACTTCCTCTTCAACGCCAATGAACTCGGATTCAAACGAGGCAGCGTCAAGATTGGCAAGTCCGACCTGACCCTGGAAGGCAACGTCATCGGCATCAACCAATGGATCGATGACCATAAGAACCTGATGAAGGGAGAGATGCAGTTGACATCCAACTATTTGGATATCAATGAAATCATGGATCTTACCAGTGGCATGGGCATCACCGACGAAAAGCCGGAAGAGAAAGCGGCCGTCGCGGAAGCCGAAGCCAAGGGAGACCATCCCTTCCTCGTGCCCGAGGGCATCGACTTCACCTTCGGCATCAAGGCAAAGAAAGCCCTGTACGGCAACTTCGACCTCAACGACCTGGGAGGCACGGCGACCGTCAAGGACGGCACCTTGCTGCTGCGCGAGATCGGTTTCACTAACGAGGCCGCCGAGATGCAGCTCACCGCCGTGTATGAGTCACCCAGGGCGAACCACCTCTTCCTGGGTATAGACTTCCACCTGCTCAACGTGCAGATCTACGATTTGCTCCACATGATTCCCGAGATCGACACCATCGTGCCGATGCTCAAGACCTTCGACGGAGCCGCCGAGTTCCACATCGCCGCACAAACCAACCTCAAGTCGAACTATGAGCCAAAGATGTCCACCTTACGAGCCTCCGCCGACATCGAAGGAGCCAACCTACGGGTGAAGGACATCGTCTCGTTCACCAAGATCACCGACATGCTGAAGGTGAGCACCAACGGCGAGTATAAGATCGACAGCATCGACATCCAGATGACCGCCTTCCGCGACGAGGTGGACCTGTGGCCGTTCCAGATCGCCATAGGCAAGTACAAGGCTACCGTCGACGGTCATTACAACCTGAACACCGTCGGCGAGTATCATATCTCGGTGACGGATTCGCCGCTGCCGACGCGGTTGGGATTGAAGATCTCTGGACCGCTGAACAACCTCAGCTACAGTTTGGAGTCGTGCAAGTATCCTCACCTCTACCGTCCGGAGCGGAGAAGCGAGACGGAGCAGATGGTGATGGAGTTGAAGCGGATGATCTCAGCGAAACTGAGGGAGAACGTTCTGTGATACAGAAAACTCTGTCCTCGGGGATTTGTAATGCGGCTGAACTAAATGACAGTTAAAGTATCCGTGGCGGGTTGCTCGGACTCCTCATCATCTTCCATGAAGTCATGCGCGGCGTCTTTGACGAGTTCGTAGCCTTGGTAGACGTAAGGCACCGCCGCCTCCACCCAAGGATAGAGCAGGGAGCCCTTCTTGACATTATCTTTCAGGATTTCATGGGATTTGAACACGTTTAGCGTCATCACCAAGAGGCTGCACAATAGCACTCCTTTGGCGATACCGACGATGAAACCGCCCAGTTTGTCGATAAAGCCCAGGTTCAGGTTCTTGACCATCTTCGCCACGAGACGACCGATCAGATGCACCACCAGGGCGACCACGATGAAGGTGACTGCGAACGCGATCAGGTGCAGGTATTTAGGGTTGATCTCCACATGTTGTACCAGCTGTTCCGCGGTGAAGTCGGAGAAATGGAAGGCGCCGTAAAGACCGAGGATGAGGGCCAGCAGCGTGGCGATCTCGATGATGATACCCTTTCGCCATCCTCCGATGCCGAAGATGAGTACCAGCACGATGATGATGATATCAAGGTAGTTCATGGTCAGCGGTTTTTATTCTGCGTAATACTTGATCATCCGCTCGATGGCACGGATACACACCGGGCAGAACACATGGCCGTTGAAGGTCTTCATCAGGCAGTCCATATGCGGACTATAGACGCCCTCAGGCTCATAGCCGCCGCCCTCGAACACGCCGATGGTGTTCACGTATTTCTCCTCACGGGGCGTGGGCACGGGTGTCTTCTTGTCCATCATATCCTTCCACTTGGCGTCGAAGTTGACCAGGGTGGTGATGTTCGGCTCCCAAGGCTCGATGTCGTTGTTGTACATGTCGCCATAGGTGTCATCGTTATAATATTCAGCCGCCAGTCCCACGAAGCCGTGGCCAAACTCATGGACGATGATGTCGCCAGAGAGGCTATTGCTGGCTGCGCTGGAGCAATAGAAGTTATAGATGCCGCCGCCGCCGTATTTCTTGCTGTTGATGAGGATGTAGATCTGGTCGTAAGGCACCTGTCCGGCGAGGTCACGGATGCTCTTGTTGTCCGTGCTCATGCAGTAACGCTCCGAGTCGAAGGTCCAGTAACTGAAGTTCATCACGGTGTTCTTATAGACCCTTCTTCCCGGCTCGGTGCAACCCGACTCGGCGGAAGGCGCCATGACGCCACGGATGTTGAAGCTGTTCTTGTAGCGGTCGTAAGGCTCGAACTCGAAGAGGCTGTTGACGAAGAAGTTGCAGTCCTTGACGAACTTACCCATCTCCGCCTCAGTATAGCCCTCGGGCAGGATGACGATATCGACCGCCTTGGTGATGTCGGCATTGCCGATCCAAGCATCATAGACGGGCAGTTGGAGGTCGGAAGCCTTACGGATGAAATAGTCGTCAGGTTTGACTGGCAGACGGATACCCTCGATGAGGTTGCCCTCCCAGTCCTTATAGTAGATGACCACGTCGATCTCCACTTTGGGGAAAGGCACGATGACCGACTCCTCAAAGGTCTTGGTCACGAGTTTGGCCTCGGTGGTCGTCTGCCATTCCCCGTAGAGGTTCTGGTAGCCCTTGGAGAAGAGCAGATGATCCGTGCCGTGCTCGAAGACCTTGACGATGTAGTTGCCGAACTCGAGGTTGTCGATAAGGTTGACCTTGGAGCCGCTCCAGTAAGGTTCGCGGAACATCTCCTTCAGGGCGAAGGTAGTGGTTTTCTCGTTTCCAGTGAGGGTATAATCGACACGCAGGGAGGCGTTCTCGAAATAGGCATCATATTGCGCCCAGGCGAAGGCGGGCAAAAACAACAAAGCCAAAAGAAGCTTTTTCATAGTTTGGAGTTTGAGGTTTGGAGTTACAAATTGGGGTTATTTTCGCTTATAATCAAAGCCTTTTCCAGTCCATTTGAGGTAACCGATGGATTGTTCGGGGTTATCGACGGAATAAAGCTCGATGTTTTTCCCTTTACGAGGGAGGCGGTAGAGCGCTTCAGGGACATTCTTGAACATATCCGGTCGGGCATAGAAAACATCATTCTTGGCGTCATGTTCATAGACAAGCACCACTGGCTCGGGGGCGTTGTAGTTGACGATGAACAGTTTATGGTTGTTTTTCATGGTCCAGCAGCAGGCTTCCATCCAACGACCGCTACGGTTGACCAGTTGGAGTTTGAGATAGCTCCATAGGTTGTCGATGATCCATTCGAAGATTTTCGGGTTCTGGTAGGTCGGATCTTTGATTTTCTCGGAGGCGATGGTGGTCAAAGGTGTTGAATAGCTTTCGGCGTAACTCAGGAAGATCTGAGTGATGTTTTGCTTGGTGACGTCGCCGAAGGTGGCAAAGTCACCCACTTCCATATACCAATCGGCCATGATTTGGGATTCCGACCTTGGGTCGAGTCCATTGGGATCCGTGATAATGGGTTCTGTGGCAGGTTTTGGAACGATGGGTCTATAGATGACCGCTGGAGGCTCCGGTGTTTGGGCGGCAGGTTGGGTAGTTACGGTGGTCGTCTTGTTGGTTTTGGTTGTCGACTTAGGGGTCTCCGTTGCGGGCTTAGGTGTTTCCGTTGCGGGCTTGGGTGCTACCTTCGGTATCTTGGGTGTCTTCCCGAAGGGGCAAAGCGAATAGATGACGTTGTAGATGAACTCATCATCGTAGGTCTCCCGGTCTTCCTGATAGATTGTGAAATCCACGGTGGCGGAATAGTCACCCCACCAGATGGTACGGACGTAGTGATAGAGGCCGTCCTGGAGATAGCTGAGCACATAGGCGTTGTCGAAGCCACCGTCTGGATCATTCATGGATTCCTTGGTCAGGATCTTGGCTTTTTGGGACTGGAGTTTTTTCGTTTTGTCCTTATATGCGTTAGGGAAGGAGGTGCCGAAGAGGACCTGGGCGTTGTAACCTCCATAGACCTGGATATGGTTCTCTCCATCAGCAGAGACGAAGGTCTGTCCATCCTCCGAATCCGACTCTCCCATGCCATTAAAATCTTTTGGATAGTAAAAGAAATACTCGTATTTTTTGTTTTGGTATTCTTTCATCCATGAAGGCATTTGGGCGAATAGTCCAGAGACGAATAGGGTAGCGAGAAGGGATAGAAGAAGCTTTTTCATGGTTATTTTGTGTTGAAGTGTTTATCGAGGAAGGTCTGGGCGAGGTCGACGCCATTGTCACGGGCTTTGGTGATGAGCGCTTTGGCTGCGACCGTATCCTTATCGACGCCTTCGCCATAGAACTGCAGCACGCCGAGGCGGTATTGGGCGTTAGGGACGTTTTTGGCGACGGCTTTTTGGTAGTATTCGACGGCTTTCTTGAGGTCAGGCTCCACGCCCAGTCCGCCATAGTAGGCGTCGCCGGTCTGGCTTAGGGCATAGGCATTGCCTAATTCAGCGGCTTTCTCCCACCAATAGGCGGCTTCCTCGAGGTTCTTCTCCGTGCCAAAGGCGGTATAATAACAGTTACCCAGACAGAGCATCGAGTTGTCGTCCTGGCGTTCCGCACCTTTCTTGAACCAGGTGAAAGCCTGTTTCGCATCGGTAGCGACGCCATGACCCACGCGGTAGAGTCCGCCGATGGCCCCGCAAGCGTTCTTCTGTCCTTGGTCAGCGGCTTTCTTATACCATTCCATAGCCTTTTGATAGTCTCTGTTGACGCCCCATCCCTGTTCGAAGCAGGCGCCGTAGAGGTACATTGCTTCGACGTCACCCGTAGCGGCTAACTTACTGATGGAGTCGATATGAGCGGCGAGGTTATCGCCCACGGTGCGTTGTTTCGCGTTTTGTTGGAAGATCGATGCCAAGTCGAGCGGCTTTCCCGGCTCCGCCTTGATCGGGTTCTGAGGAGAGCCGAGCGGAGCCGTGGTGTCTCTCACGAAGGGTTGTTCCTGCGGAGCGGAAGGGGTTTGTGAAACAGGTTGATCCGCAGGAGTGGCAGGGGTCACCGTGGCAGGTTGATCTGTAGCGGGGGTCGCCGGGGTCTGAGTGGGTTTGGGCTTTTGAGTCTGGTTACAGCCAGCCAGCAGCAAGGCAACCAGCACGACAAGGAATGACTTTTTCATGTTCATCTTATTATTGAGGCAAAGATAGCATTTTATTGTCGAAAAAGGCGTCTTGAAGGGTTTTTTTCGTATTTTAGCGTCTCTGAAAAAACGATCAACTATGACTACTTATTCCATTGGCATCGACATCGGCGGGACGAACACCGATATCGGACTGGTCAGCAGCGAAGGACGCTGTGTGGCACGCAAGAACCTCGCAACGCGCAATTATTACGACGCAGAGATTTATGTAAAAGACATCTGTACGGAAATCGAGACCCTGAAGAAAGAGAATGACATTGCGGAGATCGACGGCATCGGCATCGCGGCACCGGTGGGCAACTACTACACGGGATGCATCGAGAACGCCACCAACCTGAACTTCAAGGGCATCGTGGACCTCAGGAAGCTGTTTGCCAAATACACTTCCGTTCCCATCGTCGTGTCAAACGACGCCAATGCGGCCGCTTACGGCGAGTTGATCTACGGCGGCGCCAAGGGCATGAAGAACTTCATCATGTTCACCTTGGGCACCGGCGTGGGCAGCGGCATCGTGATTGATGGCAAGCTTCTCCATGGCAAGACCGGTGGCGCCGGGGAGTTGGGACATGTGATATTGATTCCCGGGGGACGTCTTTGCGGCTGCGGCAGACATGGATGCATGGAGACCTACACCTCGGCTACAGGCATCAAGGCCACGGCGTTAGAGATCATGGCGGAGCAACCCAATTACACAGGGCCCCTGTCGAAGCTGACCAGGGAAGTGCTGACTAGCAAGCATATCGGCGACGCGGCCAATGCCGGTGATCCCTTGGCGTTGGAGGTCTTCGAGAGGACCGGTGAATGGCTGGGCTTGGCGATGGCCAACGCAGTGGCTTTCAGCAGTCCGGAGGCGATCTTCCTCATGGGCGGTCCCGTGAAAGCTGGCGAGGTGCTGCTGAGACCCATGCGCGAGTCGTTCAAGAAGAACCTATGCTTTGTGTATACAGACAGCGTGGAGATCAAGGTGTCCGAACTGCCGGACAATGACGCGGCGATCTTAGGTGCGGCGGCGTTGACCAAGGCGGTTTGAAAAAAAAGTCCAGCCGCATTTGCAATGCGGTAAGGTTTAGTTTGATGGGGATTACAAATCCCCGAGAACACAGGTGGACCCGAGAACTAAATTAAAGTTTAAATCGGGCTCCAAGGTAGGCTCGTATGCCGCTGAGGGGACCCCAGACCATGGAGGCGTCGAAGTCCTCGCTGAGGGGGTTCTCGGCGGAGATGATAGGATGCGTTTGAGTGTAGTTGGTGAGGTTCTCACCGCCGACATAGAGTTCCCAATGTTTGCCCAACTTCTTCGTGACCTGCGCATTCAGGATGACATAGAACGGCGAGCATTCGAGGTTCTGTCCGTTGGCCACGGCAGAGGCATTGCCGTTGAGGTTCGGCACACGGCTGTCGCCGTTGAACTGCGTGGTGAAGTCGAACTGCCAGGTACCCGGCGCGTATGACATCGTCACCAAGCCCTTGTAACGGTTGACGAACGGCTTCTCACGCAAAGTGTCGTTGATGGTCATCTTCACGTCGTTGTAACGGAAGGCCAGCGTGAGGTCGAAATCCTTGAAGATCTCGCCGTTGACCTCAATCTGGGCACAATTGGAGTAAGATTTCCCGTCGAGGTTGTAGATGCGGATCTGATGGGCGTCGGCATCACGGTCAAGAACGATCTGGTTGACGAAGTCAGTGCGGTAGAAGTCGGCCATCAAGGTGAGTTCGCGCCAGCCGAGGTAGAGGGTCTTGCTCAGGTTGATGCCATAGTTCCAGGCCTCTTCCATCTTAGGCGTCTGCACAAAAGCGATCTCGCGTGCCGAGGCCAACATCGTGGAGTTCTCCGCCAACACATTGGGAGAGCGGTAGCCTTTGCCCGCAGAGAGCCTCAAGGTGAGTTCGTCGTGGGTGTTGAAGCGCACATGCACCCGAGGTGTGTACAGCAACTGCTGGTAATAGGTATTGTAGTCTGCCCTCATGCCAAGGATGGCACTCCAGTGGTGGCTGTCGTCGAAGGTGTATTCCGCAAAGACGCCTGGCACATGCTCGACACGTCCGTAGAGGCTATCGTTGAGGTGCTCCTTGTATTGATCGTAGGAATAGCTGGCACCCACCGAGTATTTGTGCATCATATTGGAAATGAACGAGTTGAACAGGACGTTGGTATAGTATGAATACTGCTCGCCGTGGTAGAGATTCCGGCTGAAATAGGCTGAGTGCATCTTGTGGTAGGTGAACTGTTGTTGCACGCCGAGGCTGGTTTCCTCACGGTCGAAGAGGAATCCCGTCTTGGAAAAGGCCTCATAACGCTCCGTGTTGATGACGAAGCCCAGGCTGTCGGAGGCTGAACCCTCGTGCAGATGGGCGCCTGGGACGTATCCGATCTGGCCGCCGTAACGGTCTTCCTTCAAGGCTTTCACGCCCCACATACCTTCAAACCAGTCGTGGGCATAGTTGTAACGGGCAAAGACGTTGTATTGCGTCACCCTCGGGTCATCCACAAAGCTATCGCCGTTGGCATCCATCGTCATGAAGTTGTGGTTGACGTGGCCGAGGAGCATCATGCTGCCGTGCTGACCCACGTTCCAACGCGTGTTGAAGTTGAACTCCGCCATGCCCATCGTGTTGCCGTACAGATTGAGAAAGAGTTTCTCGCTCTCGCCTTCTTCGGGTTTCTTGAAATCGACGTTGATCTGTCCGCTGATGGACTCATAGCCGTTTCTGACCGAGGAGGTTCCCTTGGAGACCAGGATGGCGTTCATCCAGGTGCCCGGTACGTAATTCAGGCCGAAGGTGGCGGCCAATCCACGGAAGTTGGGCATGTTTTCCGCCATCATCTGGGTGTAGAGGCCGCTCAAGCCGAGTAACTCAATCTGTTTGGCCCCTGTGACGGCGTCGCTGTAGGAGACATCGACCGAGGCATTGCTCTCGAAGCTCTCGGCGAGGCTGCAACAGGCGGCACGGCGCAAGCCTTCCGAGGTAATGCTTTGTACGGCTACGGGGTTGAGGACCGAGATGAAGGTGGCCTTTTGTCGCGAGGCGATCTCCACCTCGTTGAGCATGTGGGCGGTTTGGAATACATGGTCGAGGTGGATCGGCTCGAACATGTGATGGACCGTGTCGTTTTCGTAACTGATGCAGCTGAACACGAGGCAGCCGATCTGTCCGTGGACAGGGATCTTGTAATGCCCGTTGACATCCGTCACCACGCCCTCGTTGACGATTTTCCAATAGACGTTGACACCTGGGAGTGGCGTTTTTTCACCGTTTTCGTTTTCCTCATAGACGGTGCCTTCGATGAAGCCTTGGGCGGAGGCATTCAGGCCAAGGAATAAGGATAGTATGAATAGTAAGATGAATTTGTTGGTTTTCATAAAAGATAAATTTAGAGCATTGAATAAAGAGCAATAAGGCACAAAGACAAAATGCGCCTAAAAAGGATGCTATTAATCAGCATCTTTTAGAAAACCAAGGGGTTAAGTCTCAGGCAGGAGAAAAAGACCATCATTTCCTTGCCTGAGGGGAAGACGGGCCTTTTTCGAGAGAAGTTTTGCCGAAGCACTTGGATCACCTCTAGCGATACCGATGACCAGTTAAAGTCGAGTATGGCGACGGGGTGAAAGAAAAATACATGTTGTTTTTCGGGAGAGAAGGTGAAGTTGTCCGTGAACTGGATCCTGCTGTCGAAGTCCTCGCAGCAGCCTCTGGCATCAAAATGAGTGGCGGCGGGGTGATTCAGATGGCTATCTTCAAGACAATCATCGGCGCATTTCGCATGATCCGTCGAACCCACGCTGAAATGGCTCGTCACGGTGTGGCTCGATGTGCAGTAATGGAAACACACGTCCCAGCCCACCGAAACGAACAGCATCGCAACGGTAAGAAGTAGAGATCCTATTCTCAGTCCGAGTTTCTTCACAAAGGCAAAATTACAAAATCGTTTTAAAACATGGCAAGATGGCGCTATAAAAACAACAAAATTATACCTTTGTGGAGAAAACGGATTCGTGAATAATCATCTAAACAAAAACCATATGGCAGACGGATATTTGGAAAAGAAATTCGAGGAATTTGGCCAAGGCGCCAAGAAAACCGTGGTGAGACACAACGCGGTGGAGACCTTAATGGAGAAAAACCGCAGTTATCGCGGCTATGACAAAAGTTTTGTGGTGCGGCGTGAGATGCTGGAACGCATCGTGGCGGTGAACACCAAGATCGCTTCGGCAAAGAACCAACAGGTGCTGCGCTTCAAGCTCGTCACCAAGGAGACGGGAGCAGACATCGTGCTGCAGAACATGAAACTGGGGGGCTTGCTGCCGGAGTTGCACCTACCTTTTGCTGGTACCGAGCCGGAAGCCTTCATCATCATTTGCAGTACCATACCCGAGAACAAGTTCGTGGACATCGACTTGGGCATCGCCGCACAAAGTATGTTGTTGAAAGCCACCGAGATGGGCTTGGGCGGAATCATGATCGGGGCATTCAACAAGGCGAAGATCACGGAGGCATTTCAGTTGCCTTACGAGCCTTTGCTGATGATCGCCGTTGGCAAAGGGAACGAAAAGATCAAGTTGGAGCCAGTGAACGCAGAGGATAAGTTGGCGTATTACCGCGATGAAAAGGGGGTGCAGTATGTTCCGAAAATCAAATGGGAACAGTTAATCCTATAATGGGTTTTTAATGGAACGATAATTACCGATAATAATCAAAAATCCCTTCAAAATACTATCGGTTAATTATCGGTAATTATCGTTTAAAACAACATTTCCGTATTTATTGTTTTTTTAGTTTTTAAGAATTTTTTTTGTTTTTTGAAAAAAGCGAGTGAAAAATGATTATTCTTTGAGAAAGATTTCTATTTTTGCAACGTGAAAAATTATGGGTTTTACTGAAAATCACGATAATACTAATACGTTTAATTAAAATCATTACTATGAAAAAGCTTACTTTAATCATTGTTGCAGTCATTGCGGGATTCGTTTTCACCTCCTGCGGTACCTCACCGAAAGAGAGCATCCTGAAGGCCACGGAAGAACTGTTCACCAAGGCTGAAGCCAAATTGGCTGACATCAAGAGTGCAGAAGACTTTATGGCCAACTTCAAACTCTTCGAAGAGCAAAAGGACGAATTTGTCAACAACATCTTTGCTCCTTACATTGACGATGAAGGTAACATCAAGGGCATCAAGGATGCTGAAATGGAAGAGATCCAACAATTCATGTATGATCGCGCTACCGCTTACAACAAGCTGGAAGGCGAAAAGTGCACTGAGTTCCTCGCTCCTGCCATGGATAAATTCGAGCAAGCCATCGAGGCCTTGTATGCGAAATTCGTGAACCACGAAGAAGTGGCCGAGGAAGAGTTCGACACCATGATCGACAATGTGGTGAAAGCTGAAGAAGATGTCAATGTCTTTGCCGACTATGACAATGTCGCCAAGGAACTCCAAGATCGTTATCAAGCAGCTAACGCCAAATGGGCTGAGATGTTCGAAGAAGACGTCGTCGAATAATCTCTGTCGACAACAAAAAAAAGGCAACCTTCGCGGGTTGCCTTTTTTTGTTGGTGATGTTACGATACATCATCCATAGACCTTGACGTCCGTTTCTCCGTTAAGCACGCGGAGGCCGTTGAGGGCGAGGGCTTTCATCTCATCCTCACCAGGATAGACGTACACGGGGGCGATCTTGCCCACATGATCCTTGACGAGGCCGCAGAAGGTCTTGTCGTAGGCCATACCTCCCGTGAGGAAGATGGCGTCGACATCCATGGAGAATGCCGAGGCGGCGAGGCCACCGACTTCCTTGGCCACTTGATAAGCCATGGCGCGGTAGACCTTCTCCCATTCCTTGTTACCTGCCTTGACGGCGTTCTCCACCTCCAGGGCGTCGTTGGTGCCGAGGTAAGCCACGAAGCCGCCTTTGCCTTTCAGCATCTGGCCGATTTCCTTCTTCGTGTATTTGCCACTGAAGCAGGCGTCGACGAGGAAACCTGCCGGGAGGGTGCCGGCACGTTCAGGAGTGAAGGGGCCGTCGCCGTTGAGGGCGTTGTTGGTATCCACGACACGACCTTTCTTATGGGCGCTGACCGAGATGCCTCCGCCCAGGTGGATGGCGATGATGTTCATGTCCTCGTATTTACGGCCGAGGTCCTTGGCCAACTGACGGGCGATGATCTTCTGGTTCAGGGCGTGGAAGATCGAGATCCTCGGGAACAGCGGGTGTCCCGAATAACGAGCCACTTCGTCCATCTCATCGACGACGACGGGGTCGGCTATGTAAGCCTTGACGCCGATCTCCTTGGCGATGTCGTTGGCGATCAGGCCGCCGAGGTTGGAGGCGTGTTCGCCGCTGACGCCGACGGTCAGGTCGTTGATCATGGCCTCGTTGACTTCATAGACGCCGGACACGAGGGGACGCAACAGTCCGCCACGGCCCACGACGCAGTTCATCTCCTTGACATTGATGCCCGCCTCTTTCAACTCGTTGAGGATGACTTCGGTGCGGAAAGGCCTTTGGTCGGAGATGCGGTCGTATTTGGAGATCTCTTCCGCGGAGTGCTTGATGTTTTTCTTGAATAATTGTTCTTCTCCCTCAAAAACAGCAATTTTTGTGGAAGTCGAGCCTGGGTTGATGGTGAGTATCTTATAAGCCATAACTTTCAATTTTCAACTTTCAACTTTCTGTTTATTTCGCCATCATGGCGGCGAGGGCGATGGAATAGAGCTTCGTCTTGGAGGTGTCGCCACGGGAAGAGAGGACGCAAGGCACCTTGGCTCCCATGAGCATGGCGCCCACCTCGCTCTTGTCGAACTTGGTGCAGCACTTGTAGAAGACATTGGAACTCTCGAGGTTGGGGAACACGAGGCAGTCGGCGTCACCGGCGACAGGGCTCTTCATGCCCTTGATGGCAGCCGTCTCGGCATCGGTGGCAAGGTCGAGGGAGATGGGGCCTTCGACGACGCAACCCTTGATCTGTCCGCGTTCGTTCATCTTAGCGATGACGGCGGCATCGACGCAGGCCGGGATGCCGGCGCTCATCTGCTCCGTAGCGGTGATCATGGCCACCTTAGGGCAGTCCACACCCAGTTTCTTGGCCACATCGGTAACATACTTGAGCAGTTGCTGTTTCTGTTTCAGGTCGGGCAGCGGGATGATGGCGCAATCGGAGGCGACCATCAGTTTGTGATAGTTGGGGTTCTCGATGACAGCGACATGAGCCAGGGTGACGTTGGGCGGGCAGAGTCCGCGTTCCTTGTTGAGGATGGCACGCATGTACTTGTCCGTGGGGAGCAAGCCCTTCATGAGGATGTCGGCCTCGCCAGCGTTGATGATGTCGCAAGCCATGGCAGCGGCTTTCACATCGACAGGCTCATTGATGACCTTGAAGTTGTTGATGTCGATGTTCTCCGCCTTGCACACTTCAGCGATCACCTTTTCGTCACCAAGGAGGGTGGCTTCAATGAGACCTTCTTTGACGGCGGCGTTGACCGCACAGATGGTATGGTCGTCATTGGCATAAGCGGCCACGAGGCGTTTCTTGGGTTTGCTGCGCAAAACCTCAAACATTTGCTCTAATTTTCTAATTTCCATGGTATTAAAAAGATTTTAGGATGATCAATGGCGCAAAGTTACAAAATAAAAACATTCCATCCTATAATTAAATGGATTCCGTTTTCATGTCAATTTTAGCCCATGTGAATACTAAAATAAATTAATATTGTGTTGACCAATGAAAAACAAACAATATATTTGCATCTAGTAACAATTCGATGAAAACCCTAAATATCACCTTCCGTTTCATTGGTTTCGCCTTGCTGGGTGTTGTCATCATGATGATGATCTCGGCCTTGGTGGCTTTCCTGAACCATATGGACAGCAGCCTATGGCCCTTGCTGATCTCGGCAGGGATCACTTTGGCGGTTAGCGTGATTTGCCTGGTCGCCACCAAGCCGAGTCAGTCGGTAGGCGTCAAGGACGGGTATTTCATCGTCACGGGTTGCTGGGTGATGTCCTGTCTGTTCGGGGCCTTGCCCTTCGTGTTTTACGGCAACGAGTTCAACTTCGTCAACGCCCTGTTCGAGACCGTGTCGGGGTTCACCACGACGGGAGCGTCCATCCTGACCAATATCGAGTCCTTGCCGAAGGGTATCCTGTTTTGGAGGATCGCCACCTCGTGGATTGGCGGCATCGGCGTGGTCTCCCTGATCTCCATCGTGCTTTCGTCTGGCACCGACCGTCAATCGAAGATGGCCGCCGTGGAGTTGTCCTCCATCGCGAAGGAGTTCTACCATGGCCGAAGAAAGCAGTTCGTCTATCGTATTTTGGTGGTTTATGTCACCTTGACCTTGATTTCGAGCCTCGCCTTGCATTGGGCAGGGACAAGTTGGTTCGATGCGTTGACCCATGCCATGTCGGCGTGCAGCACCTGCGGCTTCAGCACGAAGAACGCCAGCATCGCCGCCTTCAACAGTCCCGTCATAGAGGGCATCCTCATCGTGTCGATGTTTTTAGCGGGCATCAACTTTAGCCTGTTGTTCTCCACCTTCTGGCCGACGGGTCTCAATCGCAAGAATATCTTCAACACGGCTATCGTGAAGGTCTTTTTTTTCGCGGTCTTGGCGGGCATCATTGGCCTCAGCGCCGACCTGTTGCTGACCAAGACCTACACCAGTGTGTGGGGCGCCATCCGAGTGTCGGCCTTCCAGATGTGTTCCATCGCGACGACCACGGGCTTTGCCACCACCGACACCAACGTATGGCCTGCTTTCTGTAAGGGTATCCTCATTATCGGGTCATTGATCTGTGGCTGTTCCGGCTCCACCTCGGGAGGCATCAAGATCGACCGTGTGTGGTTTGCCTTGAAGGGCAGCCGAGAAATGTTCCGTTCCCTGACCGACCCGAACAAATACGACTATGTCCGCATCGACGGCAACACGAAGGCCAGCGACGAGATCAGCGGCGTGATGGCATTCATCATGCTCTATTTCATTATTGTGGGGGTTGGAATGGTGGTCTATACCATGTGCGGATTGGACTTCCAGACAGGAATGTCAGCGTCCATTGCGTGCATCGGCAACGTGGGGCCAGGCTTTGGCGACATCGGATCCATGAGCAATTACGCTGGGTTCTCATCATTTTTGAAGATTTTCAGTACGGTGTTGATGCTTCTCGGCCGTTTGGAGATTTACCCAATCCTCATCGTCCTTGGCAGTACCATCCGCAGAAGATAAACCGGAGGATTATCATTATCACACTATTCCTTGCCGTAGTCCGGGGCTCACGCCCCGGCCTATAAGGGTATGCGTTTCAATGGTTTATAATAGGCCCCAGTAGGCTGGAGGAAGCTCTGGAAATAAACCATCTCCCGCACCTCGGCGTGCAGATAGGTCTTCTGTTCTATCGACTGATACACCTGCTGGAAAAACGGCTTGTCGATGAGGTTCTTGATCCTACACACGGTGAGGTGAGGCACAAAGTTCTGCCGATCGCGGAGGTAGCCCAGTTCGTCGAAAGCGTCGAGGACATCCGCCTCCAGGTCATAGAGCGCCTTAGGCTCATCCTTCATGCCCAGCCAGAGCACCCGAGGCGAGTGGTTGCTGCCGAAGATGCCCGTCCGATTGAAATCCATGGTAAAAGGCTTGTGTTTGGCGGCGACCTGCTGGCAGGCCTCGATGATCTTGGGGATATCCTGTTCCGGGGTGTCGCCCACAAATTTCAGGGTGAGGTGGATCTGGTCCGTCTTGCACCAGTTGATGTTACGGCGTTCATGCTCCAGGTTCTTCTGGAGCCGTTGGATCAATGCCGGATATTCCGTCCCGACAGGAATGGGGATGGCCAGGAAGGTTCGTTTCATTTTCGTCATGGGATGATCAATTGATGGGCAAAGATAATCAAATCCAGGTAATAATAGGCCGTACCTAAAGTAAGATGGCAGTTGTCGGCTTCCGCCCTCTTCAGGATGCTTACCAATCTGAGTCCCAGTCGGTGTCACCGCTGTCCCAAGAATCGCTGCCGCTGTCCCAATTGCTGTCGCGGTCCCAGTCGGAGTTGTCGTCACTGTGGTTGCCTGCGTCATACCAGGTGGATTCTTTGAAGTCCTTGCCGTAAGGTAGGTCGGTCCGATACTCACTGGCGTTTTTGTCCGTGATGTCGATATCCTCGGACGATTTGAACCAATCATCTTTCTCTTTGTCGTAGTAATACCACGATGTGCCTTGGCGATAGTATTGGTTACCTTTATAGTTGTAGTAGCCGTTGGGAGCCCCATCGTCGAAAATGGCTGTCAGGATTGCCAATAGGATAAAAATGATGATGGCGATCAGGCAACCTTTTTTCCTTTTTTGCTTTTTATAGGAGGGGTCTACCGCATAGGAATTGCCCCTCGCTGGCTGTTGCGGATGGTTGGGGACGGTACCCTTCTGGTCGGCAATCTCTGCCTTGAGGCGTTGGTACAATTCGTTGACGGCATACTTCTCATCGGCTCCACGATAGCGGACCGCACGTTCTCCCGTCGACTTGTTCTTATAGACCACGAAGTCTCCGTTGCCGTCTTTATAGATGCCGAAGGCTTTCGGCTCGGTGATGTTCTTGCCGATGAAAAACCGGGTGATCTCTTCCGGCGGCAGATGGTGGGCGGTATACCAAGCCTTCAGTTCCTCGATTGTCTTGGGTTGTTCCTGGGACGTGCGGTTTGCCCCCGAGAGGGGGGCACCGCATTGAGGACAGGTCGCATTGGTCTCATCAACCATGCCACCACAGAAATCACATTTAACTTGCATAAGGTTTATCTTTTCGGCTTAAGTTCGTCGAAGATCATGTTGCGCAGGTTGTCGATCGGGACACGCACCTGGGCCATTGTGTCACGGTCGCGGACGGTGACGGTGTTGTCAACCAAGGTGTCGTTGTCAACGGTGACGCACATCGGGGTGCCGATGGCATCCTGACGACGGTAACGCTTGCCGATGGAGTCCTTCTCCTCGTACTGGCACATGAAGTCGAACTTCAGCATGTCGATGATCTCTCGGGCTTTCTCCGGCAGGCCGTCTTTCTTCACCAAAGGCAACACAGCGACCTTGTAAGGTGCCAGGATGGCCGGCAACTTCAGCACCACACGCTCGGAACCGTCTTCCAGTTTCT
>JAEEGL014119654.1_pt1 | contig 23683 bp, 17 predicted proteins | sample 9134231 | NCBI WGS metagenome assembly JAEEGL01 (sample SAMN16246548, study PRJNA631951) | gut metagenome | biome: gut microbiome; feature: rumen; material: fiber-attached | host: Bos | place: Iran: Karaj | collected 2018-10 | reverse complement strand
TCTTAACATAGTTTTCTATGTATAAATCTTGCATTGTTCCTCTAAATGTAGTAAACATTCCGTTACCTGTATCAAGTCTTATATTCTTTATTGTATGTCCTGCTCCATGAACTTTTCCTGTAAATGTACCTGTTATTACATATTTAGATGCATCTACTGATCCAAAGTCTAAGTCAGCTTTTAACATATAGTTTTGACTTCTATTATTATTCATAGTTTTCCAATCATCTATAGTCTTTATTGGATAATATAATGAGAATTCTACTCCACGTTCATATTCTCCATAATTTCTTGTTGATTGGAATCCTAAACTTCCTTTAGATACTATTTTTCTTACATAGTATTTAGATACATAGTTTATAGGTTCAGATACGTTTACTATTACTTTTGATATTCCTCTTTCATCTTCTTGAGAGATAATATCAACTCTTCCAATATCTTTCATACCTATTTCTACTATTTCTTCTTGAGCAGGATTGTTTACTCTTAATTCTAGAGTAGCATTATCACCATTATTAGTTAATTCTTTAACTGATGTTATATCTACTAAGTCATCCTCTTCTACTTTAGGTAATTCAATCCACTCTTGGTTAGGCATACAATCATTTAATATTACATGTGGGAAGTATCCTAATTGTACATATTTTTGTACTTCAAATGCTCCTGTTTGATTTAATAATTCTTCTTGGAAATCAACATCATATAATGCTAATTTACTAATCTTATTACTTCTTACTGCTGTACCACCATATGTTTTATCTGATACATAGTATACTCGATTAGCATTAATGTTACTAATAGTTCCTGTATTAGGATCACTTGTTAAGTTATTTGAGTTTTCAGGAGCAAGTTCTACTGAATAAGCATTTTTAAGTGTTCCTGTACTACTATATCCAATTAAGTTACCTACTGATTCTTCTGATGATAAAGAAGCATCTTTTTCAACAGTTATCAGTGAGAAAACATTTTGAATTATTGAGTTAGTTGTAGTCTCTCCTGCTAATACACCTATGTCTTTTCTTGATCTATCTATGTTTTCATGATTACCATCGATATTTTGTCCATAGACATAACCATTCATTAATATTCCTTGGTTACTCCATGTTACAAGTCCACCAACTGCATAAGCAGGGAATTTAGCTTCACAGTTTATTACAAAGTTTTTAATAGTTCCATAGTTTGCCCATGTTATTAAAGTAAAGGCATAGTTTGGATTTGATATAGCTTCTTTAAGTGTTACAAAAACATTATCTATTGTTCCTGAATTTGAATATACAAGTCCATAATAATATGTTTTAGAAGATGGATTATCAATATACATATCAACAACAATATTTTTTAATACTGCTCCATTTTTTAAAGTATGGAATATATATGATGATCTTCCATTAGTATTGTTATAAATTTTATGTCCTTGGAAGTCTACTTCTCCATAGAAGTTATATCCAATTGTTCTTGAAACTCCTCTTATGTCTATATCATTTAATACTATAAATCTTCCTGTTGTATTAATACTAAATAGTTCATCTAAGTCTTTAATACTTCTTATTTCACTATTAGTATCAAAAGATAAAGTCTCTAAGTCATAGAAACGACCTCTTATTTTTACTGCTAATGCTACAGTATATTTTTTATTTTTTCTAAATTCATAATTTCTTATTTCATTTATGGCTTTATCTTCTATTAAGTTATATTGAAGTGTATCTACTAATTCATCTTCAATATATATTCTTAAGTAATAATCATTTGATACTATTTCTTGTCTTGTATCATCTAAGTTAACAATTAGTTTACCTATATATTTATCTTTTTCAGAGTATTCAATATAGTCTTCATCATTTTCTCCAGAAGGTAAGGTAAAGTGACTTGCTACACATCCTAAATGTCCTGATATGTATGAACTTCCTCCTGTTCCTCCTCCGTTGGCATTTGTTTGAGCGATACCTCCCCAGTATCCTCCTCCACCTCCTGCGACATCGGAGTTTCTTACAGCATTTTGTCCTACACCTAAAGCATATCCATAAGTTTGTGTGGCAAAGAAAGTAGTATTCATTGCTCCATCAATATATGTTCCTCTACTTTCAATGTCTCCTCCAGCTCCACCAGAACCATCATTACTAGCATGTAGTACAGTTCCTGATGCATCATCAGAACCTCCACCACCTGCTGCTACCATGATTCTTGATCTTAGAGATTGTTGGTCATTCCATACTCCACCAACTAAACGAACATCTGTTGCTCCTCCTCCAGAACCAGAGTTTTTATTTCCGGCATTTCCTCCACCGTTATATCCACCTACAGCACCTCCATAGGCACTTTTTCCAGAACCGTACAAACCACGGCCACCTACATAGATATATAACGTATCATCTGGAGTTAAATTAATTTCTCCTCTTGTATATGCTCCACGTCCTCCATGAGAACCTATTGTTAAATCCTGCCCACCAGTGTTAGTAACATCTCCTCCACCAGCTCCCCATAATTCAATTCTATATGTTGAATTATTTTGTGGAATAAATGATTGAGCAGCACCAGTGTAAGCAAATTCAAATACTTCTTTAGTATTTAAATCAGTAATTCTTGCATATCCATCACCATAGTTACCAAATGTTGATACTTCTCCAGTTCTATGTGAAGGCATTTCATCTTCACCTGAAACCATTAAAGTATTAGTAAATTTCTTTCCTGATTGATGAACAGATAAGTTTTGATTACTAGTAGCATCTATTGCTAAATCTCTTGATACTATTTCAATATTTCTAAATAATACTTCTGTCTTATTATTAACATTTGATGTTTCATCTATTAAGAATCCAATATAAGGAGTTGTCATTAATAAGTCTAATGAATATGTTTGCCATTCATCACTTAAATCAGGTAATTTATAAGTTAATGTTCTATTAAAGTTATTACTTATATATACTGGTGCATGTGATTGTGATTCAGGATCATATTTAGCTTCAAAAGACACTCTTACATAATGACGATGTCCTTCAGGTAAATAATAAGCATAGTTTACATATCCATTTTTAGCAGTAAACTTAACTTGATTTTTATCAAAGTCATATGATTTATTAGCAATATTACCTTCAGTTCTTATTCTTGCAAGATCAGTAATATCAAATAAGTTTTCACTGTTAATTTGTCTTAATAAGCTTTTTAATTCTATTCTTCCTTTAATACCTTCTTCAGTTACTATTCTATCTAGTAAGATTACATAATCATTTTCAAATGTTGAGTTATCATATCCTTTATTATATGCAGTTACAACATATTTAAATAGATATTCACTGTTAGGTTCTAGTTTATTAAAAGTAAATCTTTCAAAATCTTGATTTTTAGTTAATTCAGCTTTTTCTACTAATTTACCACCACTTGTTCTAACTTCAAGTATTACAAGATCTCCTTCTATTGCATCGTCTACATCCACTACTCTTGCATCAAAGTCAATTATAGATTCATTAACAAATTTATTATTAATTTCTACTATTGCATCTTGTCTATATGTTCTAAATTTAGATATTAATGGTATTGTTTTAATTATTTCTTCTTTTTTACCTTGTGTTACACCTGCAGTATATTCAAGAGTATATGAACTTTTTGAGAATAATCCATCTATATATATTTCTGCATATTCATCATTAACCATTTGTACTAGTTGATCATGATTATAATCTCTTGTAAATACTACTTCTTTATTTTCATCATAAACTTTTAATGTCATACTTGTTAATAATTCAACAAGTATAGGACTAGTAGCTTGTCTATCAATTGTTGTTCTAATTGTTACACTTTCATCTGTTAAATCAGAGATGGAGTTATCAAGTCTAAAGTATCCTAAAGAAGATAAAGGCATTGTTGTAAATTTTCCTGATCCAAGTAATACATCTTTTTGATTTCCTTTACCATCTTCTAGGTTGTAATCTCCATAAATATGTACATTATAAAGTGTATTAGTATCTAATGTAGTTAATTTAACTTCATTAACTTTTTGTGAAGGATCTAACATTCCTTCTTCAATTATTTCTAAGTTATTATCATAAATAATATATCTTTAATTTACAACATTAACTTCATCATCATTTATTAGATTAGATTCAAATATTACATAATTTATTTTTAAGTCAGTTACTTTTACTTGTACAGTTGGAGGCTTTTTAGAAGTAATTGTATTTCCTTCTTTTATATTTGATTTAATCTCATTACCAAAAGAATCATATAATTGTATTTTATAATGAATATTACTACGACTTGGTAATGTTGATGGTGAAGTAAATGTTATTAATTGTCCTAGTTTTAGTTTTCCTAATAGAGATGATGAGAAGAAGTATTCTTCTCCATTAATAGTTATTTTTATTTTATTAAGTCCATTTAAAGCATCATTATCAAAACTAGATGTTATATTAACATCTTTTAATTCAATTTTATCTGGATAAACATCTCCATTTTCATATTCAATTGTTACTGGATCTAAGTCATCTATTGATTCAGTTGTAAATGTTTGCTCATAGAATTTCTGTTCTATTTTCTTTTTGTTTTCATCATAATATTTAAAGCTTGCTACTACTTTATAAGTAGTATTTGGTTCAAATCCTGTTATTAATATTTTTCCACCGGATGCAAAAGCTTTTCTTAAATATATATTATCTCCTTTATAGAAGTAATAGTTTATTCCACCTATTATTACTCCTGCTGGATCTCTTATTGTTAATACTGAAGTTGCTGAATATGTTCTTGGTATTAATTCAGTTGTTGTTACTGTTGGTTTAACATATTTTTGTTCATATTCTTTTTGTGGAATATTTTGTATTTCTTTTTCTTTTTCATCTTCTATTTCTTTGTCTTTATCTGTATCAACATCTATTTCTTTAGCATATTCTTCACTTATAACATTAAGTTTATATAGTAAGTTTCCATATTCAAAATGATCTTCTCCTATTTGAAAACCATTTGCTATATCTATTCCATTTATTTCTTTGTAAACAAGTTCTCCTTCTTGTTTTCCATAGTAAAAAAACTTAACACTATGTTCTTTAAATCTAAGAATACTATTAACTGGTATTGTATACTCTTCTGTATATGTTTTAACTTTTATTTCAGATAAGTTTACAAACTCTCCGTTTACTAGTTTTAAGAAATAATAGTTTTCAAAACTAGCTTGTTCATTATCATTATAGTTATATAATTTACCATCAGTTATTGTAGCATTTAAATAGCATTCTTCTTTTTCGAACTTTGAAGTAATTAAGCTTGATTTTTCTGATATATTAACTAATGCACTTCCTGCATTAGAATATATTGGATAATCATCATCAACATATGTTTTTTCATCTTCTCCAATATATATATTGTTTAAGTTTCTATAAAAAATATCTTCATATTCTACTTTCTTTAAAGATATTTTTTTAACATTAACATTCTCTTCATCACTAAAAAGTACTGCTTTTATTTCATTTTGTGATACGAAATAACCTTCAGTAGATAGTATTGATGATCTAGAGAATCTAGTTAGGATAAATAGAACAACAACAAAAACGATTAATAATGCACTAAAAATTATATATTGTTTCTTCATATTTATCCCTCCTATCTATGAATAGTTTTTTAATTTATCTACTAGTTTTATTAGTAGTACTGATTTCTCTCCATTATCAAATAAATCTAATGTTGTATTAATTGTTACTCTGTCATTTGTTAATATTAATTCTTTATCAGAATTTATTATTGTCATCTTATCTTGTGCATAATCATATACTTCTATTTTTCCATTAAGATTATCTACTCTTAGATAAGACAATGATGATAATTCAAATTCTTTATCTTCTACTTTAGCTTTATAATTTCCAATTAATAAGTATATATCTTTACCATCATATATAAAGCAATCTTCAATCATCTTCTTTGTTGTTCTATCTTTTATTGTTACTTCATTATGATCATTCATTGTTAAATAAGTAAAATAGTTTATCTTATATTGTGTTCCTTCTTTAGGAAATATAATAGACATATTCTTTGGTAATATTACTTTCTTTTCGTTAACATAATAAACTGGAGTAGTATCAAGTGTTACTTTCTTATCCATATTATCAAAGCTTATTGTAGTAATATCATTATTCTTATCTATTTCTACATTACCTTTATATTCTACTTTATTATCTTCTACATATTGATATAAATCTGTTTCATTTAATATCAATTTATCTTCTTTTCTAATCATTGATTGAAATATAAATACTACAATAACAATTAAAATTATCGATAATATAGTAATAAATTTAAAATTTACTTTCCTTTTCTTATTTATCATTTCTAAATCTCCTAATATATTGATTTTTTGATATCATATCATTTATATACTTTAGTACAAAGAATGTACTATATAGAATAATAAATATTGTTAATAATATATTTCCCCAATAAACATACCAAACGTACATTACATCTTTTAAATATCCTTGAAATAGTTTTTTACAAACAAATCCTAAATATAATGGAAATATACTCATTGCATCTATAGAGAAGTTCTTCAAAGATAATGAACTTACTCCAAATAGTAAACTTAGTATAGATAATATATATAAATGCATAGTAGTAATTTTAGTTGTAGAAAATAAACAATACCAAATAAATATATATTTAATTAAAGATATAGATATATTAAATATTTGAGTATTATTAAGTTCCATAAATAATCCAAATACTTTAGTAATTTTATCTGTTTTAACATGTTTTAATACTAGATATATTATTAATTCTCCTACTGCAATACATATTATTACTATTAGAAGTAAGCTCATTATCATATTGAAAAAACTTTGACTAATCATAATTCCTCCCTAACTACTAAAGAGAATTCATTATTTGAGTTAACATAGTAGGCATCTATGTTTTCTAAATGTTTAGATTCTGTTTCTGATTCTATATCAATAGAACCTTTTATTTCTCCTAAAAGAGGCATGTAATTAGGCATTATTAGTAGATTATAATCTTTACTTTTAATTCTAATTATTTTTACATTCTCTAAAACTTCTAGTCCTGCAGAAATATTAAATATTTTAACTATTATTGAGTTCACTTAAATCACCTATATATAAGAACTTAGATTCATCTAAGATGTCATATTTACCATTTAAGATGTTTTCAACATCATTTAAAACATTTTCTATGCTTACTAATTTACCTTTAATATTAGTATAGTTTTCTGCAACAAACATTGGTTGGGAGAAATAGTTTCTTAGTTTTCTTGAACGATAGAAGATTTTCTTATCATTATCACTTAGTTCTTCTAATCCTAGAACAGCAATAATTTCTTCTAGTTCTTTATATCTTGTTAAATATTGTAATGTTTTTTCTACTAATTCGTAATGACGCTCTCCTACTACATTTATATCTATTGCTTTAGAAGTTGTTTTAAATACATCTACTGCAGGATAGATTCCTTCCTCTGCTATATGTCTATCTAGAACTAATTGACCATCCATGTGTGTTATTATTGTTTGTACTGCTTCATCTGTCATATCATCTGCTGGAATATATATAGCTTGGAATGATGTAATTGATCCATTATCAACTGAGTTTATTCTTTCCTCAATACTTGATACATCAGATACCATTGTTGTAGGATATCCATTTTCTACTGGTACATTTTTTAATTCATTTGATATTTCAGCTTTAGCCTGAATAAAACGATAAATATTATCTATGAATAATAATACATCTTGATTCTTTTGATCTCTAAAATATTCTGCTAAAGTAATACCACTATAAACAGCCTTACTTCTTGATACTGAGTTATCTCCCATTTGTCCATATACGATAGACATCTTATCAAGTAAGTTTGACTCTTTCATTTCATCGTATAATTCTTTACCTTCACGGCTTCTTTCTCCAACACCTATAAATACAGCGTTACTTCCACTCTTCATATAGATGTTATTAATTAACTCTTTTATTAAAACAGTTTTACCTACTCCTGCTCCTCCAAGAAGACCCATTTTATAACCTTTTTGTAAAGGTGCAAAGAAGTCAACTACTTTAATACCAGTCCATAAGATTCCACCATTGATGTTAAGATTTTCAAGTGTAAGAACTTGATCATATACACTTCTTTTATTAACAGATTCTAGTGGAGCTCCATCAATTGGTTCTCCATATGAATTAAAGACACGACCGATTATATTATCTGAATATTCAATATCTAGTTCATTGGACATTTTATATATTTCTAGTCCTTTTTTAAGTCCAATAACTCCACTAAATGGAATAGTAGAAATAATATTTTCGTCTATATTAACTACTTCAAAACGATATCTTTGACCATTTTGTTCACAGTATAATACTTCATCAATATTAACTTTTGCATCATCTTCTAAAAGAATTCTTACATTTAGTTCAAATATTGATATTATTCTTCCTATAATCATATAGTTCTTACCCCTTTCTAAAGTTTTCAATTATCTTTTGAAAATCTTTTTGTTTTCTTTCTTTTCTTTCTTTTTTTGCTGTTTCTTCTTCAATTTCTTCTATCTTTCTTAATGACTCTTTTGTTATTTGCTGTCTTACAACATTCTCTGCTGCATATGAATTCATTTCACATATTTTTATTTCATAACATATATAAAGAGCGATTAAGTTATGAAGCATTGTTGTTATTTCTGTTTCTGCTGCAAAATCTTCTTCATATTTTTCTTGATCATCTTCTGTATATTCTAGTGGGAATATTTTCTCTTCATGAAATTGTTGAAGTTCAACATTGTAATATCTATTATACATAATAGTTATTTCACTATATTTAGAATTAACTATTGCATCATATATTATTTTTTCTACTTCTTTAAAACTCTTAAAGAATTCTTCTTTAGATTGTTTTAAAATTACATTATTATTGCTATAAAGTATTATTTTATTACCTATAGCTATTATATCATTTTGATCTGTTTTTACTCTCTTATTTATTTGTGAATTAAAGTCTCCACAGAATCCTAAGTCATTTCCTATATATATACTTAGTTTTGGTTTACTTTTATCAGGAAGAATTCCTTTTTTATCAAGAATAATATTTTTATTAAATAATATTCTTTTAATTAATTTAAAAAGTTCTTCTTCTGTTTTAAAGTACATTGCTGCTTTTCTTCTTGATTTATCTACTCTTAATAAAGAGTGGAAATTCATTACTTTTACAACATTTTTAACTGACATTATTTACTCTCTTTGAGCTATATCTTGGAATAAGTTAATCATTTCTTGATGAGTTTTTGGTGAATACTTGTATTGTTTTAACTTTTCAAGTATTTCTGCTCCTTCTTGGAAGCTGTTCTTTAATTCTCTTGACATTTCATCTTCATTTACGAGTTCATATACAGATTTCTTTTCTAGATAAGCAAGTAGTTTCTTTCTTATTAAAGATCCTATTGCTTTAACTTCTTTTGTTTGAACGGCACCACCAAGTCTTGATACTGACAATCCATAGTTAATTGCAGGTTTTTCACCTTTTTGGAAGTTCTTACTAGAAAGAACTATTTGTCCATCAGTAATTGAAATAACGTTTGTTGAAATATAATCAGTAATATCATTTCCTTTTGTTTCAATTACTGGAAGAATTGTTATTGATCCTCCGTTTTTATGCTGACAACCTTTTTCAAGTAATCTTGAATGAGTATAGAATATATCAGCTGGATAAGCATCACGTCCTGGAGTCTTATTAGATAACAAACTTATTTCACGATAAGCTTCAGCATGTCGCTTTAAGTCATCGATACATACAAGTACATCTGCTCCAAGATTCATAAATTCTTCGGCAATACTTAAGGCAAAATATGGTGTTAAACTTAACACTGGTGGTAAATCATCGTTGAAGGCTGCTACTATAATTGTATATTTAGAAGCACCCTTATCAACTAATTCTTTATATATTGTTTTAACTTCTTTCTTTGTTTTTCCTATTGCAACATATATACAATATACATTTTTACCATTTTGATTAACGATTGTATCAAGTAGTATTTGTGATTTTCCTGTTCTTTTATCTCCAATTATTAACTGTCTCTGTCCTTTTCCTATTGGATATAACATATCAATACCAGTTATACCTGTTTCTAATGGTCTATTAACTGCTGATCTATCCATTATTCCTATAGTAGGACGTTCAATTGGTATATCAATAAGTTCTGAGAACTTTTTAGAAGATAGTACATCAATTCCAAAGATATTTATTATTCTTCCAAAAGAAGAATTAGAATAACGTCCTTGGAATAAAGTATTAGTAGAATAAGCCATATCTCCAACATTAATTGGTGCTTTAATATAAACAAGTGCTACTGTTATGTAATTCTCTTGTATTGAATTAACATATCCAAAAGCTTTATCATTTATATTAATCTTTTCATAAAACATGACGTTATTCATACCATCTACTCTAACTAGAAAGTCTTTTACACTTGAGACTGTTCCAACATCATAGATGTTATCACTTTTACTAATTTTATCTATAACTTCATCTACTTTTTTAGCTATATAACTATCTTCCACACTAGCCACCTACTTTATACAAAAATCGTACATTTTATTCTTATATTTAATCATTATTCCTCTATAGATTTTTTTATCTCTAATAGTAATAACATTATCACTTATATAATTAAAGTCTTTTTTATCATCACCAACATATACATATAAGTATGGATCAGATTCTTTAATTACCTTTTCTAAATACGGTTTAAAAGTAATAATACTCATCTTTTTATTCTTACTCATATATTTATCAATTATATCTTTATTTTCACTAGATATATTTCTAATATATGCTTCCTGCTCTTTAGCAGTCTTGGTAGATAATTCATAACAGACATTACTGTTAAGTGTTTCTCCTAAGTTTTTAACTCGTTCATATTTAGCAAAATCTTTTTCTTTAACATATCTTTCAATAAATTGTTTTATTAAGCTTTCTTCATCGAATTTAAACTTGTTATCTACCATTTTTATTTGTTGTAATATATCTTCGTCTTGATAATTGATTTTCTTTATATTTACATCATATCCAGACGATACAACATTATTTCTTACAATTTCTTCTTTATTATTCTTTTCATTTGCTTCTTTTTTCTTTTTCTCTATTTGTTCATTTAATTCTTTAAGTTTATTTTCTTTTTCTTGAATTAAATAATCATATACTTGTACTTTATCTAAGTAATATTCTTTAGAAGCTTTATTTATCTTATCTACTATTCTTCTTAAGAATATATACATTAAAAATATTAAAAGTACTATGAATATAAATATTATTATTAATAATATTAACTCTGTATCCATTATTAATTAGCTAAAGGATTGAAATACAATAGTAAGAAAACAAAGGCAAATAAGAATAATAAGAATATTGCTAATACAACCATAATTGTCATTATTGAATGTATTACATCACTTCTTGTTTCTGGATTTCTACCAATTGCTTCTGCAACTTTAGATCCTAAAATACCAATTCCAATACCTAGTCCTAAAAAGGCTAATCCAAGCATTGTTCCTATTGCTGTAATAGTGCTTGATAATATGTTTTCCATTTTTAAACACTCCTATCTATTTATAAACTTAGTTTTTGTATTACAAAGAATTGCTTCTCCTTCATATTTACAATCATCTAATTTCAAAACAATTTCATAACCCATTCCTGAAGGTAGATCCATTGTATAGTTAAATCCATTTGTTGAAATTGCTTCTGCTGTATTTACTGGTACTCTTTCTATTTCTTGAGAATCTACTACTAATACTACAGTACTTGATTCAAAAGCATATGTAGCATCGAAGTAAACAGTAAAGTTAACACTATAATTATTTATTTTATTAACTTTAATTCTACTATTGATATTCTTTGTAGTTGCAGTAACAACGTTTACAACTTCTTCTTGAAGTTCTTTTCCTTCATCATAATATGAATAACATAAGCTAATCTTATATAGAGAATTTGTATTTAAGTTTCTTACTCTATATCTTGTTAAGTTTTTACTTAAGATTATCTTATTACTATAATCGTTTCCTTCTATTAATAAGTATACAGATACATATTCGTTTTTAGGATCTACTACACTGTAATATATATCTATATATGATGGATAAGAAACAACACTTGTTAATTGAATTGACTTAATAATTGTTAATTCTTCTTTATTTCCGCTGTCTCCACTACTTCCACCATTATTAATAATAGTTCCACCTCCATAATAATTATTATTGTTATTATTTATTATGTTAGTGTTATTATTGTTATTTGTTTCATTGTTGTTATTGTTTATTATTGTGATGTTTTCTTTTTCATCTTCTATAACTTTATCTTTATACTCATTAGTACTTCCATTAATTTTCTTCAAGTTAATAACTTGATTATTAATATTTAAAGTTTCATGAGCTACATCAAATACTTTTTCACCAAATCTTATATTTTTAGTTCCAAGTATTTTTAAGTTTAATTCATTATTTAATAGTAAGGAATTACCATTTCTATCCATTTCTACTATTAAATATTTTTTTGTTGAAATATCTTTCTTTTCTTCTTTTGGTTCTTCAGTTTCTTCTTCTGTTGGTTCCTCATTTGATTCAATTATTATTGAAGATGCTACTACTAAGTATTTTCTATCATCTAATTTATAAAAAGCTTCTTTATTTAGAGCTATTTCTAAATATGGATCATTATAAATTACATCTCCATTAGATAATACTTCATAGTTATCACCAAATACATATAACTTATTTTCACTTGCATTATATATTGCATTATCTATTCCTAATTGTTTTTCATATGACTCATTATTCATTCTATAAGTTAAATAATATAAGTCATCCCACTTTTTACTTACTTTTGCTACATCATCTACTGTGAAATAATTATTGTTAATATCGTAAGCAAAGCTATCTTTTGGAATATCATATGTTTTATTTTTCTTAATAATTCTTTCATAAAGAATTACTGAAAATAATACAATTATAAGAACAACTAGAAGAGCAAATATGCTGAATATAATTTTATTATTTTTCTTCTTAATCATATTTACCCTCCATTATTGATATATGTATATTCAGTAGTAATTTCACTAACTAAAGTATCATTTGAAGTAAATTGCATTTGAATTAGATATATTCCTGAATCTGTTAAATTTGCTCCATTTAATGTATATTTGTATGCTAATACTACTCCATTTACTCTGATTTCTTCTGGAGTAAATGCTTCTTCAACAGTTGGATAAGAAGTACCATCAGAAGTATTATAAATACTATAACTTATTGTATCTACTTTATCTAATTTATTACTGTGGCTGAATGTTAAATCTATCTTTCTTGAATCTTGTAAATTAGGTCCTGCACTAACATCTCCAACGTCGATACCAGTAGCATTTATAGCTCTTGTTGTAAAGCTTCTATATGTTTGTTCACCCATTCTATTATTTTTCATATCAGCTTTATAATAAATAGTTAATGTATATAATTCTTGAGGAGTTATATCTCTTATTTCAAATTCTTTATTAATGTTATTAATTGAATATTCAACGTTCTGATATTCTTCTTTTGTAACATCATTTCCTTGTGAATCTGTAATTCTTATTGAATATGTTCCACCAACAATAACTTTGTTAGTATCGAATATTGATACATTAAATACGATATAATCATCTTCATTATATAATGTTGATCTTACACTGAATGTTGGAGAACTTAGTTTTCTTAAACTAAATGTATATATTCCAGGATCTCCAAGTTCAACATCACGTGTTTCATCACCTTGTTCAACAACCATAACTGGTCTTATAAACAATCTATATCTTTGACCAAATTCAATTGGACTTCCTGGAGAAATATCAACATCAAAGTTCATGATTGATGTAAATCTTGTTGATTCTGGTATATCAACTTCTACTTTTGTCCATTCATATTCTCCAGTTGAAGGATCAAATTGTCCTTGTTTATATAATTCATAAGTTATTTTATCGTATCCAACTAACTTACCTAATTTATATGAAAATTTAAGTGTTTTATCATTATAACTTACGAATGATAAGCTGTGACGTATTCCAGTTATTGGAACAGATGATAATGTTTTAAAATAATAAGTTCTATTATTTGTATTAGCATCTACGTCATATAGATATGTTTTTTCAAAGATTCCATTATCATTTAAAATATTTCCATAGAATTTTGCTGCATAGTTTGTACCAGGCATTAAGCCATCAATTTCAAATCCTGCTGTAAATTGTTCAGTTGTAACAGATGCTGTTTTAATTAATCTCATGCTTATACCATTTTCATCTGTTTCATATATTTCAGCATAAATTAAATCGTTTTGTAATTCAGATAAACCAAATCCATATAGTTCTCCAGATATATTAACTGTTCTAATTTCTGGAACTATAGTAGATTCGTTTTGATTATTAGTTAATTTAATTCCTGGAACGATTGTATTAAATACAAATTCATCTGTTCCAGATGGTGCAAGTTCTAATAATGATAATTCTTTTAAATTCAAGTATTCATAGTTAAATAAGAATCCTTGAGTATCAGGTGCAAATGGAATAACAATTCTATATCCACTTGTTTTACTTGATAAAATTATTTCATCTTGAGTAATTACTCTATCAGCAATGTTTTTCATTGCTACTTTACCATTATCGTAAAGTCTTTGATTATCAATTATTGTATAGTAATTTCCTCCACCATATTCATTACGTGATCTTTGAATTGCAAATAAAGGTCCTTCTAAGTCATATCCTGCTTTATTACTATCATAATATGCTTCAAGTTTAACTTTAATTAAGTTTCCTTTAAATTGTGCTAATTCAAATAAGTCTACTACAGCAAAATTATTATCATCTATTATTTGATAATCTTTTACTATTTCACGTCCACCTGATGTGAATGTAGCTTTAAGTCCTGCTATTTTTTGATGTGATGAATTTTCTTCATCATAACCATCAACTGCAAATATTAAACGGTTAACATCAACATCCATTGTATAAGTAACAGGTGGAAGTACAGATGGATTTTTAAAGTAATCTAGTGATAATCTTGTTTCTTTAATTTTATTTTCATTTTTTATTAATGCTTGTTTAACAAATATTCCTAAATATCCATCAGTTAGATTTGTTAATGTTGTTGTTTTAAATGTATCTGTTACTTCAACAGGTGCATTACTTACATCTATTAAAGAATCTACTGCTGTTCCTTGCTTTGCATAAAAATTATCATCATATAAAGCATTATCTAAATCTATTATTTTATATTTTAATGTTAATTCTCTTGTATTTGATGAAGATGGATATGTAATTATTGTTGCAGGTTGTTTGTTTATATCTACTGTTGTTGATTTTAATACTGTATCATCTACAGGATATTGTGTAATAGTATCTCCAGTTCCAAGTTTTAAACCTGCTGTATAAGTGAAGTAATAAGTATTACCTCTTCTTAAAGTATTATCTTCTACATCATATGGTGTACCATAATCAAAATAGTAATCAACAAAGTCTATTGTTCCATTATCTGGCACTGTATATCTTACGTCTAAATCAAGTTTTCTATTAGTTTTAGCATCATATACACTGTAATCTATATATTTTGCATAATGTCTTGTATTGTCATATAAAGATTTAATTCTTATTCCGACAACTGTATCTCCATCAAGATTTGGATCTTGGTGAGCTGCATCAGCATTTCTGTTTCTTATTAACATTGTTTGAATTGCATCATCAGTATTTTGTGGCATATCAGGCATTAAGTTATTTGCTTTTACTATTCTTACGTTATTTACAATTTCTATTGGATTTTTAAAATCTGTATAGTCATAAGCATCTGATATCATCAATGTTAAATATTCTGCATTTATATCTGAGTTTGATAATGAGAAGAAAGCAGGATTTATAGTAATTGAATTATCATATAAGCTATCTTTTAAGTCACTATAATATTCTCTTAAATCTCTATCAACAAGTTTAACTTGTTTTATTATTTTACCATTAGCACTTCTTCCTTCTATTAAGGATACTGTTATTCCAGTAAGTGTTGAAGCTTCAAGTGTATTATCAATTCCTCCAGCATCTTGTTGAAGTTGAACTGAAATACTAAATGCTTGAGAACTTGTTTCATCTGGTGCTCCAAATGCTGCTGTAAATGATTTTGTTGGATTTGTTGTAACAGTTACACTTCCAACATAATATGAATCAACTTTTCCATTTCCATCTTGGAAATCTACAGTTGCATAAATAGCAATATTATATGTTTCATTTGCTCTTAAGTTATTAATATTTATTGGAACAATTAAGTTTCCTGCAGTTGTAAATTGTTTTGTTGTACCAATTGAGTTTGTATAAACAACTGTCATTTGGTTATTTAAATCGATTGTATTAGATGGGTCTGTTATTGTTATAAATCCTTTAATTCTTTCGAATGTAATTTCTTGAGCTGTCCACTCTAAACGAGCTCCTTCAACGCCATCCATTTGAATCATGTCACTTAATGGAGTTATATATTCAATATATTTTTCGTTATCATAGAATTCAGTAACAACACGATAAATATAAGGAACTCCTCTTTGAACTGTTTTTTCATCTAATTGAATTTCAACTGAACCTCTAGCTTGTTTTTCAACTGTTTTAACTGGTTGAGCATCAGGTCCATATGTTCTTGCATCATATAATTCATATCTATATGTTTCAATTCCATTATCTACGTCTTTAATATTATTTAAGCTTAATGTAAATGAGCTGTTCTTTTTATCAATTGAGAATGATAATCCACCAAATGTTGGTCTATCTTTTAATGTTTTAGCACTTGTTTGCATGTTGTATTCTTCACCAATTATTGTATTGTCATACAAAATATTATCTACTACGATTATATATTTTGTATTTCTTTCAAGTTCTGAGAATACTACATTATATCCTTCAGCTGTCTTAGCTTGAGCAGCTTCAACATTGATTGTTTCTAGAACATCACCATTTGTATTTCTTATTGAAACATCACAACTCTTTGTTCTTGAATAATCATCAAATCTTAAGTTGTATGATAATTCACTACTTGTTGCATATTCTTTTTCTAAGTTAATTCCTAAAGCTTCAGTAGTAAATAATTGTGATATTACATCTATAACATAATCAATTTCTTCTCTTGTATAACTGACTCTTACTGTAAAGTTATATGTTGTATTTGGTTCAAGATTATCTGCTGATATCTCAAAGCTATACTGTCCAACATCAAATGTTTCATCGTAAATATGTCTTCCTGTTGAGTTTTCTGTAATTGTTACTATTGTTTTATCACTCATTAATGAATCATCATCAGTAATTTTTACATTAGCTCTTATTTTATTTGAAGTTATTTCAATGTCTTCTATAGTAGCAGTTGGAATTTTTGATGTTGTTTCATCTACTTCAGTTTCTTCTTGAATGAAAGCAGATCCACCTCCACCAACGTTTCCTCCACCATTATTTCCATATTCTTCTTCTGTGTTGTTGTTATTATTAATTACGTTTCCATTTTCATCATATTGAACATCTGGTGTTTCTTCTTCTGGTTCTTTTTCTTTTTCAAGTTCTGTAATATTTATGTTATCTTGTGAATTAATAATCATTTGATCTAGAGTAAATAATGGTTCTTTTTCTCTAAAAATGTAATGATTATCAAGATTTAAATAAGTATTATCAGCAAATTTTATTGAACTTTCTTTTCCAATTGTTTGAAGATTAATATTTTTATTATCAAGTCTTACTACTTCTTCATCAACAATACTTACTTCGATATAATTATCAGTAGCATCAACTTCTCTTCCATCATCAAGAACGATTTTCATCCCTTCTGCTACAATTAAGTATTTATTTTCATCTGTCTTAACTATGAAATCTTTAAATCTAATTGTATGTCCTAAGTTATCAAATTCATATTTAGTTCCAGATTTTATTAACAAATTATTTTGGAAAATATTGTAGTATTGTAAGTTATTATTAAGTACGTCTTCTAAGTTAACAATAACTGCTTTCTTTAAAACTCCAATTGAATCATTTTCATAGTGAACAAATGAGTTTTCTAAAACTTTAGCAGTATTTCCTTCAGTATCTTTGAAAGTAATCTTATCATCATATGTTTTTTGATATTTAGTTTGAGCATTAAAATAATATATCTGTCCAGTTGATGCATTATTACCAGTTAATTTTTGGCTATTGATGATATATCCAGCTTCTTTTAATTCAAGAGTATTCTTGCTACTTCTTTTTATTGCTGCATAAAACATAAAGCCTATAACTGCTAAAATTAGTACTGCGATTATTGCTATTTTTTTCTTCATGGTAAGCTCACCTTCCTACTATGTTTCCTATTATATAATTATACTAAAATTAAAGATTTAAAACAACCATTTTGTCCTTTTTTTTCATAAAAAAATAGTTGTTTTTTTTCAACTATTTTTTATTTCAAATTATACTCATGTCTTCCAATGAAATATAAGCCACAACAAATCAGTAAATATAACATAATTTTTAATATATATTTTCTTTCAAATACTATTAATTGGACTAAAAATTTTACAAGAAAATGAAAGAAAAATATAAGTGATAAAGTTACTATTACTGATCTAATATTTTGATCTATTTTACTTTTATTTCCAATTACTGTTCCTACTAAAGCGCACATGTAGATTAAGACCATTTTAGCACCTAAATCTATAGCAAAAGTAGAAAAGTTTTTAAGTAAGTTATGGTCTTCTAATAAATCGAAAATAAATTTAAAAAACGTATGGTTCGAATAAGTATTTACGAACGCTATAAAGATGACCATTAAAGATATTAGAATTGTTACTATTATGGTTAATACTTTAGCATCATATTTATCACTACTTTTCTTGTTAAAAATATGATTAATATTTAAATAATATCTAAAGAATGGCAATATTAAACATACTATTAAACAGATTGTTGATACTCCCATTGCTATTACATATATAGCAGTTAAGAAATCGATATTTTTATAATTACCTGCTATTAATACAACAAAAGAAGATATTAAAGTAGTTAAATATAAACCTACTAAACCTATATTTGTTTTTTTTAAGTCTTCTAAAAAGGTTTTCAGCATATTGCCTCCTCCTACCAAGATTTACCTGTATAATACTCGTATTCTCTTGGATTAACATATTCTTGTCTTTCTTTTTGTCCATCTATTTGTTGTTGTCTTAGTTTGTCTTCTAAGTCACTATAATCTTTTTCATTACCAGATCCACCTTGGTTATCATCAGGGTCGTTGTTGTCATCACTTCCCCCTCCACCATCACCTTGGGCATTTTTCTTTAGTTTTTCTAGTTCATTATATAGTCTTTGTGCATCTCTATTCTTACCTTTATTATCTTTTGTAGCACAGTCACTATCTAATAAAATCTTTTGTATTTCATTTATTTTATCTACTTCAATTGTATTATTCTTTTTATCGGTTGCTAACTCTATTTTAGTAAAAGCAAGATTAATTTCTACTTTACATCTTCTATCTCCTTTTACTGTTTTTAAAGCTTGTTCATATTCTTGAACAGCACTTTCAAACTCACCAGTTTGATACAAGTTATTTCCCTTGTTGTAGTGAGCAATATAACTTTCTGGATAATTAAGAAAATGTAAAAAATCTACTATTCCATTATCATAGTTTTCGTTATTATATTTACCAATATATATTTCATTTAAAGTATATCTAAATGTCAAATGAATAAAGAACAAAAGAAGGATTCCTACTAAAATATAAACTATTTTTTTCATTGATGTAGCCTCCTATCCATAACAAGTTCTACTAAGAAGAGTACTATTAAAATAGGTGCTATAAAATAATAAATATCTTGATAAGCATATTCTATAGAACTATCTCCTTCATAGCTCATAGTTCTTGCTATTTTATTAAGCCTACTGTTTATATTACTTCTTTTTTCCATATGAATATATTCTACATCTAGTTCATCTGCCATCTTTTTTAAGTTCTTTTCATCTATTTTTGATATAGCATCTTTATATGGATAATCAGTTCTATCTTTTAGATATTCATAAAAGCCACTTCCACGATATGTTTCTACTCTTATTTTTCCACCAGAAGTAGTACCATATCCTAAAACTGCTCCATCATCAACAAGGCTTTCTAAGTCTTTTAAAGATTCTAATTTATCATCTGTTGTATTTTCTCCATCAGTTACTATAAATACTATTCTTTTTCTATTATTTTTCTTTTTAGATGAATTTAATACTCTTTCTAATTCTTCTTTAAAAATAGTTATACTGCTTCCTTTAGCATACAAACTATCAGGAGTTGCAAGTGTTGCTAGTCCTGCTTTAATAGTATTACTATCACTTGTAAGAGGGACAACATTTATTATATTATCAAAAGTTATTAATGAAAAATTAGCTCCATTTAATTCATCAACTATATAAGTTAAATCATTAGTAACTGCTGATAATCTTGTCTTTCCATTATAATCAAGAGCATCCATTGATAATGTTACATCTACTACAAATATAACATCTAAATTATTCTTTAAGACTTTCATTTCTCCATTAGGAATTTTTATTCTTAAATTAACAATAAATAGTAATACCATCATAAGTATTCTTATAACTAATTTTGCATTTTTCGAAAAAATAATTGTTACTACTAATAAGGCAATAGTTATTGGTATTATTAACCATAAAGGTAATATTGGTGAAATCATGATAACACCACCTTATCTATAATTACTAATCCAGTAAATCCTAAAAGTAAAAGTATATATGGTACTTCTGGATAATCAGTTACAACTGTTTTAGTATTTCCTTTAAGTAAAGACTTTTCTTTGGATTCTATTCCATTAACAATATTCTTAATTGTTTCTCCTTGTCCTTCTTTAAAGAACTTTCCACCTGTTGTTTTTGCTACTGTTTCAAGGTCTTTAGTAAATCTTCCTGAAGTAGATTTTGGTGCTATTGTATAAACAGTTACATCTTTACTTTTACTTAATTCTCCTGCTTCTAAAAGAGTAATATATTCTTTACCTTGTAAATCATTATCAGTAGAAAATATTATTATTCTAGATCTATTTTCTTCTAAATTTGGAAATGCAAAAACACATGAAGCAAGTCCATCTCCAATTATAGAACTTCCTCTTGTTTCATTTCCTACAATAGTTCCATATAACAAATATCTAGATAAATAAGAAAAATCTTCTACACCATAATTTATTCTATAATCATCATAAACATTTAAAGCTTTTCCAATCGTATCAAGTACTCCTAAAACATAATCATAATCTTCTGTTAAAGGTACTAACATATAAGAACTAGTATTAAAAATAGAAATACCAAATCTTTCTCCATTAAGACTTTTAACTACTTCTTTATAACTTGCTACTAACTGTTTATTTAAATCATCTACTGATGTAGATACATCCATACATAATATAATATCTCTATTATATATTTCATTTTCTATAGTTTGAGTTTTAATAATTCTTGAAGATAGAATTGAACTAGATAATAGACATATAAAAATAATGGCATATAAAATATACATACCTACTCTAAATTTAAATAAAATACTTTTATACTCTTCAGAGTCTTTTACTATAGAAGTATTAGCAACTTTTCTTCTATGTTTTCTAGATTTAATCTTTGCTAAAGAAAAGAAGTATGCAACTACAAAGAGTATAATACTTATAATTATTATAATTGGATATTTTATTTCCATTTTACTATTACTCCTTTAGTCTTTTCTACAGATGATAAAAAGTCTCCTTTACCTTCTTTAGAGAATTCTGGTTCATAATATTCTTCTACTAATTTAGTTAAACTAGTCATTTTTAAAGACTTTATCTCATTTAAAGTATACTTTCTTACATCTATATTTGTTGTTTCAAAAGTAAAAGTTCTAATTATTGAACTTAGTTCATTATATGCTCTTCTTTCACTTATTTTTTGATTATTAAAATCACTTGTTAAATTATCTATCTTTGATAGATATTTATTTTTTATATCTTCTATATTTTGAGGTCTAATAAAGACGTTTTCAATTTTCTTTGGCCTATTTTTAATTAATTTTACTATAAAGTATGTTAGTAAAATAGCAATTAAAAGAACTAGGAATATTACACCTAGGTAGTTATAGCTAAAAGGTTCTTGAAATTTAACGTCTGATTGCATTATTATGCCTTTCTAATAAATCTATTAGTTTATTTACTATTTCACTTTTAGAGCTTATTTCTCCTACTGTTACTCTATATTTTCTTAAAAGATTTGTTTTCTCTTCTATAATTTTATTTCTTTCTTTTTCTTCTACTTCTTGAATCTTTTTATTATTAGTAATAAATCTTGGTAAATCTTTAGATGATTCTAAGTCATAAATATTATCTCCAAACATAGAAGCATCATTAATATTTATAAATAATAAATCATGAGCAAGTACTATTCTTCTTACTAGTTTTTCATCTAAATCTTTAAGTCCTGAAATATCTGATATTACTACTAATATCATCTTTCTTTTAGAGTTTTTTAAAGAAAATTCAAGTAAATCATTTATTGAATATTTAGTATCTTTATCAATATTGTTTTCTATATTATTTAAATGCATTTCTATATTTGTTAAGCCACTTTTAAAAGGACTCATAAATATTTTGTCATCTTTGTTATAGACACATGATATTTCATCTTCATTTTTATTAACTAAGTATGCTAAAGAACCAAAAGTATATATAGCAGTTTCTGACTTTTTTTCATTGTTTCTATTAAGTCCAGTCATTTTTGAACCAGAATCCATTATGAAAACAATATTATGTCTTTTAAATGCTACATAACGTCTAACTAGTAATTGTCCATGTCTTATAGATGATTTCCAATCTATATCTTTACTGTCATCTCCATATACATAATCACGAAGATCATCAAAGTCTAAACTTCTTCCTTTGAATATAGATCTATAAAGACCATCTAAAAGATTAGCTGTTTTCTTACTAGATTGAATACTTATATTAGCTCTTATTTTATCGACATATTGTAGCATCATGGTGCATCAACTGCTCCTAGTATTGCATCTATTATTTTTTCTACTGTAATACCATCTGCTACTGCTGCATAATTAAGACTAATTCTATGTCTTAGAATGCTATGAATCATATCTTTACAATCATCTGGTGTTACATAGTTTCTTCCATTCATAATTGCTATTGCTTTAGCACAATTCATTATAGCAATAGTTCCACGAGGACTTGATCCCATTTCAATATATTTAGCAAGATTTTTAGGAAGCATTTTATCGGCATTTCTAGTTGCATATATTATTCTTGCAATATATCTTTTAACTTCTTCATCTACATATACTCTTCTTGTTATTTCTTGTAAGTATGTTACTGCTTTTACATCTAAAATAGCAGGATTATCTTCTATTATTCCTGATTCTATTCTATTAAGAATTTCTATTTCTTCTCCTACTGTTGGATAATCAATTATTTCTTTAAGTAAGAATCTATCTAACTGAGCTTCTGCTAAAAGATATGTTCCTTCTTGTTCAATTGGGTTTTGTGTTGCAATAACAATAAAAGGATCCATCATAGAATAAGTAATTCCTGCAATACTTAGTTTTCTTTCTTGCATTACTTCTAGCATGGCACTTTGAGTTTTAGCACTTGATCTATTAATCTCATCAAGTAAAACAAAGTTAGCAT
>JAEEGL012034314.1_pt1 | contig 23684 bp, 17 predicted proteins | sample 9134231 | NCBI WGS metagenome assembly JAEEGL01 (sample SAMN16246548, study PRJNA631951) | gut metagenome | biome: gut microbiome; feature: rumen; material: fiber-attached | host: Bos | place: Iran: Karaj | collected 2018-10 | reverse complement strand
TTGTGCAGACTTCCGGTTCAGGTGTTCTGGCATTGATCCTCAATATAATCCTTGGTACATGGATCGGTATTATTGCAAGTATCCTGGATATGTCCGCAAGAAGCTACGGAAAGAAGAATATATCAGTCATCAATTATGTAGAACAGCAGGGATGGCATTAATCAGTCATCAGCTGCGACCTTTAATGATGACGGAACATATTTTATCGTAGATGAATTGTATAAGATATGCGACTACAATTATAATAAATATCGTCAGAATAGCGGTTGGAACAGTCATTGTTCCGGCCGCTTTTTTTGCGATGTAATAGATGCATCGATGGAACATATATATAGTCATGCTGGCATAGCTGAAAGCCATCATAACAGTGCATAGCGGCTTCACTTTGCTTATCAGTGTACCCAAAGCAGTTCCGCAGATGATAAAGCATACGGAACCTATCAGGGTACTATAGGTAAATTCTTTAGGGGTAAAATGTGCTACTACCAGACATGCACACATCATTATAATTGTGACGTATATCAGCATGTAGTTTTTAGCATCGTCTACGATACATTTTATATCTACACGCTCTGCTGCAAAGAGACCCACAATGTAGAATGGGAAGAAGAAGTAGAGTCTCTCGTCTATTTTTAGTCTGATGGCCAGTACGTATAGAATGCTTTCAATCAATATTGCCAGGATTAATCTGTATATGCCCTTTGGAATTCTAAAAAGTACAGCTGTCAGTGCGTACAGCAGGATTATCATGTTAACATACCATAATGTGAGAGGAGATTTCTCCGGGTAGAAGCATCCAAGGCCGAAAAGAGAGAGTACCAGCTGCTTCACATTTATATAGTGGGTCAGGTACATGCTGACAAGGGCAAGCAGGTACAGCGGATATATACGCAGAACTCTGTTAAGGAAGAAGTCCTTTATGGAATCATTATGATGCTTATAAATAAGATAGCCAGAAATGAACGTGAATCCGGCCAGACAGAAATAGACCATCTGATAAGCTATGTGAGTTTTCATAGCTACGTTGGTGGCTGTACTAAGATAATTACGCAGATGCCAATAACCCATAATATACAGCGCTGAGAAGGCGCGGATGGCATCGAAGCCGTAGATTCGGTTGTCCTTTTTCTTTGTGGTTTCGCTCATTTTGATCTGATTATCTGTATGCTTTGTTTATATTATTTGATCATTCCGCCTATGCTAGATCAGCGACATGACCAGTTCGGTGACATATACTACGATACATGCGCTGACTGCAACAAACGTAAGGGATTTGCCTTTAAGGGCAAGGATTACTGCAACGAGCAATCCCGTCACTGCTGAGATGATGCTATTGGTAGCAAAAAGAGCAGCAGGAATTGTCATGGCAGACAGAACTGCATAAGGTATGTAGTATAAAAAGCTTTTGATATATTTGTTTTCTATCTTCTTTGTGAGTAATGAAAATGGAAGGGCACGAATGAGATATGTGCTTCCTGCCATGATCAGCAGATAGATAAAGTATTGTGTATTATTCATCTTCAGGTTCCTCCTCTCTGTCTACAGGGAAGAATACCGCTCCGATGAGAGCAGCAGTAATAGCGCATATGGTTATTACGAAGCCTGATGGTATTTTATTTATTACAGGAACATATTTAAATGCAATGCTGAGTGCGATTGCAATAAATACAACACAAATTACTGGGTGGAACTTCTTCATTTCAGGTACAACGATAGCAATGAACATTCCGTAGATGGCCAGTCCCAGGGCAGAAAGCACGCTGGCTGGCAGTACATTTCCCAGGAGAACTCCACAGGTTGTTCCGATGGTCCAGCCGAACCATGGGATAGTTGAGAGTCCCAGGAAGAAGCTTCTGGAAATCGATTTTTCAGTTACAGCAACTGCGAAGATCTCATCTGTGATGAAGAATCCTAACAGCCATCTATATATGCCACGGAATTTGGAATTGGTTTTCTGCGCCAGTGAAATACCCATGAATGAATAGCGGACATTTATGGTGAGCTGGGATATGAGCATCTCTATATATCTTCCCGGCAGAAGCATGGTTTCAATTCCAGCGAACTGTCCGGCGGATGTGAGAGTCAGGGCGGAGATAAATACAGCCTGCCACCATTTGTATCCCATAGTATGTGCAATTATGCCAAATGTGAAGCTGACGCTGAGATATCCCAGTCCGATAGGAATCCCTGCTTTCAGTCCTCTGGTAAAGTTTTTCATTTCGAATATTTAATCCTTATGTCGTATTTTCTTGAAGTTTTGCCATCCCTTAATTTATCACAAAGAGACCTTAAATTAAAGTTTATTTTATCGGGGTAAAATAAATTGCATGTATTATGAAATGTGCTGTATTATAAAAGTTAGTTATAATGTATATTTAGAACCTGCTTGGGAGGTTATCTATGAGACGAGTATTTAAAATATCTGCATGCACCATAATAGCAGCTATGCTTACAGCTGGAGCTATTGTTTCATTTCCTGCTGGAAATGTGTTTGCAGAAGGAAGTGACAGTATTCCTATTGATGAGGAGCATTTTCCAGATGCAAATCTGAGGACTTATATATCTGAAAATTATGATACTGATGATGAAAAAGGATATCTGTCCTCTGATGAAAGAAATGCGGTTAATCTTATTAATGTATCGGGAGTTACTTCTGTGGAGGGTTTAGAATATTTTCCTAATCTTCAATCATTAGCATTAAGGAAAAGCACTATAACTTCGCTTGATTGCAGTGGTAATAGCCAACTACAGGTTTTAAATGTAGAAAACGGTGTTCTGGCTAAGATTGATACGAGTAAATGTACGGATCTGACATACTTAAATATTGCTCATAATCATCCGGATGATAATAGTGTGATTGATTTTGACATTAGTAACAATTATGAACTCAAGACTTTTTTTTGTGAGGACATAGGTATTTCAAATCTTGATGTTACGAACAACAAAGAGCTTGTGATGTTAGCTTGTGGAAAAAATAATTTAACAGAATTGAATGTTTCGAATAATACTAAACTTCAACATCTGTTATGTGATCATAATTATCTCAAAGGTATAGATGTAAGTACATTGGCTTCGCTGAAGACGCTATATATTGAAATAAATGAATTAGAAAGTCTGGATGTCTCAAATAATCCGGATTTGGCGTCCTTGAATTGTCAATTTAATGATATTCGTGGACTGGATATAACAAATAATCCTTATCTGATAAGTGTGCAGGATTCGAAATATGACGGATCATTTATATATACTGGTCCGTTAAAGACGGAATATGATGGTGTGATAGGATGGTTTTACCACGTAAGCGACGTGACAATTCATGATAGTGGAGAGTGGACCGTTCAAAATCGTATGGCAACGGATTTTAAAGGCCTTGCTGCCATAGGTGATGATTGGTGGTATTTTGAAAATGGAGTGATAGATGGTTCCTTTAGTGGATCGGTTAATGGCACGATCTATGGTATAAAAGGCTGGTACATGGTTCAAAATGGTATGGTCAATCCAAAATATAAAGGCTTTGGTCTTGTGGGTTCTTCCTGGATGTATTTTACAAATGGCATGGTTGATAAGACAATAAATGCCGATCATTATGAATCATATTATGGAACCATAGACGGAGTGTCTGGATGGTTTGTAGTAAAGGCAGGAAAAGCGTACCCGAATTATAATGGTTTTGCTCTCGTAGGTTCATCATGGATGTATTATAAGGATGGCAAGGTTGATAAATCATTTACCGGAACAATGAATATCACCATAAATGGTAAGAAACAGTGGTATTACATCAATGCCGGCAAGGCCATTCTTACATTTACAGGCTTTGGAAAGGTTGGAAGCTCATGGATGTATTTCAAGAATGGTTCCATCGATAAGACTGTAACGGGTATAAAAAGTGGCGTGATCAATGGTACTAAGGCACAGTACTACGTTAAATCCGGCAAGTTCCAGAGTTCATTCAGTGGAACTATTAAGCAGGGTGGAAAGACCTATACGATCAAAAAGGGTAAGGTTACTGCTGTTAAGTAAATAACTTTTTTCTTATGTGACAATATGGTATAATTATCATAGTTGTGAAAAACTATTATTTGGGGTGAAGAAAAGAGGAGAAGTATTATATGGACAAGAAATTAACAACAATGAGAGAAGCTTCAAAGGGGTTTGCAAATGCCATGAATCTCATTACTCCTGAGATTCCGGATCATCATCAGAGAGTAGGATATTTTGCTTATATGATGGCTGATGAAATGGGGTATGATGATGCAGATAAGCTTGCCGTCATTTATGTTTCTATTTTCTATAATGCAGGCCTTACAGTTCTGCCTGAATTGGATGCCGAAGGAAGGAAGATTAAGCACAGCTTTAATGAGATTGTTGATGCGGGCGTGCACATTTTAGGAAATGTACCGAAGCTTGCTGAAATTCTCAAGATAATGAATACTTGTGAAGAACCTTCTCTTGGCTGGGATGACGAAGCGAAGAAGGCTTATACCTTTAACAGGATCATATTCCTGGCAGATGCAGTTTCAAAGCTTCTTAAGACTAACAAAGCAGTATTAAATCAGATATCTGATATTTCCGAAGATATTACTGAGATGGCTGGAAGTGAGATTCCTTCTGAAGTAGCTGAAGCATTCATGAGGATCACAGAGAAGGAATATGTATGGATGAATCTTCTTCATCAGCCTGAGATATTCCTGGAGTTCATTCCTGCAAATCTTGAAATGTCTATAGATGATACCATCGAGTATGCACGTATCATGTCTCGTATTATAGATTACAGAAGCTCATATACAGCCATGCACTCATCAGGAGTTGTTGTTCCGGCTGTACGTCTTGCAGAGCTGATCGGTATGTCCGAGGAAGAGTGCAAGATGATAATGATAGCTGGTTATCTCCATGATATCGGCAAGCTCACTATTCCAAAGAGTATTCTGGATAAGAGCGGAAAGCTTACAGACGAGGAATATAATATTGTCAAGGAGCATGCTTATTATACATACTTACTGCTCAAGGATATAAAAGGTTTTGAGCAGATAAGCAAATGGGCTTCTCTTCATCATGAGAAGCTGAACGGAACCGGATATCCATTTGGTTATCAGGCTGATGATATACCTATGGGAGCACGTATCATGGCAGTTGCTGATATCTTCTCAGCTGTAGCCGAGATTCGTCCTTACCGTGAAGGTATGTCCAAGGATCAGGTGGTTGAGATCCTTCGTTCAAGTGCCTCAACCGGTGCCTTATCAAGTTACATAGTTGATCTGCTGGTTAATAACTACGAAGACATCTATGAGAAACGTGATATTGAGGTTAGAAATGAAGGCGCCAGATACTACGCAGCAATCGTTGATTCTGAGTAGAACTGTTAGATGTATCGAGTACATTTTACATATAAATAAATTTAGGAGTTGTCATAGAAATGGCGGGAAATGTGTCATGTGATTATTGCTGTTACTTCACATATGATGAGGATACTGAAGAGTACGTCTGTGATGTAAATATGGATGAAGATGATTATGGCAGACTGATGCAGAATCATTTTAAAGAATGTCCGTATTTCAAGGACGGCGATGAGTATAAAGTAGTAAGACATCAGATGTGAGGGGAGTATTATGTCACAGGAATTATTAAATAAATTAAGGGATAGTATCGGCAGGCATTTCGTCGGAAGAGAGGCAGTATTCGACAATCTGCTTGTAGCATTGCTGGCGGGGGGCCACGTGCTGATAGAGGATGTACCGGGAGTTGGTAAGACAACACTTGCCAAGTCACTTGCAAAGGGTGTAGATGCAAGCTTTGCAAGGATCCAGTTTACACCGGATACTATGCCGACGGATGTTATAGGAACATCAGTATATGATCCAAATACTACAGAATTTCGTGTGGTAAAGGGACCTATACATAATCAGATAGTACTGGCAGATGAGATAAACCGAACTTCTCCAAAGACCCAGTCAGCGTTGCTGGAGGCTATGGAAGATAGACAGGTTACCATCGATGGTACTACATATAAGCTGCCTGATATGTTTATGATCATAGCAACTGAGAATCCAAATACCTATATTGGAACTTATCCTCTGCCTGAGGCGGAGCTGGACAGATTCATGATCAAGTTCAGCATAGGTTATCCAAGTGTTGAACAGCAGAAGATAATGGCAGAGAAGTTCCTCTCGGGAGAGCTATATACTGAGTATGAACCGGCTATAAATGCTGATGATATACTTCGTATGATAGACGAGGTTAAGAAGGTAATATACAAGGATGAGCTTATAGAATATTCACTTACCATAGTGGATAAAACTCGAAATATGGAAGAGCTGGAGTGCGGACTCAGTCCGAGAGCAGGACTGGATCTTCTGGCAGCATCCAGAGCCAGAGCCTATATGTCAGGAAGAGATTATGTGATTCCTGAAGATATCATAGATATGGCGAAGCTGGTTCTCCCTCACAGACTCATACTTACAACTCAGTCTCAGATGAACAAATACACAGGATATCAGCTTATAATAGACGTAATAGAGAAGATTAAAAGACCAATATGAAACTTAAGGAATACATAAGAAAACATAGGATGAAATATCCACTTATCATTTACATAGCTATACTCATTTTATCGGTGATATTAGTAAGTAATTATGGTGGAGCATTATCCTATGTTTTCTTTTTTGCTGCGCTTCTTTACGTTCCGGTATCACTTCTGGTCTGTTTCATTACATCCCAGATGATACATATATATCAGGACATGGAGGGCAGGCTCTTATATAAAAATATATCGAAGCCTTATCAGATAGTTATAAAGAATGCAGGCTTTATCCCATCGGGCAAGCTTCGACTTGTAGCTACAGATGATATAAGCGATTACCGGGATGATTTCACCCAGGATACATATTATCTGATGCCTGGTGAAAGAATCGAGATCAATACTGAGATAACCTGTAGATATGCGGGAAACTATACTCCTGGAGTGGTTTACATAATTCTACAGGATTTATTCGGATTATTTGAATTGAAGATCCCTATCAAGGCACTTCTCCGTGTATCAGTTCTTCCGGTAGTAACTGATCTTGCGGTAAATGATATTAATAAAATGCTCAGTGATGATTTTAAGAGCAGAGCCAACTTCGTTCTGGATAAAGAGGATGACAATATGGGTAATGACATGCGTAAGTATGAGCCTGGAGATCCTCTGAGCCGTATCCATTGGAAGAATTATGCCCGTACAGGTGAAATGTTCGTCAGAACTCCGGAGATGCAGTCATCAGTCATGGTGAAGATAGTGCTCGTATCTGAAGAGAGAACCGGAGAGCTGGATTATATTAAGATGCACGACCATTATCTGGAGTATATGATCTCAATTGCAGACTATTTTGCAAAGCAGAAGAAGCCGGTTCAGTTCATATATTATAAATCCGGTATCCAGACCTATATCATCGATGACATTAAGAGCTTCAGAAAGTTTTATCTGGAGGAATGTAAGGATATAACAGGCGACGGTCTGAAGCGTGAGAAGCTTCCTGCAGAAATGAGGAGTGATTATGCCAGACTGATGTATCTGAGAGAAGAGGATTCTGTGCTGAGTTTTGAATAGCATGAATGGCATACTTAACGGGATAGAGATATGAATAAGGAAACTGATACATTTAAACAGAAAACTGAATATATCCTTCAGCTGATAATGATACTGTTAGTGCTCATACCAGTATCAGAGTTTTTTGTGCGTATTTTTCCTGAATATTTTAACAGGATATTTTTCCTGTGTTATTTCTTCGTTGATGTGACTGTCTATGTATTGTTTTTATATAACTTCAAGGTCAAATGGACTGTGCCGATCATAGTTGTTTTCGACCTGATACTTATAGTTATCTTCAGAGACGGATTTATTGCAGTCCATATAGCGGCTGCCCTTGGCTTCTATCTGGTTTTTCTTCTGTTTCAGAATGAGAAGCTGGCGAAATTCTTATGGCCTGTGGCATCTGTACTCATGACCATTTTATGGATAAGAGATGGCGGAGTTTCTAAAGTTGTTGCAGTATGTCTGATCGTCAGCATTCTGTATGCTATTGCAAATATATATAAGCCAAATGTTCGTTATCAGATTCCGGTACTTATTATAATCGGTATAGTCTGCATGCTGCTTCCTGCTAAAGAGGATCCTATAAGATGGACTAAGTTGAAGCAGGCAGCCGGAAGGCTCTATACATTGTCAGAGAGAGTTATGGACGAAGCGGTTTATGGACTTGAGGGTATCTTTAAGTTTGGCGGAGCTGGTTATTCTGGATATTCTGATGGAGAAGAATCTGGTGGTGGAGTTAAAAAGCGTGAAAGAACAGAACTGAAATTCATTTATTCCGGCAGGTTGAAATACCATAGATTAAAGGGTGGTTCCCTGGATGAGACTTATAATTACTGGTTTGCTGATTATATTAATACTCTGTATCATTCGGGAGTTTCAGCAGATGAATGTTCCTGCTTCTCAAGGATTGAGAGTGCTGAAATAGACTATAGATATCTCCATACGAAGGATATTATCACACCATACAATCTCCTTAGTATAGATGAGAGTGTTATGGATGATTCTGACAAGAAGCATGGAAAAGGCTTCTGTTACAAGGTAAAGTATCTGTCCGTGGATTATGCCAGCCCATATTACATACATCTCACCAGATATATGCATTCAAATGAGGATGGATCAGCTGAGGAAGCATCAGATGAGGATGATATGGAAGGCAGTACATTTAACAGGTTCGAAAGCTATGATGTGATAAGTGAGTATGTCTATGAGGTGTACCGCGTGGATATGTCCACCTTCATGAAGGAGGAGGTATATAATGCGGCCTGTGCGGCGACTCAGGCTGGGGATGTTACTGAAGATGATCTGGATACATCCAAATCCAATGACAGGATAAATGAACTTACCAGTTCTGTTACGAAGGGGTGTATAACTGATTTTGAGAAGGCCAAGAAGATTGAAGCTTACCTCAGACAGTATAAGTACGATACAAATGTAGATCTCAGTGACAGCGAAAATATAGTCGATGCATTTCTCTTCGAGTCCCAGAGTGGATATTGCGTACATTATGCGAAGTCCATGGTTCTGATGCTCAGGGTCAGCGGGATTCCTGCAAGATATGCTAACGGTTATCTTCATAATAGCGAAGATACTGATGATGTAAGCAGTACAGAGGCTCATGCCTGGGCAGAGGGTTATATAGAGGGGCTCGGATGGATTCCATTTGAACCAACGGCTGCAAATAAAACGGCTGAACAGACTGCCTGGGGACGTAAGGTTTATGCACCACGTGATGAGAATATACAGTCAGCGACTAATGCTACATATGAACCGAAGGATGTTCCTGATGTGGTTGACATAACTCAAAATGAGAAGAAGGTAAAGAAAGATCATTCTAAGGAGATTCTACAGTTTGCAATATATATTCTAATCATGGTACTCTTTATAGTGCTGGTGCTTGTTGTGATCAAGGTTGCAGGAATGATCAGATATTCCAGATTATCACCTGAGGATAAGGTCAAGGAGAATATGGGCCTTATAACAGGAAGTCTGGACAAGCAGATAGCATTAAACTATAAAGAGGATAGGCCGAAGATACATTCGTTATATGATTATCTTGAACTTCTCAGAGAAGAAGACAGGAGGCCTATGAAAGAGCTTATAGATAATTATTACAGGATCAGGTTCCGTGGGGATGAACCTGAGGAAAGCTTTATAGAATATACTAGAAAACTTGCTTTAGTTAGGGGAGGTAGTTATGAGATTAAGTCAGTTGCTGAAGTTTGATGATATAGTGATCCAGTGCCATGACAATCCGGATGCAGATGCACTGTCATCAGGCTATGCACTTTACTGGTATTTAGAGAAGATGGGCAAGAAGCCAAGATTCATATATAGAGGTTTACATGAGATCTCGAAGAGCAATCTGCTTATAATGATCGATAAGCTTGAGATCCCTGTAAGCTATGAACCGGATTTCTCAGAGAAGCCGGAGCTTCTTGTAAATGTGGATTGTCAGTATGGTCAGAAAAATGTAACCAGTACTGATCATCAGACTCTTGCAATCATCGATCATCATCAGATCAGCAGAGAGCTTCCTGAACTTGCTGAGGTCAGAAGTAATATGGGCAGTAATGCTACAGTTATATGGGATATGATCCGCCAGGAAGGCTTAGATGTTAATGATGATAAGAATCTGGCTACAGCGCTTTATTATGGCCTTTATACAGATACCAACAGATTATCAGAAGTATCACATCCTCTGGACAGAGATATGATGGATACGCTGCAGATAAATAAGAGCATAGTGACTGAAATGGTCAGCTCAAATATATCTCTTGAAGAGCTCAAGATCACAGGTAAGGCTATTCTTGATTATGATTATTTCGAGAATGACAAATATATGATAATACAGGCAGAACCATGTGATCCTACCATCCTGGGTGTTATCAGTGATTTCACAATGGAGACCACTGATGTAAATGTATGTGTAGCCTATTATGTAAGTCCTGAGGAGATTAAATTCTCTGTAAGAAGCTGTGTTAAGGAAGTACATGCAAATGAAGTTGCCACATTTCTTGCAGATGGTATTGGTGGTGGCGGAGGTCACATCAACAAGGGCGGCGGTGTTATATGGCCGGATAAGATCGTGAATTTAGGAGATGCTGCTCAGGTCATAAATGACAGAATGGCAGCTTATTATGAGAAGTATGAGATCATCTATGCCAAGACTGCTGTACTTGATACATCTGATATGCAGCGTTATGAGAAGAAACCTCAGAAGCTGGGATATGTAAAGCTTACAGATATTTATCCGACAGGTTCGCTTGTTGAGATCCGTACACTTGAGGGAGATATCAATGTCAAGATCAAGGATGATATGTATCTCATGATTGGAATTGAAGGTGAAGTATATCCTATCACTAAAGAGAAGCTTGAGAGCAGCTATCAGAAGATAGATGAGCCATACGATTGTACATTTGAATATGAGCCTAGTATCTATAATGTGGTTACAGAAGAGAAGAGTGGAGTGCTTAAATATGCACATAGCGTACTTACAACTGGAGTGTCACGTATATATGCTAAACCACTGGATCATTACATCAAGCTCTTCACAGCATGGGATGATGAGAAGTACTATTCAGGAAATCCTGGTGACTATATAGCAGTCCGTGAGGATGATGAGCATGATATCTACATCATCAGTGGAAGGCTCTTTGATCAGCTCTACGGAAAGATTGATGATTAATCCTTAAAAAAAGAACATATCGCAGTGAAGTGATATGTTCTTTTTTTGATTTTATTCATCGGATATACCATATTTGTATTTAAGTTCTTCTGAAAGCTCAGCTCCCTTAAGTATATCCTCGCCCTTCTTTACGAGATCCTGAATCGTGTAATGTTTGAAGTAACCAAGATTGATTTTTCCGGCACTGCCACTTGAATATACAAAGAATCTGTCTGATGGCCTATGTATTCCGAAACAGTTCTGGACACAGGCTGTTTCATACCAGCTGTCAAGTTCAAATACATCAACTATTTCACCCATCTTTAAGTACATGGTGTTGTTATCATAGTCGAAATCAAATTCTGCATCGTCATTGTTACTCTGGTAGCTGGACATATCGCTTTTACCCAGGAAGTTGCCGTTTTTAGAATTGTATCTATAAATGGTTCCATTATCATAAGCAACTACAAGCTGCTTAGGGTCTCTCTTTTTCTTTCCTTTGCAGAATGTCAGACCTATAGGTTTTGCTCCTGCACAAGCAATCTGCATTAATGATTCGCCATTATTATTCATTACCTGAAGCACTTCGCCATTTGTGAATCCGAAGAGCTTACCATCGGAACTAACACTCATGTAGGTTGTCTCTCCCCATGCATCAGTGTGAGAGAAGGTTTTAAATTCTTCGGTCTTAGTATTTAACACATATTCTTTCTCAGCACTTACAGTTACATAGTCTGGATTTGAGAAATCCAGTCCAGATATAATTTGAATTTCATCATTGCCAGGAAGAGAGTATTCTTTTTTTTCTTTGGTTTCAACGTTATATAATACAACTTTGCGATCAGAAGAATCTTCATCGTTATAGTACGCGATCATTCCATCATTCATCCGGCACATTTTATCTGTATGTACATATGTTGATTTAACAAATTCGGTGGTTTCAACATTTTTACTATTCAGATCAACATCTAGAAGATTAAGTTTTGAATCTGCTCCCGATGCTATATAGAGATGATCTTCCTTTGTACCCAGGATTTCATAATCCGATGCTATAGCATCTTCAATTTGAATGTCGGATATGTCAGGTGCGTCTTTAGGGTTGATAGTTGTAAGTAAGCAATGATCATCCTCATCAAGTGAAATAAATGCAACGATACGATCGTTTGCGAAGGAATCACTTATAATCGATCTATAGGTCGTATTAGATTCGATTTCCTTGAACTCATCATCCATTATGTCCGTGCTATAGCATATTACTTCTGATCCTCTGGATTGCTTTACGTAAATGTTTCCGTTCATTACAGCCTGATTAAGATTGTCAGTAAGAGAATCCAAAAGAACTAATGAATTATCATCATTAGCAGGATAGGCTATGCCACCCTCCCTTGTAACGAAAACAGGAACACCATCTTCATTTGTATCTGATGTATCAATTATTGAGTCATTAACATTATAGGAACGTACTATTTCACCGGTACTTGATGTGTAAATGGTTGCAATATTACCTGAAGAATATACGAACTGTTTATTATCTTTTAATGGGAAAAATCCACTGTTTATAGCAACTTCACTGCATTCAAAATCCTGCGTCCACATTTCTGAAAGGTCAGAAGCTTTGTAGCTTACTATCTGTGAACGGTCTGTTGACAGATATGACATATTTGAGTAAATACCACTGGCATTCATTCCATTTAAGCTGTAAGAACAAAGCAGAGTGTCGTTGTCTAACCAGTATAGAGTAGTGATATAATTACTAGTGCTTTCCTTAGCGACTATTTCTTCCTTGCTGCTCAGGTCCAGGATACCGATGTTATAATTTACAAAATCAGTAGTTTTATCGAAAGCAAGCTTGGTTCCATCTGGTGACACGACGAAATTTCCATATATAGGAGCAGTAAAATCATCAGGATCCTTTAATTTAATGGTATCAAGAATATCTCCTTTAGCCGGATCAATTATATTTATTTCGTTTACTGTGAAGAGAAATACTTTGTTTGAATCAGGGCTTACGGCCAGTTCTGAGCCAACATAGTTTTCGTCATCTATCTTCCATATAGAACTTCCGTCTGAAGTATTATATGCAGCCAGAGAGTCCGTATAATTAACTATAAGTGTTTTGTTATCTGCAAAAGCAATGTTACTTGCAACATTGTGACCTGACTCTGTTGTAAGGACCTTCTCGTGTGTATGTGTATTCCATGCACATACGTTACCTATTTCATCTAAACAAGCTATGGTTCCATTATCTTCAGAAACCTTAAAATCATAGATTCCGTTTGCCATTGTATAATTCCAAGCTGCATACACACTTCCTGTATCTTTTGTTTTATAACTCAGGGTAGCATCAGTAAGTGCTCTTACTGCCTGTGGTGTTATAGGCCTCTTATCGTTCTTGTCCTTTGGAAGGGCTGCAATGGCAAGCTGCAGGGCAGTGATACGCTGTTCGTTTTCCAGCAGATTATAGGCTTCATTCGCCAGATATCTGGAATGATTCTTCAATGCTTCATTGTAGCTCTTCTGAATCCTGGTCCTGCTGTATCCCATGTAACCTGCAAATGCAAGCATGAGAGCAAGAGCCATTGCAAATACAAATGTCATTCGTCTTACTTTATACTGTCGGCTTCTGTTCATGAGCTCATCATAGCTGCATCCCAGAAGGGCACTTGCCAGTCTTGGAATCTCTTCCTTCTTGGCTTTTCTAAGTGAAGTTCTGAAATCACATGAAAGTGGCTCCAGGTCCACATGTATGGTCTGGAGTACACCGTTATGATCATAGTATGTTCTTGTATCATGGAGCAGTATGTCTGGAATTACGTCCTTAGGCTCGCCATCAACAAGTACAGTGAGCACATGGTTTCTGTCGTGCCTTCTAAGGAAGTATTCAATCTCTCTTGGAACCCATGTAGACAGTTTAGTACTTGAAGAACATATGACTATGAGATATTCAGAATGATCAAGGGCATAGGATATCTGATCGTCCAGATTGCTGGTAATAGGAAGCTCATCCTTATCCCTGAAAATCTTATTGATCCTCTTGATACCGGTTTTCTGCTGTATCTTCTTCGGAATATGGAATCTCTCCAGCCCTTTCTCTATAGTCTCCGCAACCTTGTTGTCAGCAGGTGCGTGCTTATATGAAATAAACGCATTGAATTGAAGTGCCATCTTAAAACCCCCACTTATAAACTATTTGTATTATAATTGCAAAACTCTATGTTAGCAATTGCAAGATTTACTACACAAATGGAAATTTTTTATATATAATATATCTTGGTTTAAAATGTACTGATTGAAGGAGACGTGTAATGCTAGAAGTACTACAGCTTTTCGGTGGCGTAGGACTCTTCCTCTTCGGAATGAGTCTTATGGGAAGTTCACTGGAAAAACTTGCGGGTTCGGGATTGGAGAAAATCCTGGAAACCCTCACAACAAGTAAGAAAAAAGGTGTGGGTGCCATTAAGGGCTGGGGCCTTGGCCTCGGTGTAACCGGTATCATCCAGAGTTCGGCAGCTACCACTATAATGCTTATAGGTTTTGTCAATGCAGGAATCATGAATGTCGCTCAGACAATTCCTGTTGTATTTGGTGCAAATATAGGTAGCTGTGTTACAGCTCAGATACTTAGATTAGGTGACTTGGGTTCTGGTAATCTTGTGTTACAGCTCCTCAAACCATCATCATTTGCTCCTATGCTATGTGCAGTGGGTGCATTTATTTACATTTTCATAAAGAAGCGGAAGCTTAAGGACATAGCTGGTATTCTTGTGGGTCTTGGAACCCTGTTTTATGGTATGTCAATGATGGAAGAGGTTTTCGCTCCTCTCAAGGAATCTGATACATTCAAACAGTTTTTTACATCATTTGAGAATCCTATAATCGGTATCCTGACGGGACTCGTACTTACTGCAATAATTCAGAGTTCAAGTGCATCCGTTGGTATACTTCAGGCTCTGTCTGCAACAGGAAGCGTAACCTATGCTACAGCTGTTCCTATTATTATAGGACAGAATATAGGTAAATGTATGACTATCCTCCTGGGTGGTATTGGCGCTAACAAGAAGGCCAAGAGAGTAGCTCTCAGCTACTTACTTTTCAATTTATTCGGTGCAATCCTGTTTTCAGTTGTAATTTATGGCATATATTATACCGTCGGTATTCCTATATTTAATGATGTAGTGAACAGAGGTGATATAGCAAATGTGCATCTGGGCTTTAACCTGATCACCAGCATCATACTCCTTCCGTTCTCTAACAAGATTTCAGCACTTACAGGCAAGATCCTCAGAGATTCAGACGAGTCTGTTGAAGATAAAGAATTCCAGAGACTGGATGGAATGCTTCTCAAGACACCTGGTATTGCACTTTCACAGTGTATGATCCTTATGAAGGAAATGGGCGAGAAGATCAGAGCTAACTATGAAATGTCTACAGGTCTTCTGGATAAGTACGATGGCAATGTTATAAATGCCATGCAGGAAAATGAAGATTTTATTGATAAATGTGAGACTGCCCTTACTGCTTATATAGTAAGAATAGACAGAAAGCGTCTTACAAATGATAACAAATATATGGTTTCCGAGATCCTGAACTCCATAGGAGATTACGAGAGAATCGGAGATTACTGCATGAATCTGGCATATACAGCTATAGAAATGCATGACAATAAAGTACATTTCTCCGAAAGAGGACATAAGGAACTCAGCGCCATCAAGGATGCTACCAGCTATATAATCGAACTTGCATTCAGTGCATTTGATGATGAGAAGGCTAAGGTGGCTTACAGAATCGAACCTCTGGCGGAAGCAATTGAACAGATGGAAGATATCATAAAGTCTCACCATGTAGAAAGACTGCAGGAGGGTGACTGTGGTGTAACAGGCGGAGTGGCGCTTTATGATCTGGTAAATAGTTTCGAGCGTATAGCAGCCCATGCAGAGAATATATCCAAGCATGTGGTTAAGAGAGAACTGGGAGATAAAACATTTGACGATATGCATGGTCATGCCATGGATATCAACAGCGAAGAGTATGTGGCTATGGAGCAGTATTATTATTCCAAGTTTATAGAGCCGATCACTACGCCTCAGCCAGTTATTGAAGAGATTCCACTTGTTCAGGCTCCTAATAAGGACAAGGAAGCAAAGGCAGCAGACAAGGCTAAGGAAGCAAAGGCAGCCGAAAAGGCTAAGGATGCAAAGGCAACAGACAAGGCTAAGGATGCAAAGACTGCAGACAAAGCTAAGGATGTAAAGACTGCCGATAAGGCTAAGGATGCAAAGGCAGCCGATAAGGCTAAGGATGCAAAGACTGCAGATAAGGCCAAGGAAGCAAAGGCTGCTGATAAGGCGAAGGAAGCAAAGGCTGCCGATAAGGCGAAGGAGCATAAGAATTCCGACAAGGTTGAGAAGAAGTCGGATAAAGATCGTAAGAAAACTGATAAGGTTGAGAAGAAATCATCAAAGGATAATAAGAAGCCTGTTAAGGATGATAAGAAAGAACCTAAGAAGGACAAGAAGAATAATAAGTAGTTAGTGGGAGATGCTTTTTGGATAGAGAGAAGAAAATCATTACTACCAGTATTATCGGAATAGTGGCAAATGTAATACTGGCGGCATTTAAAGCGGTCATCGGATTATTATCAAGATCCATCGCAATAGTAATGGACTCTGTAAATAATCTCAGTGATGCATTGTCATCCATCATTACAATTATTGGAACGAAACTGGCAAACAGGAAACCTGATAAGAATCATCCTCTTGGACATGGAAGAATTGAGTATATAACGGCCATGGTCATAGCGGTTATCATTCTGTATGCAGGTGTTACATCATTGATTGAATCCGTGAAGAAGATAGTTGAACCTCAGACTCCGGATTATAGTGCCGTTGGTCTGATGATAATAGCAGTTGCAGTTCTTGTGAAGATTGTGCTTGGCACCTACGTGAGCAAGGTTGGTAAGAAGGTAAATTCCGACGCACTGTCTGCTTCAGGAAAGGATGCACTTTTTGATTCAATCATATCTGCATCGACTCTTGTGGCGGCTTTTATATTTATTTTTACCGGACTTAGCCTGGAGAGTTATCTGGGTGTTATTATTTCAATCGTAATCATCAAATCCGGTATTGATATGCTTAGGGAGACTCTGAGTGATATACTTGGCAAGAGAATTGATTCTGAGCTGGCACTCCGTGTAAAGGCTGTTATAGTCGAATTCCCTGAGGTCAGGGGTGCTTATGATCTGGTCATTCATGACTATGGTCCGGATAATCTGGTGGGATCAGTACATGTGGCGATTCCTCAGACTATGACTGCTAAGGATATAGATACTCTGGGAAGAAAAATCACCATGGCAGTGCTCAAGGAAACTGGGGTGATCATGACTGGAATATCTGTTTATTCAGTAGATGAAAATAACAAGGAAGCCATGAGGATAGAGGATATTATCAGGGATATAGCATCCCAGCATGATGAGGTTCTGGAGACTCATGGATTATATCTTGATGAAGAACATAATATGGTCAGTTTTGACATGATCATAGACTTTGATATCAAGGACAGAGAGAAAGCTTATCAGACTGTTCTGAATGAGGTTAAAGCAGCACTTCCGGAATATGAAGTAACAGCTGTACTTGACGTGGACATGACGGATTAGTTGTGATAATATAGTTATATCTATGTAGTTTTGGGGGTTATAACAGGAGGAATATTATGGGTGACTCTATGAAGTACACAAACAGACTTAGTATTGATACTTTAATTGGAAATGAAGAGGATGTAAGCATTATTGAGAAGCTTGACAGAGTATGCAGCACAGAGAAGGGTGTTCTGCTTCTTATAAATCTGGACAACTTCACTTTGTTCACAGATATTTATGGACAGGAAACAGCTTCAAGTGTTCTTAATGACTGTGCTCGTATAATAAGCGAGAATACAGAAGCAGACGACGTGAAGGGCAATCTCGGTGGTGATGAGTTCGTCGTATTCCGTAAGAATATGGATGACAAGAAGGCCTTTGCTGCATTCTATAAGACTATAAATGATGAGCTTGAGAAGTCTACCAAGAAGATACTTGGCGAAGATGCTAAGATAATAGTTGGTGCTTCAGTAGGTGGTGTCTTCGTTCCTGATATGGGAACATCTTATGATGACCTGTTCCATAAGGCTGATATGGCCCTTGAATATGTAAAGCAGACTGGTACACATGGCTGTGCACTTTATAATCTCAACAGCGAGAAGGAAGAGGAGCCTGTTGATCAGCTTGAATCCATATCTCGCGGACTTGATGAATATAATATTCAGAAGGGTGCTCTGTGGCTTGACTATGACTACTTCAGTGTAGTTTATAGATTCATGAGAAGATATATTAAGACTTATAAGGGAAGTATCACCAAGGTGCTTGTTACAGTAACACCTAATACTGAAATTCCTGATGATGAATTTGTAAAGATCACTAAGGAATTCGGTGAGATCCTGAATGTCACTCTCAGAAAGAGTGATGTCATGATGCAGAGTAGAAGAAATCAGTTCTTCGTACTTCTTCCACAGATAGAAGAGAAGTACATCGAGAGCGTATGTGCTCGTATCATGGAGTGCTGGAGTGAAACTCCTTACTATGATATTTCAGAAATCGATTTCGAAGCTGAGAAGCTTGACGGAGCTGATGAACAGTAGAATTAGTTTTATCTTTTTAGATTTCTAGAGATAATATGAGCCGAATGATGGTATATTTACTATTATTCGGCTCGTTTTGGAAGAACATTTTATGGGTAATATAGTCTGATGGGGGAAATACTATGAAACGAATTCAGAATAAGCATTATAGAACGGCATTACAGAGGCTTATTCTCTTTGTTTGCATAATCATGTTCGTGATCGTCAGCTTTCCTTCTGTTGTACATGCTGAAACAGAGACCAAAGTGGTTCGAGTAGGCTATTATGAGAATGAGATATTCCAGGAGGGAGCCAAGGAAGGCGAGGTCAAGAATGGTTATGCATATGAATATTACCGTAAGCTCTCAGAGTATACTGGCTGGGAATATGAGTATGTCTACGGAGATTTTGGCGAACTCTATCAGAAGCTTCTTGATGGCGAGATCGATCTTCTGGCAGGTCTTGCGTGGAGAGAGGACAGGGAAGATATAATCGGTTACCCAAATGAAATAATGGGTAGCGAATCTTATTATCTTGTTAAGTATGATGAAGATTTGGATATTACAGCTGATCCAACTACTCTGAACGGCTGTAAGATCGGTGTGTTGGACAGCGCAATGGTTGATGTGCTGAACCAATATCTGGAAGAACATGAAGTGACAGCAGAGGTTGTAACTTATTCTGATTATACAGAATTGTTTGCTGCCTTTGATGCTCATGAAATAAATGTACTTGCTGCAGAAAGTGATGGAGCTCAGGGCAGAGATCATTCTGAAGTGTTGACCGTGTTTGGTACCTCGGATTATTACCTGTGTGTAAATAAAGATCGACCTGATCTTCTCACAGAGCTGAATTCTGCACAGGCTTTACTTGCTGCAGAAGAACCTAATTATCTCAATTCTCTAAGAGCTAAGTATTATTCTGTAAGTGTTACGGCAAGGGCCTTTTCACAGGCTGAACGAGAGTGGATGGATGAGCATGACTCCATCAAGGTCGGTTATCTTGAAAATTATCTGCCTTACAGCGATACCAATGAGCATGGTGAAGTGACAGGTGTCGTTAAGGATATAGTTCCTGCTATTTTTGATTCCCTTGGAATGAAGGATATAGAAATATCTTACACTGGATACAAGAGTTATGATGACATGATCGCTGATACCGGTTCAGGAAAAATTGACGTGGCTTTTCCTGTTGGTGGCGGTTTGTACTATTCTGAAGAGAAGGGAATCTATCTGTCGAATCCGGTATCATCATCCCATGCTGAACTTGTTTATAAGGGTGAATTTAATGAAAAAACGACAGCACATTTTGCTGTAAATGAGAATAATCGCATGCAGTATTATTTCATTCAGACGAATTATCCTGATGCAGAGATTACATTTTACCCTTCAAGTGAAGAATGTCTTGAGGCTGTGAAAGCCGGTAAAGCCGGATGTGTAACACTTAACGGATTAAGAGGAAATGATATTCTTCGGAACAGAAAATATGAAGGCCTTTCGCTCTACCAGACAAGCTATAACGATGCCAGATGTTTTGGTGTGGAAATCGGAAATGAAGGTTTGCTGAAACTTCTCAACCGTGGAATAAATGTACTTGGAAAAGATTATGCGCAGAGTATAGCTTCCCGATATACCAGCGGACTGTATTCTTATGGCTTTATTGATGTATTGCATGATCATTTGTTCCTGGTTGGATTGATCATAATTCTTATTGCTTCATTAATAGTATTTCTTCTGGCTCGTGATATGTTGCGTACTAAGAAGGAAGTTGAGCAGAAGGAAAAGGCAAGGAAGGATCTGGAAGCTAAGAATAATGAACTTGCTGAGAGTCAGAAAGCCCTGTCGGATGCGTTGATCGTTGCAGAGCATGCCAATCGCGCTAAAACAGCCTTCCTGAATAACATGTCTCATGATATCCGTACACCTATGAATGCTATAGTGGGCTTTACAGCACTGGCAGCATCGAATATTGATAACAAAGAACAGGTACAGGATTATCTGGGCAAGATATCTGTGTCCAGTCAACATTTGTTATCACTTATTAATGATGTGCTGGATATGAGCCGTATTGAGAGCGGAAAGGTTACTATCGAAGAGACTGAGGTTCATCTTCCTGATGTGATCCATGACTTAAGGACCATCATTCATTCAAATCTTACTTCCAAGCAGCTGGAATTGTTCATTGATACACAGGATGTAAAGCATGAAGATATCATTACGGATAAGCTTCGTCTGAATCAGGTGCTGCTGAACATTTTATCTAATGCCATTAAGTTTACACCTGCAGGAGGTACCATCAGTTTCCGCGTTATCGAGAAGCCTTCTCCTGTTGATAATATAGCGAATTTTGAATTCCGTATAAAAGATAATGGAATCGGAATGAGCGAGGAATTCCAGAATTCAATATTTGAAGCCTTCTCCCGTGAGAAGACCAGTACCGTCAGCGGTATACAGGGTACAGGCCTGGGCATGGCCATCGCGAAGAATATCATCGATATGATGGGTGGCGTCATCAAGGTGAATTCCACTGAGGGCAAGGGCAGCGAGTTTATCGTTGAACTTCCATGCAAATGCAGCAGCGTTTCCACTAAGTTTGAACCACTTCCGGAATTACAGGGGCTGCGCGCACTTGTAGCTGATGATGATACTGATACCTGCCTTTCTGTATGCTCTATGCTCAGAGAGATAGGAATGCGTCCTGACTGGACTAATTATGGTAAGGAGGCTGTGATCCGTGCGAAGGATGCACTGGATCATGCTGATGAATTCAGTGTATATATTATCGATTGGCAGATGCCAGATCTGAATGGAATAGAGACGGTACGAAGAATCCGTAAGGTTATAGGAGATAGTACTCCAATCATCATTCTTACTGCTTATGACTGGGCAGATATAGAGGCAGAAGCAAGAGAGGCTGGTGTAACGGCCTTCTGTTCAAAACCTCTATTCATGTCAGAGCTTAGAAATGTTATGGCAAAGCCATTTATAGATGCGCATGAGGAGAAAACAGAGGAGAAGACTGAGGGGTCAGAAATGCCTGATTTCTCAGGAAAGAGAGTTTTACTGGCAGAAGATAATCAGTTGAACCAGATACTTGCAGAGAACATTTTGTCAAATGTAGGATTTGCGGTTGAAATAGTTGGTGATGGAACAGATGCAGTAGAAAAGATGAAATCTGAACCCGCTGGATATTATGATGTGATCCTGATGGATATTCAAATGCCACAGATGGACGGATACGAGGCGACAAAACAGATCCGTGCTCTGGATGATAAAGAAAAAGCTACGATTCCTATCGTAGCAGTTACAGCAAATGCATTTGAAGATGATAAGCAGACAGCACTGGATGTGGGCATGAATGGACATCTGGCGAAACCATATGATATCCCAGAGATTATGAAGACCCTTAAGGAATTATTAGGGTGATCATATATATCCCAGTAATCCTCTGACAGATATTTCGTCGGAGGAGATGGTATGCATCGTACCGGCGTTGTCCTCAACGATCAGAGCCCCGGAATTATCAATGCCACGGGTGATGTAGGTTGCTTCTGACAGAGAATGTAATATAACTTTCTTATCCATGTGAATAAGCAGGCTTTCGTATTGTTTTTTGATAAACGATAGATTGCCTGTTTTTTCATATTCATTTATATAATTTGTCAATTTCTGGATAATACTTACGATGAGAGGTTCTCTAGAAAACTTCTTACCTCTTTCGAGATAGAGAGAAGTACCCTTACTTTTAAGTTCCTCCGGGAAGCTTTCTGTATTAACATTTATTCCCATCCCACAGATTATATGATTTTTAGAATCTGCATCTGTCACCATTTCAGTGAGGATTCCGCAGATCTTCTTACCATTTATGATTATATCGTTTGGCCACTTGATAAGTGCATCAGTGCATTCAGCAATAGCAAGTCCTGCCAGCAGAGTTATTCCCGGAATGCATTCAGGTGGCAGATCAGGATGGCATAGAAGCGACATCCAGATGCCTTCTCCAGCCGGAGATTCCCAATGACGGCCCATGCGTCCGCGGCCGGCTGTCTGGAGCTCCGCTACAGCCAGAAGACGGTCTATGTCCGTATTGGCCTTGCAGATATCATTTGTAGAAGTAGTTTCATACTCATAAATAACTCTGTCTACAAAACCATTATTTTCAAGTACATTTAACAATTCGTATTCCATTATTCCTCGGCCTTCGATTCTTCAACAAGCATATCACAAGTGATCCGTTCATTGAGAAATGTATAAATCTTGTCCGCCAGCTCCTTCTTGTAAGAGAATGGTATAAGATAATCATCCTTTCCTACATTTAAATGAATGAGGCTGTATACCATTTCATTCTCAGGTACAACATGGTTGATATTGGTTATTTCACTGTATTTATAAGTCTTTTCTCCGTAATGAGTCTTAACCTTAAAATCATCCATACCGAAGGAATAATCAATATCATACATCCTGCTCCTGAATGAATGGATCAGCAGATAAACTGCGTATATCGAAAAGAGCATACAAGGCAGGAAGCCTATAAATTTCAAATGTCCATACCCCAATATAAATGGCACCAGATAAGAAGCACAGACCAGCAGGATCACTATGGCCAGCAGCCGGAAAGTCCAGCGGGTGCGCTTATTCTTTTTAACGTGATAGTTGAGCATAATTGTTTTCCTATTTTTCAAAAGCGATACCAATACTACACCTATGTAATTATATACATTAACTAATTAATTATCAATGAAGATATATTTGTTAATGATATTTAAAATTTACATACACGGGCTCAGCTGCAATTATCCACACG
>JAEEGL010769577.1_pt1 | contig 23684 bp, 16 predicted proteins | sample 9134231 | NCBI WGS metagenome assembly JAEEGL01 (sample SAMN16246548, study PRJNA631951) | gut metagenome | biome: gut microbiome; feature: rumen; material: fiber-attached | host: Bos | place: Iran: Karaj | collected 2018-10 | reverse complement strand
GAACGGCCTCCGCTTCGCTATCCGTGAGGGCGGCCGTACCGTCGGCTCCGGTGTTGTTATCGGCATCAACGAGTAATTGACTCGCCGCGCAAGCGGAAAACAATGAAACAGAAGCGCCGCCTCTTCGGAGGCGGCGCTTTTTGCCGTCAGGGAACTTTTTGCTTTCCGGGCAGTCCAATGGCTGTGCCCGTCATGCCGCGGGGGGAATCCGTTTCCCTCGACTCTCTTCGCTTGCATCCGCCGGAAAACGCGGCTATGCTACTTGTGCGCACCGCTGTCGGCATTTGGCGAATTGACAAAATACCTGTGAGGGATTTGTGAATTCCGGCAAATATCGCTTGTCATGCGGACAGGTCTATGATACAATAACTTAGATTATCAGGATGTTATGTAAATAACACTCACTCTATATACCGAAGGTGTCGCTGTGAAGAAGAAAAACAAGAAACTTGAAGCGCAGAACGAGCTGGATGTGACCCGGGCGGAACCCACGCCCGAGGAGCTCGCCGCCGCAGAAAAAGAAAAGGAGCGCCAGCGCCTGCGCAAAAAGCTCAGACATAAGCGGGCCATGCGATTCTGGGACAGACTGGCCGGCTTCATCATCGTGACGGTGCTGGTGGTCGGCTGCGCCTGCCTGGGGCTGGAGTACGTCATCTTAAAGGGACCCTCGCCGGCGCTGCGCAGTATGTTCATCAGCACCATGGACGAGACACGGCGCTTCCGCTTTATCCCGCAGATCTTCCTGACGGCGGATGAGCTGGCGGCGGAGCGCAGTACCGCTGAGGCGGAGACGGATCTGGCCACCAACAAGGAGCTGATCACCGTGGCCGCCAAGGAGGAGAACAAGTCCGCCGATCACACCGACGCCTACGGTCTGGTGGATGAGGACGGCGACGGCATCATCTTCCAGGAGGTCAAGGGCAACGGCTACAAGGGCTATATGATCGTGATCCTGGATCCCACCCGGGTCTTCGTGGGCAAACCCGATTCCTACGGCGGCGTGGGTCTGACCCTGGAGCAGATGGTACAGAAGTACGGCGCCCTGGGCGGCATCAACGCCGGCGGCTTCAAGGATGACGGCGGCGGCGGTCTCGGCGGCGAGCCGGAGGGTCTGACCATTGTCGACGGCGTGGCCTACAGTCTGGACAGCCATACCACCGAGGGCTTTGCGGGCCTGGACCGCAACGGCATCCTGCATGTGGGCTTCTACTCTTATGATGACTGCGTGGCAAACGACATTGTCCACGCGGTGTCCTTCGGCCCCATCCTGGTCTCCAACGGCGAGCCGGTGGAGCCCCCCAGCAGCAGCGTCAACCCCAGGACTGCCATCGGCCAGCGCGCCGACGGAGCCATCATCATGCTGGTCATCGACGGCCGCCAGGTGCATTCCATCGGCGCCACCTACCAGGACATGATGGATCTGATGCTGGACTACGGTGCCATCAACGCCATCAACATGGACGGCGGCTCCTCCACGGTCATGTACTATGACAACCGCTACGTCAACAGCTGCTCGGCCGAGGGCGGCCAGCCCCGGCCTCTGCCCGACGCCTGGCTGTTCAAGTAAGCAAAGAGGCGTCCTATGGCAAAACAAAAAAGACGCAGGGGGAGGCTGCTTTACGGCCTTGCCCTGTATATATGGGGGCTGCTGCTGATCGCCGGCGCGGTTTTCGGCCTGATGAAGGTCTGGGAGTACGCCGAGGAGTTTGAGCGCTCCCGCCCCGCCGCCACCATGGACGGCTATGTGGCAAACCTCAGCCAGGAGCTCTGGGACGAGGGGATCGCCCAGACCGTGGCCGCCATGCCCCATGAGGTGCAGAGCGACGAGGAGGTGGCCGCCTGCGTCCGGGATCTGCTGGGCAGCGGCAACATCAGCTATGTGCGCAAGGGCGGCAGCCAGGACCGGATCAACTACAGCCTGCGCTGCAAGGGCAGCGAATTCGGCACCGTGACCCTGGTGCCCGACGAGAGCGCCCAGGTCGGCGTGGACACTTCGGCCTTTCCCTGGCGGCTGCTCCCCTGGAGTCTGCAGCCCTGGAAAATCGAGAGTGAGAGCTTTGACTTCACGGGGCTCTACTCCTCGGTGGAGGTGGAGGTGCCCTACGACTACAGCGTGTGGCTCAACGGCGTGAAGCTGGGGCCCGAGTACATCACGGAGGAGAACATCCTCTACGACGTGCTGGAGGACTACTACGGCTACTACGAGGAGATGCCCACCAAGGTGCGCTACCGCTTCGACAATGTGATCGGCAGCGTCAACCCCATCATCCGCAACGCGGACGGGGAGATCTTCATCATCGACCCGAATCTGGACGACTCCCAGTTCATCCAGCCCTGTACGGACGAGGAACTGGAGCGCCTGGCGGAGTTCTCGGCCGGCTTCGCGGTCAACTACCTCAAGTATATTTCCGGCGTCATCGACCCCACCTACGGTTACCAGAAGCTCTCGGACTATCTGATGCCGGACTCCGATCTGGACAACCGCATGAAGGACGCCATGGACGGGCTGAGCTGGGCCCACACTTCGTCCATTACGGTGGATTCCTCCCGGCTCAACGGGGCGCTGGCCCTGGGCGAGGGCTTCTACCTCTGCGACATCAGCGCCACCGCAACCACCTTCGCCATGGGTCACGGCGAGGTGGAGACAGAGAACAATATGCGGGTGATCGTGCTGGCGAGAAACGGCGATATCCGGGCGATTCACCTGAAGCTGTACTGATCAAAAGCGCCCCGCGAGGGCGCGGGGAGAGAGGATAAAGAGATGGGCAAAAAGAGAAGGCGCGGGAGAGCGATCTATACCTTCTTCCTGTTTTTGTATATGATTCTCATTGCGCTGGCTGCGCTGTATGCCCTGAAGATGGTCTGGGATTACGCGGAGGAGTATGAGCTGTCCCGTTCGTCCCACACGCTGGACGCCTATCTGGAAACGCTCAACCGGGAGCGCTGGAGCGACGGCATCCAGCTGGCAGTGGACGCCATGCCGCATGAGACCCAGTCAGACGAGGAGATCAAGAGCTTCGTCCAGGAAAAGCTCTCCGCCGGCATCACCGCCGTGCGCAAGGGCGGCAGCAACGACGGTACCAGCATCACCTACAGTCTGCGCTGCAGCGGCGGCGAGATCGGCACCGTCACCCTCACGGAGGACGAGACCTACCGCGGCAAGATCGACACCACCCAGAAGCCCTGGAGTCTGCTGCCCTGGCGCATCAAGCCCTGGAAGGTCACCGGTGAGAGCTTCAATTTCGATACGCTCTACAGTGCGGTGGAGGTCGTGGTGCCCAGCGAGTACTCGGTCTGGATCAACGGCACGCGCCTGGGCGAGGAGTATATCACCGAGACCGGCATCCACTACGACGTCTACGAGGACTACTATAAATACTGGGACTACCTGCCCACCAAGGTGCGCTATCGCTTTGACCATGTGATCGGCGAGACGGTGCCAGAGATCCGCGACCAGGACGGCAATAACGTCATCATCGACGAGAACGCCGGCGACAGCCAGTTTATCCCGCCTGTGCCCGCAGATTTCTATGATCGCTGTGTGGAATTTGCCATCCCCTTCACCAGGGCATATCTGACCTACATCTCCGGCGTGCCGGACAGCGGTGTTCACCTGGCGGAGCTGCGCCCCTATCTGATGAAGGGCCAGGATCTGGAGAAGCGCATGGAGGACGCGCTGGACGGCCTGGGCTGGGCCCACACCTCCTCCATCCATGTGGACAGTGTGGATGTCAACTCCGTGCTCGTGCTGGTGGACGGCTACTCCGTGGTGGACATCAGCTCTGTGGCCGGCACCTACTACTACGGCAAGGGCGAGCTGAGCGACACCAACAACATCAAACTGATGGTCTACGACGACGGCGAGCAGCTCTGGGCAGAATCGCTGGAGCTTTATTGATCGCCGAAAGAAAGGTTTTCCAAAAGGGCTTATGGCGGATTTTTCAGACTGCCGGACCAGGACGGCCATTGTGCTGCCGTCGCTGGACCCGGACAAGAAATTTGAAAAGGTGGTCGACGGGCTGATCGAGGCGGGCTTTGCCCACATCGTCATCGTCAACGACGGCAGCTGTGCCGAGCGGCGGCACTTCTTCGACGAGGCCGCAGAAAAGCCCGGCTGCACGGTGCTGACCCATGAGGTCAACCGCGGCAAGGGCCGCGCGCTGAAAACCGCCTTTGGCTACGTGCGGGAGAACTTCCCGGAGCTGGAGGGCGTCATCACCATCGACGGCGACGGCCAGCACCTGCTGGAGGATATCCGCGCCTGCGGCGACCGGATGCTGGAGCACCCAGACCAGGTGGTGCTGGGCTGCCGGGACTTCAGCCTTCCGGGCGTGCCGCCGAGAAGCGTGGCCGGGAATAAAACCACATCCCGCTTCTTCCGCCTGCTCTTTGGCATCCACCTCTCCGACACCCAGACCGGCCTGCGGGCCATCCCCGCAAAGTATCTCAAGACCTTCTGCGAGATCGAGGGGGAGCGCTTCGAGTACGAGACCAACATGCTGCTGTACATGAAGCGCCTCGGCATCGGCTTTCTGGAGCAGTCCATCGCCACGGTCTATGACCCGGACGACTACAGCTCCCACTACAACGCGGTGAAGGACTCCCTGCGCATCTCCAAGGTGATGCTCCGCTTTCTGGTGACGGGCTCCGGTTTTCGTTACGCGGTGAGCGCGGTGCTCTCCTGGGTGCTGGATAACGGCCTGTATCTGGCTCTGGCGAGCCTGCTGATGGGGAAGATCGCGGCGGCCTCTCCCGTGGCGCAGACCGCGGCGCGGGTGATCTCCTCGCTCTTCAACTTCACCATGAACGACCGCTACGTCTTCCGCAACAACGAAAACCACTGGAAGGCTCTGGGAAAGTATTACTGCCTCTGCGTGCCGCAGACCTTCATCTCCGTGGTGTGTCTGACGGCGCTGGTAAACGCCCTGAAGATCAACGCGCCGACACTGGCCACGCTGGTGAAAGTGGCGCTGGAGCTGGTGCTCTTTGTCATCAGCTATTTCATCCAGAAGAAGTGGGTCTTCAAAAAAGACGCGTAAAACATAGGAATAGCAAACGCTCCGTGCTGTCTGCACGGAGCGTTTGCTATTCTATATAAAGTTAGACATTTGCCAGCAGGAAGCAGAGGTAGACCGTGGGGATGGAGAAGAGCAGGCTGTCCGCCCGGTCGAAGACGCCGCCGTGGCCGGGGATCAGGTTGCTGAAATCCTTGACGCCGATCATGCGCTTGAGCAGGGATTCCGCCAGGTCACCGATCTGTCCCATGGTGGAGGCCACGAAAGAGGTCAGCATACACACCCAGAAGGGGATGGGGGAGACGGCCCGGAAGATCGCCCAGCAGATGACGCCGGTGACCAGCGAGGACAGGGCGCCGCAGATGGCGCCCTCCCAGGTCTTCTTCGGGGAGACCAGGGGAGCCAGCTTGTGCTTGCCGAATCGGGTGCCGCCGAAGAGGGCGGCGGTGTCGCAGATCCAGGAGGAGGCGCATCCCAGAACCAGAGTCTGCCACCAGATGCGGCTGACGCAGATGACCATCAGGATGCCGAAGAGCACACAGGGATAGGTGAGTCCCGCCAGGGTGTACAGTGCGCCCCGGCCGGAGACCTCCTTGTGCAGCACGCCGGAGAAGAGGGCCAGATACAGGCAGAAGACAAAACAGACGGCGTAAGCGAAGAGCCCCACGTGCAGATAGCTCAGCACAGCCTGGACCGCCAGATACACCATCATGACCCAGAGGGTGCAGCGGGCCTCCAGTTTCTCCACATTTTTGCTGTACTCATAGGCGCAGAGCCCGCCCGCCACCGCGAAGAACAGCACGCGGGTGGGGGCCAGGGGCATACAGGCCAGCGTTATGGCGATCATGATGATCGCGGATCGGACGCGCTCTTTCATAGGACTCCTCTTTCCGCAGGGGGAAAACTTCAAATCTTTTATAGTACTTTAACATAAACGTCGAATAAACTCAACAGGCAGCCGGGCGGGAATGTAAGAAAAATGAGAGCTTTTTTTGAAAAAAGGTCCCCACAAAAACTCCACTTTCATATTGTACCCCGCAGAAACTTGTGGTATTATGAGGTCACAACTACAACATACAGGGGGACAGAACCATGTTTACAGAAAATAAAATCTGGATGGCCCAGTCGGATAAGCGTCTTTTCCTGCTGCCCAATATGGCGAACCGTCACGGTCTCATCGCCGGCGCCACCGGCACCGGCAAGACCGTCACCATGAAGGTCATGGCGGAGTCCTTTTCCGATATGGGCGTACCTGTGTTCCTGGCAGATATCAAGGGCGATCTCACCGGCATGTGCAAGCCCGGCAAGGACACCGCCGATATGCAGAGCCGTATCGAGCGCTTCGGCATTGACGGCTTCTCCTTCCACGGCTACCCCACCCGCTTCTGGGATATCTTCGGGGAAGTGGGCCATCCCGTGCGCGTCACCGTCAGCTCCATGGGCCCCGTGCTGCTGGCAAGACTGCTGGGCCTGACCGAGATCCAGACCGGCGTATTGAACATCGTCTTCAAGGTGGCCGATGACAACGGCCTGCTGCTGCTGGACCTGAAGGATCTGAGAGCCATGCTCCAGTTCGTGGGTGAAAACCGCGCGGAGTTCACCGTGGAGTACGGCAATGTCTCCGCCGCCAGCATCGGCGCCATCCAGCGCGCGCTGCTCGCCTTCGAGAATGAGGGCGGCGAGCAGTTCTTCGGCGAGCCGGAGCTGAACATCATGGACTGGATGCACACCGACGAGAGCGGCCGGGGCGTCATCAACATCCTCTCCAGCCAGAAGCTGATTCAGTCCCCCACGGTCTACGCCACCTTCCTGCTCTGGATGCTGACGGAGCTGTTCGAGAACCTGCCCGAGGTGGGCGATCTGGCCAAGCCCAGAATGATCTTCTTCTTTGATGAGGCCCACCTGCTCTTCACCGATATGCCCAAGGCCCTGGTGCAGAAGATCGTCCAGGTGGTCAAGCTCATCCGCTCCAAGGCGGTCGGCGTCTACTTCATCAGCCAGAGCCCCTCCGACATCCCCAACGACGTGCTGGCACAGCTGTCCAACCGGGTGCAGCACGCCCTGCGCGCCTACACCCCCGCCGAGCAGAAGTCCGTCCGCGCCGCGGCCAAGGCCTTCCGCGTCAACCCCGCCTTCAACACCGAGCAGGCCATCATGGAGCTGGGCGTGGGCGAGGCCCTGGTCAGCTTCCTGGATGAGGACGGTATCCCCAGCATCGTGGAGCGGGCCAACATCCTTCCGCCCCAGAGCCTGATGGGCGCCGCCGATGCCGATGAGGTCAAGAAGCTGGTCCTGACCGACTCGTTTGACCTGAAGTACCGCGAAAGCGTGGACCGCGAGTCCGCCTATGAGATCCTCACCAAGGCTACGGAGGAGCTGGCCAGACAGCGCGAAGAGGCCGCCGCCGCGGCAGCCGAGGAGGCCGCCCGCAAGAAGGCCGAGGCCGAGGCTGAGAAGCAGCGCATCCGCGAGGAAGCCGCCGCCGAGAAGAAGCGTCTCCAGGAGGAGGCCGCCGCTGAGAGACAGCGCCTGCGTGAAGAGGCTGCCGCCCAGAAGGCCGCCGAGAAGGAAGCCCTCGCCGCCGAGAAGGCTGCAGCCGCGGAAGCCGCCAAGAAGAAAAAGGTCGTGCAGCAGGCTGCCACCAACGCAGCATCCTCTGTGGCAAGCGCCCTGTCCACCAATCTGGTCAACGCGGCCACCGGCGGCAAGACCACCAGCGCCTCCACCATCGCAAAGCGCGCCGCGAGAAACGCGCTGAGCTCCGTGATGCGCTCCGGCACCAGCGCCATCATCCGCGGTCTGCTGGGCAACAAGAAGTAAAAAAGAGCTGTTAGAGACAAAACCTGCACGGTCTGTGACCGTGCAGGTTTTTTGCGTCTGAGCGTCCTTACAGCTCCCTGGCCAGGCGGATAAACTCCTCCATCTCGCCCGTGACCCATTTCTCCTTGTGGTAGAAGATCTGCCGGAACATCTGGATCTTCAGATCCGCCACGTCCAGCAGCGCAAGGCGGCCGGCGCGGATGTGCTCCGCCACGGTGAAGTAGGGGAGGAGGGAGACGCCCTCCTCGCTGTCGATGAGCATCTTGATCAGAAACTCGGTGCTGGCGATCTCGAGGAAGGGCTGCAGCTTCAGGTCCTTGGAGGCCAGGATCTGGTCCAGCTTCCGGTGGTAGCTGGCATTTTTTTCGGTGAGCATGAAGGGGTATTTGAGCAGCTGGGAGACCCGCACCTCCACCTGACGGGTGATCGCGTACATGGGGGAGCAGACGAAGACGATCTCCTCCGGAATCTCCATGGCCTTGTGCCAGTTGATGTTATAGTGGGGATCGTCCAGCAGATAGACCAGGTCGATCTCGTTGTGCTCCATCATGGAGAGGGCGGCCTCCGGGGAGCCCACCCGGATCTGTATGGACACCTTGGGGTGCAGCCGGCGCATCTCGTTGAGGATGGCAGGCAGCTTGGAAAAGCAGAGCGATTCCACCGCGCCGATCTTCAGCGAGCCGGTGAGCTCATGGCTCTCCGTCAGGGCGCGCTTGGCGTTGTTGGTCTCGTTGATGATGTTGTAGGCGTAGGGCAGGAAGCGCTCCCCCTCCGGGGTGAGGGTCACGCGCTTTCCGACGCGGTCAAAGAGGTGGGTGTTGAGGTCCTGCTCCAGGTTTTTGATCTGAATGGTGACGGCGGACTGACTGTAGCCCAGACTGTCCGCGGCCTTGGAAAAGCTCTGAAATTGTACTACCCGAATGAAGGTCAGCAGCTGCCGGATTTCCATTTCTTTCCTCCAGACGTCTTTTAAAAATATTTTATTAATCTCATTCAAACAATGAATTTGATTAATTCTAAAACTATGATATATTAAATTTTACAAAAAGGCAAATCATTTTTATGGTAAATCATAGTGATTTTTCACGATCACAACAAAACATTTTTTTCATGGAGGGCATCTGCTATGGAAAACAAAGTGACCCTGGAAATGATCCAGGAAGCCAGAGAGGCGCTCAAGGGCATCACGGAGCTTACGCCTGTGGTGACCTCTTCCCGTCTCGGAAACAACCTTTACATCAAGACCGAGAACCTGCAGAAGACCGGCTCCTTCAAGATTCGCGGCGCTTTCAACAAGATCCGCTCCCTCTCTCCCGAAGAGGCTGCCCGCGGCGTGATCGCCTGCTCCGCCGGCAACCACGCGCAGGGCGTTGCGCTCTCCGCTACCAGACTCGGCATTAAGTCCGTCATCTGCATGCCCGACGGCGCCCCCATTCTGAAGGTCGAAGCCACCCGCGCCTACGGCGCTGAGGTCGTGCTCGTCCCCGGCGTGTATGACGACGCCGCCCGCGAGGCCGAGCGCCTGTCCAAGGAGAAGGGCTACACCTTCGCCCACCCCTTCAACGACCCCTACGTCATCGCCGGCCAGGGCACCCTGGGACTGGAGATTCTGGAGCAGGTTCCCGACGTGGAGCAGATCGTCGTCCCCATCGGCGGCGGCGGACTGATCTCCGGTGTGGCCGTGGCTGTCAAGTCCATGCGCCCCAACGTGAAGGTCATCGGCGTCCAGGCCTCCACCGTCCCCTCCATGTTTGTCTCCCGCCGCAACGGTGAGATCACCACCGTCAAGGACGGCGCCACCATCGCCGACGGCATCCACGTCCTGACCCCGGGCGACCTGACCTTCGAGATCGTCCAGAACTACGTCGACGACATCGTCACCGTCAGCGAGGATGAGATCGCCGCCGCCATCGTCGGCCTGCTGGAAGGCCCCAAGACCGTGGCCGAGGGCGCCGGCGCTACCACCGTCGCCGCCTACATGTTCAACAAGATCGACACCTCGCTCAAGACCGTAGCACTGGTGTCCGGCGGCAACGTGGACATCACCACCCTGTCCCGCATCATCACCAAGGGCCTGCAGAAGACCGGCCGCATGTGCCAGCTGTCCATGAAGCTGCAGGACAAGGCCGGCAACCTGGCAAGACTGCTCAGCTGCGTGGCCGACAAGGGCGCCAACGTCCTGGACATCGCCCACGAGCGCGAGGACGCCAAGACCGAGGTCAACTCCTGCGTCGTCACCCTGACGCTGGAGACCCGCAACGCTGCCCACATCGCCGAGATCCGCGAGTACCTGACCCAAAACGGCTACCGTCTCATCGACTGATCCCACCTGCGTATGTAAACCCTCCCGGTTGAGGGACCGGGAGGGAGAACATAAAATACTGGCATGAGAAAAAGAGAAAAGGAGGACCTTCCGGTTTAGAGAAACCCGGAAGGGAAAAACAATCATGACTAGCCAGAAGAAAAAGCTGGGCCTGCTGCCCAAGCTGATCATCGCAATCGTCCTCGGCCTCGTGATCGGCACCATCGCCCGCAAGGCGAACCTGCCCGTCATCATCCGCATCGGTGCCACCTTCAACAGCATTTTCGGCAACTTCCTCGGTTTCTGCATTCCCCTGATCATCATCGGCTTCGTCGCCCCCGGTATTGCAGACCTGGGTTCCGGCGCAGGCAAGACCCTGGCCATCACCGCCGGCATTGCCTACCTGTCCACCCTGATCTCCGGCACCTTCGCCTATATCGTGGACTCCATCACCTTCCCCAGCTTCCTGAAGATCGGCTCCATCGTCATGGACAATGCCCAGAACGCTGAGGACACCATGCTCTCCGGCCTGTTCACCGTGGAAATGCCCCCGCTCATGGGTGTTATGACCGCTCTGATCATCTCCTTCATCATGGGCATCGGCATCGCCGTGACCAACGCTGACAGCCTCCGCAAGGTTTTCCATGAGTTCCAGAAGATCGTCGAGGGCGTTGTCGCCGGCGTTCTGATCCCCCTGCTGCCCTTCCACATCTACGGCATCTTCGCCAACATGACCTATGCCGGCACTGTCGCCGAGATCATGTCTGTTTTTGCCAAGGTCTTCGCCATCATCATCTGCATGCACCTGATCATCATCGTGTTCCAGTATGTCGTGGCCGGCTCCTTTGCCAAGAAGAACCCCTTCGGCATGATCAAGAACATGGTCCCCGCCTACATGACCGCCATCGGCACGCAGTCCTCCGCGGCCACCATCCCCGTCACCCTGGAGTGCACCAAGAAGAACGGCTGCTCCTCCAAGATCGCTGACTTCGTCATTCCCCTCTGCGCCACCATCCACCTCTCCGGCTCCACCATCACCCTGACCAGCTGCTCCATCGCGGTCATGATGCTCAACGGCTGGAACGTGAGCTTCGCGCAGATGTTCCCCTTCATCCTGATGCTGGGCGTGACCATGGTCGCTGCCCCCGGCGTCCCCGGCGGCGCTGTCATGGCTGCTCTGGGTATTCTCGAGTCCATGCTCGGCTTCAACCAGAACATGCTGACCCTGATGATCGCCCTGTACATCGCGCAGGACTCCTTCGGCACTGCCTGCAACGTCACCGGCGACGGCGCCATTGCCATGCTGATGAACGCCATCACCGGCAAGAAGGCCAAGGAGGCCTGATCTGCACTGAAAATCTGACAGACCCCTTTTCGTTCTGCGCAAGAGGATTTTCCACCTGAGGGAGGAGAACAGATGAAAAGTATCAAGAGCGTTTACAAAATCGGCAACGGTCCCTCCAGCTCCCACACCGTCGGCCCCTACCATGCCGCCCAGGTTTTCGGCGCGCGCTACCCGCAGGCAGACGCCTTCCAGGTAACGCTGTACGGCTCCCTGGCCTTTACCGGCGTGGGCCACGGCACGGGGAAAGCGGTTCTGGCCGGACTGCCCGGCGCGGAGGTTATCTTCAACACAACGGAGACCGATCTGCCACATCCCAACACGATGCTCTTCAAAGCCTTCAAGGACGGAAAAGAGATCGGAAGCAACCGCATCTTCAGTATCGGCGGCGGCTCGATCCGTATCGAGGGCGAGCATTCGGACGAGGACATCGAGACCTATCCGCAGAAGAACTTTACGGAGATTCTCAATCTCTGCCGGGCGCGGAGCATCACTCTGCCTCAGCTGATTTACCGGATGGAGGACCCCTCGCTCAGAGAATACCTCAGGAAGGTTTGGCGCGCCATGGAAGATGCCATCGAGAGAGGTCTGCAGACCGAGGGCGTCCTGCCCGGCGGCCTGGGCGTCTCCCGCAAGGCAAAGCTCCTGTTTGAAAAGCGCTGCTACAACGAGAGTGCGGACATCACCATGAACCGCATCATTGCAGCCTACGCCTATGCCACCAGCGAGGAGAACGCCGACGAAAACGTCGTTGTCACCGCACCCACCTGCGGAAGCTGCGGCGTGCTGCCCTCGGTCATGTACTACATGCACAAGGATCGCGGCTTCCCGGAGGAGGAGATTCTGGATGCGCTGGCGGTGGCCGGCATGATCGGCAACGTCATCCGCACCAATGCAAGCATCTCCGGCGCCGAGTGCGGCTGCCAGGCGGAGATCGGTTCTGCCTGTTCCATGACGGCGGCCGCCCTGGCCTCCCTCTACGGCCTGAACATCGAACAGATCGAGTACGCCGCGGAAATCGCCATGGAGCACAACTTGGGGCTGACCTGCGACCCGGTCAACGGCCTTGTGCAGATCCCCTGCATCGAGCGCAACGCCGTGGCCGCGATGCGTGCCATCAGCTCGGTCAACCTCTCCCGCTTCCTGTACGCCAACCACAAGATCTCCTTTGACGAGGTGGTTGCCACCATGTACCGCACCGGCAAGGATATGGACGAGAAGTACCGCGAGACCTCCCACGGCGGTCTGGCACAGATCTACTACGGCAATCTTTGATTCCGTCAGCTTCGGCTGATTCCAATCTACTCCTTACCAATTTCCCCAGCAAAAAGAGATGTACGGCAACGTACATCTCTTTTTCTTTTCCATATGCTTTTCGTTTATGCGGGCTCGAAGGACTTGCTGATCTCTTTGCCTTCGGCGTCGTACTCGATGTCCTCCATGAGGCGTGGGTCCACCTTGCTGCGCTTTTTGATCACCATGCCCTGGCCCTGGTTGTTGAAGACCCAGATTTTATAGCCGGGGAACTCCGGGTCCGGCTTGCGGAAGATACTGGTCTTGTTGAGACGACAGAACTTGGCGCGCCCTTCGGCGGTGTCCAGTAGATCGCCCGGGCCGCTGTAGTACAGCTCATCCTTCACGGCGTCCTGCTTGAACTTCTCCCAGTCCGCTTCCTCCACTTTCAGCACGTCATTGGGTTCGATCATCGGCGTTTCTCCTTTCGCTTACTTGCGGATGAACAGCACGCCCAGGGTCTTCGGCCCGCAGTGGGAGGTGATGGTGCAGCCGGCTTTGGTGTAATGGATCGTGGCGTCGGGCACGGCTTCGCGCACGATGGCAGCCAGCTCCTCCAGGGTTTCCTCCGGCACCTCGCCGGAGTCTGTGATGAAGACGTGGCCGGGGCGGATCTCCTTGCCTGCCAGCCGCTCTTTGGCATACTGGCGGTAGACGGACTGGATGCCGCCGCGGTACTTCTTGTAGACACCGAGCTTGCCGTCCTTCATCTCAAGACCCGGCTTGAGGTGCAGCAGGTTTGCGCCCAGCGCGGCCACGCCGGAGCAGCGGCCGCCCTTCCACATAAACTCCAGCGTATCCAATACAAAGCTGGTGTCCACCTTGTCGATGAGAGACTCGAGATGTGCGGCGATCTCGGCCGCGCTCATGCCGGCGTCCCGGCACTCGGCCCCTTCCAGACAGAGCAGACCCTCGCCGGTGGAGAGCATGCGGCTGTCAACCGGATAGATGCCCTCCAGCTCCATGGCCGCGAGGCGGGCGTTGTTGAAGGAGACGGAGAGCTCGGAGCTGATGTCCAGATGGACCACTTCGCAGCCGGCCTCCAGGAATGGCGTGAAGAAATCAATGAACTGCTGGATACTGGGTGCGGAGGTCTTGGGCAGACTGCCGTCCGCGCGATAGCGGGCATAGATGTCCTCGGTGGAAAACTCCACCCCGTCCAGATAGCTCTCATCTCCCAGCAGAATGGTCAGCGGGATGGTGTGGATCTGATAGCGGTCTCTGAGTTCCTGGGACAGGTCACAGGTGCTGGCGGCGGTGATGACGACGGGCTTGGCCATGGCAAATGCCTCCATTACTGATTGTGGTTTTTGTGAGCGGGAAACTGCTCATAGTAGGCGGCGAGCACGAAGCCCGCCAGCAGGAAGAAAAACAGCTCGCGGAAATCCGTCAGTGCGCGCTGATCGGCGGAATCGGTGAAGAGAATGGTTTCCAGCATTCCGTACATGAAAACGCCCGTGATCGGGAGAACCAGCAGCTTGTCAGACAGGGCAGCCCCGGAGAAGAAAAACCGGATGCAGCGGATCACCAGCAGCACGCTGAAGGCCAGCACCAACAGGAAGCCGGGCAGCCCGGTCAGCAGCAACACCTGCAGCAGATAGTTGTGGATGTGGTAATAGGGGTAGTTGAGGACCTTGCGGGTGTAGTCCATCACCTTGTGGCTGAGCTTGCCGATGAGGATGCGCCGCGGCTCGGCCTTCAGAGCGGGGATCACACTCTTGTAAATGGCACTGCGCCCGGAGAGCTTGGTGACGGAGAAGTTCATGTCCCGGTTGTCGGCAAAGGACTGGTGCTCCTCATTGCGTTTCTGGTATTCCGGGCCGAAGAATTGATCGGAAGTGCGCTCAATATCCGTATCCAGCGCGTTGTAGGCAATCTCGGCAGCGCCGGTCATAAGGTCAAAGCTCTTATAGCTGAGCAGGAATGAGACGGCCGCGAAGAGCACGAGCAGCGCCGCGCGCACGCCCCTGGGCCTGCTGCGAAGCTTCTGCATCCCCCACAGGACCGCCACCATGGCCACATTGACGCACACGGCCAGTTTGATGCTGCGGCAGAAGCAAAAGGCGATGGCCAGGTGGAAGATCAGCCAGGTGAGCGTGATGGGGATGCGCCAGAGCTTGTTGTCGCAGCGGAAGAACTCGTAGGCCATCATGCACCAGGCCAGATAGAACCAGACGGCGGAGATGGTGCGGTTGGTCTCCCAGGCAATAATATAATAGAAGGAATAGCCGTAATAGAAGTTGTCGATGCCGAAGACGGCCCCCTCCGGCGGCATGTAAAAGTAGACGCCGAAGATGCAGGCGTAAAGCCCGATGCAGGCGGTCACGAGATAAAACAGGCCGGCCACGGCGACAACGCAGTCGAGCAGGCGGCGGCGCTGATCGGCGGTCAGCAGTGTGCCCACCGGCAGCATCACACAGCAGAGCAGGCGGCTGAGCGTGATGTCCAGCTCGTTTTGCAGATAGAGGTCGTGGTTGAGCAGGCGGCTGAGGAAAAACCAGACGGTGTAATACAATACCAGCTTGATCTCCACCGTTCCGGAAAAGCCCCGGCAGAAGAAATACACCGCGGCCATGGCAACAATGGCGGTTTTCCCATAGGAGAGATACAGGTCGTGCCAGCGCAGCGGAGCGACCGGGATGAAGAGATAAAACAGCAGCATCCCCGCCGCAGCCACCGCCATGAACAGCGGCAGTCTGTCCTCCTTTTTGGTGATAGAAAGTGCTTCCATTGTCAACTCCAGGGAGATAATTACTCTTTATTATAACATGTACACTGTCATTATGCAATCACCGATCGGGGATGGCAGTGGCAAAATAGAAGATGTCGCTCATCAGCCGCTCATAGCCGAACTGCACGGGATTGATGAGCTCGCCGCCGATGAGAATGCTGCCGGTCTGGCCGCCGTCCAGGGTGTAGGCGTTGACACAGCCGTGGGCGATCATGGAGTCGGCCGCCTGCCGCAGGGTGACGTAGACATAGTGGTCGGGGGATTCGCAGTTGATGGTCATGGACAGGTAGTGCAGCTTCCCAAGCTGCCCGATGGCACAGCGGGCATAGGTGTCCAGCACCTCGCCGATGGCGTAGGTGTATGGCGTGACGTCCCGGCCGTTGTCGATCATGACCGGGCCGAAGGCCAGAGAGAACATGACGTGGTGATCGTCGATGAAGCGCTGGGCTTCCTCCTCGGTGGAAAAGGCGTTTTCATAGGCAAACAGCATGTTCCCTTCGTCGGTGAAAAAGCAGGTCTGCCCGTCGGTCAGACTGCTGCGCAGCAGCTGCCCGTCGTAGACACAGAGTCCATAGGTGGGGCGGCCGCTGTTGTAGAAGTCGCCGCTGCAGGCCACAACAGCATTGCTCTGGGCGGCAAGCTCGGAGGGGTAGGCGTAGTTATAGCTGCCAAATTCATCTCCGGCCAGCTTGCGCCGGAGCTGGGAGGCGTCCGCCAGAAAGACCTCGGCAAAGGTGCCGACGGCGCCGTGCTCGTCCTGCTGCCACACGACGGCGAGAATTGTCTCATCCAGATAGTAGTGGACGCCGCGGCCTGGGAGCACCTTCTCCGGATCGAAATCCAGGGTTTGGCCATCGATCAGCCGTTTGGCCTCGTCCTGCGCCAGAACCTCGGAGAGGGCGGCCGGATCTTCCAGATAGCCGAAGCCGGCGGGATCCGGCACCGGCCCGGGGCTCGTCCGATCGGGCAGCGTGTAGTGGAAGGGGACAGGGGTGAGCGCGGCGGCAGCCTCGCTGTATCCCGGGGCGACGGGCAGGGGCGGCAGCAGGCCGTCCAGCGCGGCGGGATCAGAGAGCTGCCAGGCGCCGTCCGAATACCGCAGTGAGAGGGGCACGGTAAAGCTCTCCAGATAGTCTGAGCGCCGGGAGAGCCGGGCGCGCACCGCGGCCTCATATGCACCCCGAACAACGGAGGGGAGAAAGCTCCCGTCCTCTGCGTATACATCGGAGCGGAGGCGGGCGGCGGCAACAGCAGCCTCCGCCAGCGGCTGCATCTCCGGCGCAAGATCACGGGTGAGCGCCTCCACGTTCAGCCGGGTGACGCGCACCGTGGCCTCGGCGCTGCGAAAGCGTTGGACGGTCTCGCCCTCGGCGCGCAGGGAAAAGCAGTCCGCGGCATCTGCGCCCAGCAGAGCGTCCCCCCGCAGGGCATCGGCCTGCCGCTGCCGGCTCTGCAGCAAAATGGCCTCCAGCGCGCTGCCCGGGTCACCGGAGGGGCGCAGGAGGAACCATGCGGCGACGAGGCCGAGCGCCAGCAGCGCCGTCAGAATCAGCGCCGGCAGCAGAACCCGGGGGCGTGAAGAGCGGGAACGTGACATAAAAAACCTCCAAAACGGGGAGAGAAAGCGGAAAAACCGGCAGCCTGACTCCCCGGAACAGCAGTTGTGACAGGTACTGCCATTTTACACGGAGAACCGGGCCCCGTCAAGCGCGGATACCGGGCGGAGAAGGCTTGCAAAACGGGCGGTTTCAGAGTAAGATACCGGCAGGAGGAGGGGAGACAATGTATTTTGACACCCATGCCCATTACGATGACGAGGCCTTTAACGCGGATCGGGAGGCGCTCCTGGCCGCCATGCCGGAAAACGGCGTGGAGCGGATCCTGGTGCCGGGCTGCAATGTGAAGAGCAGCCGGAGCGCGCTGGAGCTTGCGGGGCAGTTTCCCTTCATCCGGGCTGCGGTGGGCATCCACCCGGAGGATCTGGGGGACATGGCGGAGGGCGATCTCGAGCGGATCGAGGCGATGGCCGGGGAACCGGGCTGTGTCGCCATCGGTGAGATCGGGCTGGACGGCTATTGGGACGCCAGCCGGAAGGAGGAGCAGAAAACGCTCTTCCGCCGTCAGATCGAGATCGCGCTGGCCCGGAAGCTGCCGGTGATTGTCCACGACCGGGAGGCCCACGGCGACAGTCTGGACATCGTCCGAAACTATGCGGAGCTTCGCGGGGTGTTCCACTGCTTTTCCGGCTCCCCCGAGATGGCGGAGGAGCTGCTGCGCCGGGGCTGGTATCTCGGCTTTGACGGCCCCGTTACCTATAAAAACGCGCGCAAGGCCCTGGAAGTTCTGGCGATCTGCCCGCTGGACAGGCTTCTGCTGGAGACGGACAGCCCCTATCTCAGCCCCGTCCCCATGCGCGGCAAGCGCAACGACTCCCGCAATCTCTGCTATATTGCGCAGAAGATCGCGGAGGTCAAGGGCTGCACGGCGGAGGAGATCGCGTCGGCCGCCGCGGAAAACGGCAGGCGGCTGTTCGCGGTGGAGTAGACAGCGGGCTTTTGGAAAAATTTCAAAAAGAGGATAAAAAGTTGCGAACCGGCGGGAACATTCCCGCCGGTTCGCCGTCCTATATAGCGTACGACGCAGGAAACATCGCACAGGTGCAGTGCGGACAGCCCCCTCTCCGGAATTGAAACGAGCAGGGAGAGCAGGCGTATCTGTAACAGAATTGAAATTTTTTGAAATTTTTTCGCGATTGGGTCTTGCAATTTTGACGAGCGTGTTGTAATATTATAGCCGAATCGTAATACTTTTTTTACTTTTCGCATTGTGCTATCCTTCACGCAAGTCAACAGCACAGTAATCATTTTACCCGAAAGGGTAGTTTTAGGGGGAGCAACTATGAAGAAAAGGCTCATAAGTATGCTGCTCGCGGTACTGATGGTCGTGTCCCTGTTCTCGGGGGTGTCCGTCAGCGCGTATGCAGACAATGCCACCTACAACACCATCCGTTACACGCTGGTGCAGGGTGACTATGTGTTGAGAATCTGCCAGAGGCTGGGTCTCAACTTCTATGTATGCAGGGACGCCATCATGAGACTCAACAACATTACGGAGAATCAGTGGCGCTTCCTGGCAGTCGGCAGAGAAATTCTTCTGCCTGCGTCTGATGCGGACGCGGTGGCGTTTTTGAGCGGCAAACCCGCGGCAACCACGACGGCCACTACGACCACGCTGACCACCACCACGGTAGCCACGCCCGCTCCGACCACGACCACCAAGACGAACAACGACGTGCTGTCTCACTATCTGGTGCCCTACACCATGGGCAGCGGTGAGACCGTCCTTGGCGTCTGCGCCGCAATGGGGCTTTCAACCAACGCATATCTGGGCATATACCGCCAGCTCATCAAGGAGATCAACGGCCTGAAGGATCTGGACGCGGTCAGAGCCGGCAGCACCTATCTGTTCCCGACTCTGAACAAGCCCGCCGTGGGCACCGCCTGCAAGGCAGTGTATGTGCACTACATGCTGCCCGGTGAGACCGCGTACTCCGTCTGCTCCGATGTCGGCATCAGCTACAGCAACAATGCGGATATGCTGCGCGCGCTGAACTACACCAAGAACCTCAACAAGCTCAAAGAAGGACAGACGCTGTTCTACCCGATCGACCTCGTCGTCGCGCCCGCGTCTTCCAGCTCCAGCAGCTCCGGTTCTTCCAGCTCTTCCAGCTCCAGCACCGCCAAGGTCTACAAGCTGGCCGCTGACATGAACAGCATCGACGGCACCATGTCCTTCTACGTGGAAGACAAGCTTGTCACCTCCGCCAAGGCCGGCGACAAGGTGCACGTGGTCGTCACCACCAACGACGGCAAGGCTGTCAAGAAGCTGACTGTGAAGCATTCTGACGGCAAGGCCGACCTGGTTCTGACGGGCGACACCTTCATCATGCCCGAGACCGACATCCGCGTTGTGGCGGACATTGAATCCGGCTATGCCATCACCCTGGAGACCAACTACACCGGCAAGGCTGTCGCCACTGTCGGCGGCCTGGGCGTTACCGCCGCCTCCCGCGATTCCAAGGTCATGATCGTCAGCACCGATCCTGCTTACGAGGTGGAGTCCGTTTCCGCCTATTATCGTTCGATGCTCGGCGCGAAGAAGGATCTTGCGATTACCAACAACGGCTTTGCGATGCCTGAGGCGCCTGTCACCGTCAAGGTCTCGCTCAAGCCTGTTACCACTTACGATTTCTATGTTACGACCAAGGGCATGGGCGCGTTCTTCCTCTCCGTCAACGGCGGTCAGGTCAACAAGGCTGCCAAGGGCACCGAGGTCAAGATCGTGACTCAGCCGATTGAGGGCTATACCGTCACCGGCTGGACGGTCACCAAGCACGGCGATCCCTCTGTGAACGTCAGTGTGTTCAACAACACCTTCATCATGCCCGGCTTTGATGTGGATGTGGAAGTTGTCTTCGGCGAGAAGGGCAACAACATCGTCTTCATGCCGGCCAAGGGCGGCTCTGCCCATGCTGAAGTTGGCGGCGCTACCGTAACCGAGGCCGATACCGGCGCAACCGTTACCCTGAAGGCCGAACCCCTGGACGATTACCAGATCGATCACTACACCGTCGTCCGCAACAAGGACGGCTACAAGGTCACTGTCACCAAGAGCGGCAGCGATTACACCTTTGAGATGCCCGCCGGCGGCGCCACTGTCACGCCTGTCTTCGTGGGCAAGACCGCGGCCAAGCTCACCGTGGATCTCTATCTCGACGGCAAGAAGGTCACCACCAAGGATTACCTGGTCGCTGCGGATGTAACCGTCAGCAGCTCCAGCGGAGACACCAAGACCAGCGTGGATCTGAGCGGCGCCAGCATCAGCGCCAAGAGCGGCGACTATGTCAGCATCGTTCCCGATGCGCCGAAGAACATGGCCTTCGACAAGATCAAGGTCACCAACGGCAGCGCCCCGATCCCCGAGTACGCCAGCGAGCTCAAGGAGCACGGCTTCTTCGAGATCACGAAGGATGCTGCGACCGTCACCATTGAAGTCTACTTCGTCAGCGACAAGCTGGCCCTGCCTGCTGCTGCGATCACCGGCGCCGGCACGGTGGGCTACGTTGCCAGCCCCGGCGGAGAGTCCATCTCCACCGCCAATGTCAACGACACCGTCTTTGTTTCTGTCAAGCCGGGTGCCGAATACTACTTTGACCACAGCACCTTTGACGGTACCTTCTGCGGGGATCTCAAGGTCACACGCAAGGATACCGGCGCAGAGCTCCCGCTCACCCAGGATGTTGACGGCGAAGGCAACCCGACCGGCTTCTATGGCTTTACGGTTCCCGACTGCGGCGTGAACGTCCAGGTCACCTTCAAGCCTGCCAAGTACATGATCTACATGACCTGCGAGGATGAGAAGGGCCATGATCTGACCGGCGAGAGCCTCTGGTCCATCTCTGTCGGCGGCAGCAACTACATTGTCGACAACAACTTCTCCGTCGTCAATGCCAACGCCAATGATCTGGTCTGGGTCAAGATGACCGAAACCGGCAAAGAGAACTACAACATGGTGAGCTTCAAGCTCAATGATACGTACTACACCAGCTCCGTCAAGAACTTCCAGTACAGCTTCTTTGCCAAGAGCGATGTGGCCAACAGCAGCGGTGTGATCAATATCGTCGCTGTGATGCGCCCGAAGGCTGCGGACAAAGCCATCGCGCTTAAGGCGAGCATCAATAACGAGAAGTTCGGCAATGTCGGCTTCCTCGTGACTGCCTCCCCGAGCGGCTACAGCACGGTCGACAGCGCATATGATTCCGTTGCCTACGGCGGCGACACGGTCGTGATCATCCCGTCTACGACGGCTGCCGGCTATACCATCGATGCAGAGCACATCACCATTACGAATCAGAGAAACGGCGTTATCCATCCCACGCCCGTCACGGTGGATGGGAAGCAGGGCTATGAGTTCGTGATGCCGAGCGATGGCTACAAGAGCATCAGCGTGAACTTCTACCCGATCTCCTACAAGGCCACGATCAAGGTCCTGGACGGCTCCAACGATATAACTGCCTATGGCTTCGTCAATGTGGCGCTGGACGGCGTCAATTACAAGGACGTGTTCTCCGGCGACGCGCTTGGCGAGATCGCGTACACCAAGCAGATCAGTGTTACCACCACTGAGATGGCCCGCAATTCCGGCTGGAAGTTTGTGAGCCTGACGGTCGCGCCCACCTGCGAGGTGACCAAGATCTCCAACGGCGCAAGCTTCAAGATGCCCGCAGCCGACGCTGTGATTACAGTCAATCTGACTGGCGGCACGGTGCCTCCCACTCCGCCTCCCGCAGTTCCTGTCACGCTGCCCGGCACGGACGCGGACGGACGCAATCTGCAGTACTACAAGGATGCGGCCATGACGGAGGTCCTGTCCGATCTGAATGTCATGTCCGGCGAGACCTACTATGTGAAGGTCATGAATCCCCCCGTGGGCGGAAACCTCAGCAGCATTGAGCTGCAGAAGACCGCTACCGAGACGCTTGGAACAGGCGACCCCAGCACCGGCATGTTTACGGTTCCCGCAGGCATGACCATCGTGAAGACCACGTATAACTTCAACAGCTACAAGCTGGTGATTGCGGTTGAGAACGAGCCCGCCACCTACACGGTCTCCGTGAAGCCCGGCACCGATTCCGCAGTCGAGGTCACGCCCGGCTCGACCCAGGTGGATGTGGACTACGGTGAATCCGTCGAGATCAAGGTTACCGGCGATCGCAAGATCAAATCTGTGGACGGCCTGGACGGCTTCACGCTTGACAGCGGCGACAAGAGCGGCACCGGCACTCTCAAGCCCGCGAGCTCTGTGCCCAACGGCGGCACTGTGACCGTAACAGTCAAGTTCGCTGTTGAACATGAGATGAAGTTCTCCCTCGTGAACGACAAGCCCGGCACGGCGAAGGTCACATACGACAGTACAGACTACGCAAACGGCGAAGAGACCTCTTCCGCCAAGCTTGCGGCAGGCGCCAGCGTCAGTTTGACGGCCAGCCGTGAGGTCGCATCGGTCGCGGGTCTTGAGGACGTCACGATCTCCACGGACAAGAAGACCATTACCGGCAAGATTCCCGACACGAGCGAGGATCTGGTTCCCGTTACGGTCACCTTTGAGTCCCATGTCACGCTGAAGTTCAAGTTCGAGAACGACGTCGGCGGCGCGAACACCGTGAAGGTCAACGGCCATGAGGTCAAGGCCGCCGCGCCCACAGTCGGACCCTTCCTGCCCGGTGAGGAGATCACCCTCTCCGCCGCAAGCCGTTCGATGCATGAGGTCAAGGGCTTCAAGGATTACAAGGAAGACAGCGACCGGAAGGGCGGCAAGGGCTTCGTCCCCACTGGCGGCTCTGACGGACAGGAGATCACGATTTCTGTCAAGTTCGCGCCCCAGTACTACACGCTCAGGTTCAAGGCGTCCGGCGATACGACCGAAGTGATTTTCAGGAATGCAAGCAATGCTCCGGAAGATTGCGGCGGTACCGGACTTGATAGGGCACCGTGGTACGTCGGAGAGACTGTCTACCTCTTTGCACCCGAGGGTTACCACTTCACCAGCGCCTCGAGCACGGTGCTTGATGACATCACCTGGGGTGAAAACTGGAAGTCCTGCACGGCGAAGGTCAACGCGAGCGGCACAGATGGTTCCACCGTCGATGTCAACCTCGTGCTCGCAAAAGACCCCTCCTGATTCCTGAATACGTTTATCCCCCATTTTATCTCCCCCCTGAGCGGCAGGGCTTCGGCCCTGTCGCTCTCTTAAAGAAGCGGGGAGAGAAACAAGCCCCCGGACGTTCCAAACGTCCGGGGGCTTTCCATATGCGCGTTTTCTCCGACGCTTCAAAGCAGCATTCATCTATTATCCTGAGACGCGTCAGCGGCGAAGAATCTCAAACCCTGAGGATGATACAGGTCGTATCGGCGGAGGCCCTTTGGCTCGCTTGACAAGCAAGGATCGCGTCGCACGCTCCCCGCGCGTCGCGTTCGCTCGCTCAGAATGACACGCGGGAACACGGGCGGATGCAGAGAGAGACCTTCCTCTCTGCAGGGGAGGCCCTTGGGCCTCCCACAAAAAAAGCACCTCTCATGCGGGAGGTGCTTTCCTTGCCTCCCCCGGCAAGGGCATTGTGCT
>JAEEGL015804407.1_pt1 | contig 23686 bp, 18 predicted proteins | sample 9134231 | NCBI WGS metagenome assembly JAEEGL01 (sample SAMN16246548, study PRJNA631951) | gut metagenome | biome: gut microbiome; feature: rumen; material: fiber-attached | host: Bos | place: Iran: Karaj | collected 2018-10 | reverse complement strand
CTTCAAATCATGCCGCCCCATATAGAGTCGGAACGCATGAGCTACACCGTTAAAACACCCCTACTACCTCTCTATCCCACCGTCGGCCAGCCCCGCATAGGCTTTGCCCTGCCCGAAGTAGCCAACTACCACAAGCAACTGATTGCCCGCTTGGGTACCAGCATCACAGGCACCATTATCGACGCTAAAACCCAAGAGCCCCTGCCCTTCGTCAACGTGGTTGTAAAATATGGCAATGGCACGGTAAAAGGTACCACGACCGACTTGGACGGTAACTTTGCCCTAAGGGGAGTGCCCGCAGGCGAATACACCATCATCGTCTCTTCCGTCGGATACGGGAAACTGGAACAACGCATCACCGTTCCCAGTAATGGTGTGAGGGTGCTGAACATCGCGATGTCGCCTACCGCATCGAAATTGGAAGAAGTCCAAATACTTGAGAGCAAGGTTCACGTCATTGAGATAGGCGCTCCCGAAAGTGGTGCCCGTATGTCCGCCGACGACATCGCCCACATGCCAGGCACCAGTCTTGAGAGTATCGTTGCCTCGGTAGCTGGCGTGGGTTCTGCCCGTGGCGAAAACGGCATGGTTACGATGCAGGGTGGTGTGCGCAAACGCACCGGCGTGAATGTACCCAAAGAGGCCATTGCCGAGATACCCCCCATGTTTAATTTCGGCAGCTCTGCCACTGAGAAGGCCTCCTCTATGCGCAAGAACCTCAGCACCCTCGCCCTCTTCGAGCCTGCCCTGCGCAGCGACAAGGAGGGCTATGCCACCGTCTCCTTCACCCTGCCCGACATCCTCACCCAGTGGCAGTTGTACGGCTTCGCATGGACCGACCAGTTCCAAGTGGGCACCCTCAACCGCACCATCCAGGCACAGAAAGAACTGATGGTACAACCCCTCATGCCCCGATTCCTGCGGCAGGGCGACACCATCGAAATCCGCGCCAAAGTCTCCAACCTCACCGACAGCGTGATGGAGGTGCAGGTAGGATTTGAAATGGAGAATGGAGAATTGAAAGGAATTGAGAATGGAGAATTGAGAATGGAGAATTATCCGGGTGCGGCAACCAATTCTCAATTAACCGTCTCTCCGCATAGCAGTGCTATCAGCACCGCCCGTATCGCCGTCCCTGCCGACTGGCATGTGGCCGACTACAAGGTCTATGCTTATAAAACCTCCACCTCTGGCGGACATCACTCCGACGGCGAGCAGGGCCAGCTGCCCGTCCTCTCCAACCGCGAGCGTATCACCACCAGCCACCTCATCTACGTCCCCGGCAGCGTGGACGGGAAAGAGGTGGTCCGCACCTTCGACATCGCCCTGCCCTCTCCCGCACCGGGCGACAGCACCACCCTCTCCTTCACCGCCAACCCCATACAATACGCCATCGAGGCACTACCCCATTTCAAACGCCTCCTCATGCCGGGCAACATCTACCTTGCCAACAGCATCTACGTCAATCACCTCATCTCGCAACTCTCCCCCATCTCCGACAAGGAACGCCAGCAAGCAGCCAACCGTGCCAAGAGCGATATGAACAAACTAAACCTCACTCAAGGTGGCCGCGGCGGATGGAGCTGGATGCCTGGTGGCGGTCAGCCTAACCGATATGTGACCGAGGCGGTGTTGCAGAGCTTAGTCGACTTTCCCCATGCCAAAATCTTCAGAGCACTGAATTCCCTCGACAATATGCTCGTTGATGCCTACAAGAGTCATGTTGACGACAAAAACCGCACCACGCCGCCCAGCGATGACCACCTCTCACTGCTCTACACCCGCAGTCTTTACTCCAATACAAAGCCCCTCAGCGAATGCGACAGCATCACGCAAGAGGCCTACCGCTTCTACTACCAACTGTGCCGTATGCGTAGCCTTGAAACCAAATCGCTCCACACTCAGGGCCAGCTCGCCCTGCTGATGCTGCACATGGGCGACACCGCCGAGGCTGTCAGCCTTGCCAACCGCATCAAGGAGAGTGCCCACACCAGCGACGACCAAGGCATGTACTGGCTCAGCAACGTGAGCGGCTACGGCTGGTACGACCGCCCCATCGAGACCGCCGCGCTGATGGTGGATGTCTTCGCTGACGTGCTGCACGACTGGGAGTCGGTAAGCCGCATCCAGCAGTGGATTCTCGCCTCCAAGCGAGGCACCACATGGCACACCGACATGTCCACCGCCCGCGCCCTCCGCGCCCTCCTACGCCAACCTTCAAGCACAACTATCAATCAAGGTACCGTCACTATCAAATGCAACAATCAAGAAATTGAAAGCGGGACATTAGACGTTGAAAAATACACAAATGCGTCAGCCAATTTTCAATTTTCAATTCTCAATTCTCAATTATTCCCTGCCTGGGGCGCCCTGTTCCACAGCCACGACACCCCAATCGACAGCATCCAGTACAACGGCACCGGCATGAAGCTCCGCAAGACCCTCAGCCGCGTCAATGCCGACGGAAGCCTCACCCTCCTGAACCCCGGCGACAAGCTGCATGTGGGCGACCGTGTGCGTGTACACATCGATATAGACTGTCAGCAAGGTTTCGACAACATGGTGCTCCGCGACCAGCGTGCCGCCACCTTCGAGCCCGCCAGCACCACCAGCGGATGGCAGTGGAACGACGGCCTGCGCTACTATGTGGACGTGCGCGACGAGTGGACCGACTGCTACATCGACCACCTCGGCCCCGAACACTACTACGTGGAGTACGTCCTGTGGGTGCGCCACAGCGGCACCTTCGCCAACGGCATCTGCACCCTGCAAAGCGTCTACGCCCCCGAATTCCGCGCCAACACCGACTCCCAAAACATCTTAGTGCCGTGAACATAATACATCTAACCGACCTCGACCACCCTGGGGTGCAACCCTACGCCCGCCTCACCGAAGCCCAGCTGCGCAACCGGCTGGAACCCGACAAGGGCATCTTCATCTGCGAAAGCCCCAAGGTAATCCGCGTGGCACTCGACGCAGGCTACCAGCCCCTGTCGCTCCTCACCGAAGAGAAATTCCTCGACACCCAAGCCGCTGAGATTATAGCCCGCTGTCCTGATATGCCCGTCTACACAGGCAGTCGCGAATTGCTTGCCTCATTGACCGGCTATGAACTGACCCGTGGTGTGCTCTGCTGTATGCGCCGACCCCAGCTGCCTACCGTCGAGGAATTGCTTGCCCACCGCCCACCCCGCGTGGCACTGGTGGACAGCGTGGTGAACAGTACCAACACCGGTGCCATCTTTCGTGCTGCCGCCGCCCTCGGCATCGATGCGCTCCTCCTCACCCCTACCTGCTGCGACCCCTTGAACCGCCGCAGTGTGCGCGTGAGCATGGGCACCGTGTTCCAACTGCCGTGGACCTACCTCCCCTCATGGCCTTACCCAGCCATAGAACTGTTCCACACCTTCGGCTACAGGACTGCCGCCCTTGCCCTCACCCCCGACGCAGTGCCTATCGACCACCCCCAACTTAATGCCGAAGAGCGCCTCATCATTGTCATGGGCACCGAAGGCGACGGTCTCGACCGCAGCACCATAGACGCCTGCGACTACAAAGTAGTCATCCCCATGAAGCATGGAGTGGACAGCCTCAACGTTGCCGCCGCTGCCGCCGTCGCCTTCTGGCAACTGCGTAATCAATCCTAGGTAGCCCCATCTCGCTAAAAGGCTACATATACCTATGAATCAATCTGTTTGCTCATATTATCATCACCCTTATCGCTCAGTAATCCGAAGAAGAAGGGTTGAAGAATCGCATAAAGATGGAAGAATATCCATAGCCACCCTTGAGGCATGCTCAACCCAAGAGGGCTACACTGGGAAAAGAAGGGGGCTAGAAGTTCCAGCCGAGTTTTTGATGAATTGCGGTGAAAAAGGTCTGACGGTGGAGGCGGACTAGACGGACGGTGAAAGGAGCACGTGAGAGGTTTATCTCGGTACCACTGGCTAGATGTTGCTGTTGCGAGTCGACACTGAGATTGAACGACTGAGGGCTTGGGTGCGTGGCAAGGCGCAGGTGGGCTCCATCTGGAACTATGATAGGACGCAAGGTGAGATTATGGGCGGCTATGGGGGTGATGACAAAACAGCCACTATTGGGGGTGAGAATAGGACCGCCACAGCTGAGCGAATAGGCGGTGGAACCGGTGGGGGTGGCCACTATGAGACCGTCGCCGGCATAGGTGGCGACGAAGTCATTGTCGACAAAGAGGTCGGTGCGCAGCAACGGAGCGTCGTCAAGCCGATGGAGGCAGACCTCATTGAGAGCTGTGAGTGGCGAGATGGCCGGCGCAGTTATCTGAAGAAGTGTGCGGGGTTCAAGAGTATAGCGGCTGGCAAGGATATCGGAGACGAGGGTGTCAATATCGTCGCGGCCGGCGGTAGTGAGGAAGCCGAGATGCCCAAAGTTGATGCCCAGCACGGGTATGTCGCGATTGCCGATGAGATGGACGGAACTGAGCAGGGTGCCGTCGCCACCAATGGAGAAAAGAAAGTCGTAGTGAATGCCGACAGGCAGACGGTCGGACACCTCTTCGGTGTCAACACCATTGCGGTGCAACATATCGGTGAGCAGTTGGAGCTGTTGGCGCAGGGGCGATTCGAGGTAGCGGACGTAAAGGGCGACTTTCATTTTAAACTAAAGATTCATTATTATTATCGAAGCAGTGTTACGGTTCCAGTGTAGATGCGTTCCGAGCCGTCGGCATGGTGGCAACGAGCCTTGTAGACATAAACTCCCTGCGGGAGAGGCCGGCCTTGAAAGTCGTTGCCATCCCAACAGTCGGTGAGGCTAGTGGAATGGAAAATGTGGGCACCGAGACGGTTGTAGATGTCGAGGCTATAGCCGTCGGCAAGGGGTGAGAGGAAAAGGGGGCAGAAGCGACCGTTGTCGGGGTCGCCATAGATGATGGCGTTGGGGATATAGGCGTCGGGTTGCTTTATTTCGGGCAGCAGGAGCTGGACAGTATCAGAGTATTTAATCCACTGTCCACAGATGTCGGGGGTGCCGATACGGTAGACGTATCGGCCTGCTGCACGGTTGATGTCGTAGTCGGTGTAGGTGAGATACTGCTCGGGCTGAGTAGCAGAGCGAGTAAGTTCGGCAATCTGTTCAAAGATATCGCTAGAATCTGTGGCTCGATAGATGTAACAATGCCTACCCCAGAATTGGGGGTCGACCTCGAGGGTGAGTGTGACGGAGGGCTGGCTTTCGTCGTATTGGAGATGTGAGATTTGTAGGTAGTCGGCGGTGTCGCCATACTCGAAATAGAAGTCTTGCACAATGGAGAAGGCGCAAAGGCTGTCGGGATTGGTAACGGCGAGATAGGCACGGAGATGACTAATTGCAAGTTCGGGTATGAGAGTGTCGAAAGCGAAGGGGCCGTCGGGACCGAAGCGGTGGATATGCCAGTCTTGATCGCCTTGTAGTTTGTAGTAGAGGCTGTATTGGAGTACACTGTCGGGCATATTGATGTAGCGGTTCCACGAGCATTGCAGCATCCGCGAACAAGGCTCGGTATGAATATTGAGGCGGGGGTTGTGGTAATAGGGAGTCAGTGGGCTAGCCTGATAGCAGCTGTCGAAAGCGAGGATGCGGAAATTGTATTCAAAATTGTTGAACCGATTGAGCAGTTCGGAGCAAAGATAGGTGGTGTTGAGCCTACCCCACACAGTGTCGTAATAAAGACAAGGGTTGCCCATACAGATATAGTAGCCCATGACATCGGTGTCGGGGCTGGGATACCAGCTGAGGCGTATTTGTCCGAGAGCAGTGTCGACGCTACAAAGGCGCAGAGAGCAAGGGCTGGTGGGCACATTATCTTGATAGAAAAGACCCACGGGGGAAGAAGTGTCGGCGATGGAGGATGCAGTAAGTAGGTAGTTGACGGTATCGCCACAGATGGTACGGTGGAGGGTGTCGAGATAAAAGGTGTCGGTGACGGTGGCTATGCAGACGTAAGAGTCCTCGTCATGGAACATCCTATGGAGACGGTAGGTGGCCGAGTCGGATACTTTAGCCCAACTGAGCATTCCCACCTGGTTGGCAACTACCGCAGAGTAGGTGAACCGCAACGACTGGGCAGACACCACGGTGGCAGAGAGCAGACAGAGGAGGAGTATGAACAATCGTTTCATTGGAGGGACTGCATTTGGACTAACTGATAGTAGCGGCCTTGGAGTGCAATAAGCTCGGAATGGGTGCCCTGCTCCACGATACGGCCCTGCTCGAGCACCACGATGAGGTCGGCATGACGTATCGTGGAGAGGCGGTGGGCAATAACGAGGAAGGTGATGGGCGATAACTGGGAAGAGTGGTCGTTAAGCAGCTGGTCGAGAGCCTGCTGAACCTGACGTTCACTCTCGGTGTCGAGGGCGCTGGTGGCCTCATCGAGTATGACGATGTCGGGACCTGGAAGGAGCGCACGGGCAATGCTGAGACGCTGGCGCTGTCCACCGCTCAGCAGGTCGCCTCCATCGCCTATCACGGTATCGTAGCCTTGGGGTTGCTGAAGGATGAACTCGTGGGCCTGAGCCAGACGGGCGGCCGACTGTATCTGCTCCTTGGTGGCGTGGGGAGCGGCAAAGGCAATGTTGGCAGAGATGGTGTCGTTGAAGAGGAAGGTATCCTGCGCCACGACACCTATGCGGTGGCGCAAACGAGCCAAGGGGATGTCGCCTATGGGCGTCCCTTCGAGCAGTATACTGCCAGATGAACACTCATAGAAGCGCATCAGAAGGTCGGCAAGAGTCGACTTGCCCGAGCCAGAGGCACCGACAAGAGCCACTGTGCTGCCCTTAGGGACAGAGAGGCATATATCGTGTAGCACCTCGACGCCAGGAGTATAGTGAAACCCCACATGGCGGAATTCGATAAAAGCCTGTGAATCGGAAGTGGGAACGGCTGATGCTTGTTGTTTGGACGGGACTACATCCTGTTCGCCCTCGAGGGACAGCACTGACTGAAGACGATCGACGCAGGCGCGACCTTTCTTCATTTGTGATATGGCAGTGGTCAGCTCCTTGGAAGGAGGAATCATCAGGACAAACATCATGATGTAGGATACAAATAGTTCGGGGGTAAGCGACGAGTCGCCACCTACCACCAAAGAAGAGCCAAACAATAGGATACCCACAACTACGCAATTGCCCAGAAAGTCGCTGACAGGAGAAGAGAGGTCGACCCGTCGCAAGACCTGGGTGCGGAGGTGGGCATAATCGCTATCGGCCTCGCGGAAGCGATGGTTGGAGAAGTCGATCGCCGTGTAGGCCTTGATAACTTTGAGCCCCATGATAGTCTCTTCCATCAGAGAAGTGAGAAAAGAGCCTTTGGCCTGCAACTGCTGCGAACTGCGGCGCAAACGGTGGGAGATGCCAGATATCACTACCACGATAAGCGGCAGCATGAGGATGACAAAGAGGGTGAGTTTCGGGCTAATGTAGAACAGCATTGCCATGTAGAGCACCATGCTCACAATGGCAACCACCAACTGCTGGACGGAATTGAGCGTGCTCTCCTCATACTCCACCATGTCGGTGCCAAACCGCGCTAGCATGTCGCCCTGACGGTTGTTATGAAAGTAGGACATGGGAAGGTGCATAGCCTTGTGGAAAAGGCTGCCACGGATGTCGCGTATCACACGGCTTCGCACAGAAGCCATCTGCACCAAGGAGAGATAGGAAAAGATATTTTTTAATGCATAGAGGGCAAAGACCACCAAAGAGAAGTAAATGAGCGCATGCCGTGGCCCGAAGGAGATAAGCCAGAGATAGAGCATCTGCAAAGCCTGGGAGAGGAGGTTGCCTTCGGCGACAGTGGCAGCAGCAGTTTCGGGCGAGGGGAAAAGAATCTTGAGGAAGTCGGCAACCGACAAGGCTGTTGCCATGGTAAAGAGAACCGACAGCACCACAAAGAAACCGTATGCCGCCAATCGGGCAGCATACGGTCGCATATAGTGCAGGGTGAATGGCATGATGAAGTAAGAGTTAAGAACTAAGAACTATGAGTTATAAGCTAAGGGTTTGGGGTTAAGGGTTATGAAATAAGAGTTAAGAACTAAGAAGTTTCAAAACGGCCTCTGCCCTACTTCTTAATTCTTAACTCCTACATCTTACTTCAAAGTGTAACCCAAATAGTTATGGGGAGTTATCTGGCGGATGCGCTCTTTGACAGCAGGTGCCACATCGAGGGTCTCGACAAAATCGGCAATAGTCTGGGCGGTCACCTTTTGGTTAGTGCGGGTCAGCTGTTTCAACGCCTCATAGGGGTTGGGGTAGCCAACGGAACGTAGAACCGTCTGAATGGCCTCGGCCACTACAGCCCAATTGTTTTCGAGGTCGGCCTGGATGGCATTCTCGTTGAGTAGGAGCTTGCCCATGCCCTTCTGCAACGAAGCCAAGGCAATGAGCGTATGGGCAATGGGGACACCGATATTGCGGCTCACGGTGGAGTCGGTCAGGTCGCGTTGCAGACGTGAGATGGGGAGTTTGTGGCTCAGATGCTCGAAGATGGCATCGGCAAGGCCGAGATTGCCTTCGGCATTTTCGAAATCGATGGGATTCACCTTATGAGGCATAGCCGAGGAACCTACTTCGCCCGCCTTGATACGCTGCTTGAAATACTCCATAGAAACATAGGACCAAATATCGCGGGAGAAGTCGATGAGCACCACATTGGCCCGCCTGCAGTTGTCGAAATAAGCCGACATACCATCGTAGTTCTCAATCTGGGTGGTGAACTGCTGCCGTTCCAGACCCAAGCTGGCGATAAACTGGTTGGCAAAAGCCTTCCAGTCGATCTCGGGGTAGGCAATAAGATGGGCATTAAAATTGCCAGTGGCACCACCAAACTTGGCACCAAAAGTCAACTGGGAAAGGGTGTCGAGCTGGCGACGCAGACGATAGGCGAAGACCATCATCTCTTTGCCTAAGGAGGTTGGAGAAGCAGGTTGGCCGTGGGTGTGTGCCAACATGGGTATTTCGCGCCACTCTTGTGCCCTTTGCTCTATCTCATCCAACACCTTTTGGTACTGCGGAAGCAACACCTGCTCGTGGCACTCTTTCATGGAGAGGGGCACAGCGGTGTTGTTGACATCCTGTGAGGTAAGGCCAAAATGGACAAACTCGCGATACTCGCCAAGGCCAAGGCTGTCAAGACGACGCTTGACAAGATATTCGACGGCTTTCACATCGTGATTGGTAGTCTGCTCAATCTCTTTCACCTCAAGGGCATCGGACTCAGAAAAATTACGATAGATGTCTCTCAGCTGTTCGACAGCCTGGGGATGAGAGACAAGAAGGCTCCTCAAAGGAAGCTGCTCGAGCTGTGCCAGCGCGATGAAATATTCTATCTCAACCCGCACACGATAACGGATGAGGGCATACTCGGAGAAATAGTCAGCCAGTGGTTCAACCTTGCTGCGGTAACGCCCATCAATGGGGGATATGGCTTTGATACTGTTCATAGAAAGTAGTGGTTATTAAAGGGTAGTATGGTATTGTAAGGGAGATGGTAGTCCGACATAACAAGGGGTCGGACAACAATCCTCCTCAGAACTTTTTCTTGCCTTCCTCTTCGGGATGAGTGAACAGGCGGTTCATAAAGGTATGCTTCTCAAGCAACTTTTCAATCTTGTGGTCGTGAGAAGCATCGATCAGCGCCTGAGCATAGAGGGTGTTGTGCATATCGGTGCCAAGGAACTCAACCCAACCATTCTCAATCATCTCATAGGCTTTGCGCCGCGGACCTTCACCATAGAAGCCTGAGAGGGAAAGAATGTTCACCTGGAAATAGATGCCCATGTCCTTCAAGTGCTGGAGGACATGAGAAGAGGAGCTATAATAGGGGTAACGCTCGGGATGGGCAAGGATGATGTCATAATTCTTCATCTGCAGGTCGAACATCACCTGGTCGAGACCCAGCACCTGTTGGTGCAGAGAGAATTCGGTCAGGAGGTACTTGCCACCGATCAACAAGAAGGCACTGGAGGCGATGCGGTCGTTGAAGCCCGTATCGACACGATACTCGCCAGCAACGCCCAGCAGCTTGGGACCATCGTAGCCACCATGGGTGGCGAGGTCGAGCTTGAGGTCGTCAAACCTTCTGAGGATATCCGACTCCACATTGGGGAAACGCGGAATGGTGTAGTGGGGAGTGATAAACACATTCTTAAATCCCGCAGCTCCCATCACGCGGAGACAGGTAGCAGTTTCCTCCTCACTCTTAGAGCCATCGTCAACTCTGGGGATAAGGTGGCAGTGCATATCGTTTTCCAAGGGGGCGAAAATAGGACGAGCTGCCTTGGGTTTGGATTTAAAAAGATTAAACATGGTCAATATGTTTTTATATTCTATTGTACAAAACGTTTGTTATACCACTGGAGGTTAATTCTCAATTCTTACAATTTCGGCACCAAGGCTATGCAGTCGCTCATCGATGTGCTGATAGCCACGGTCTATCTGCTCAATATTGTCAATGCGACTCTTGCCTTCGGCCGAAAGAGCGGCAATGAGCAGGGCGACACCCGCACGGATGTCGGGAGAAGACATGCGTACACCACGCAACCGATGTTCGTGGTCAAGGCCAATGACGGTAGCGCGGTGAGGGTCGCAAAGGATAATCTGTGCGCCCATGTCGATCAACTTGTCGACAAAGAAGAGGCGGCTTTCAAACATCTTTTGGTGGATCAACACACTGCCTTTGGCCTGAATGGCCACAACCAAGGCAATGCTGATAAGGTCGGGAGTAAATCCCGGCCACGGGGCATCAGCGACCGTCATGATAGAGCCGTCCATAAAACGCTCTATCTCGTAGTGGTCGCGGGCCGGCACATACAGGTCGTCGCCCCGCTGCCAAACTTCGACACCCAGCCGACGAAAAACTTGAGGTATGAGACCTAAATGTTGCATACCCACATGACAGATAGTCAGGTCGCTCTGGGTCATAGCAGCCATGCCAATGAACGAGCCCACCTCAATCATATCGGGCAACAGGCGATGGCGACAACCACGCAGCTCTCTTACCCCATGAATGGTGAGCAGGTTGGAACCCACTCCTTCTATATTGGCACCCATGCTGTTGAGCATGTTGCACAATTGGTATACATAGGGTTCGCAGGCGGCATTCATTATCATACTCGTGCCTTCGGCCATCACGGCAGCCATAATGATGTTGGCAGTGCCGGTCACTGAAGCCTCGTCGAGCAACATATAGCAACCTCTCAGGCGGGAAGCCTGCACCTGATAGCCTCCGCGTTGGTAGATAACCTCGGCACCCAGCTTTTCCATACCCAAGAAATGGGTATCTAAACGGCGGCGGCCAATCTTGTCGCCACCAGGCTGAGGAACACGGGCACGTCCATAGCGAGAGAGCAGAGGTCCAACCATCATAATCGACCCACGCAAAGCGGCTGCCTGCTGAGCAAATTCCTCACTCTCCAACATGTCGAGATTGACCTCGTCGGCTTGGAATTCATAGCTGCGCCCCTCGGTGAGCAGTGAGTCGTCACTGTTCAGCCGACGGGTCTTGACACCAAGCAACTCAAGCAGACCTATCAACTTGTTGACGTCACGAATGTCAGGAATATTGTCAATGACCACCTTTTCACCCGTGAGCAATACGGCACATAAGACCTGCAAGGCCTCGTTCTTGGCCCCTTGGGGATGAATTTCACCCTGCAGTTTGTAGCCACCAACTATTTCAAATGAAGACATTGACTCTTGGCTTTAATAGTATGGTCAGAATTCCTGACTTTTGTTATTACTCTTTTTCTTCTTCTTTTTCTTTTTCTTCTTATGGACGATGTTGGCACGACGCTCTTCGTCAAGACCTTTCAGATACTCACGGCTTTCCCTATACTTGAAATCCTCGGGTATTTCCAACTTCCCACCAGAAATGGCGGTCAATTGCAGGCTGATAATGTCGTCTTCGACCGTATCGCGGTTCCACAGAAGGTAGTCACGCTTCATGGCGTGGGCCATCAGGCCCACCAACTCGTCGCGTTCCTCGCCTTCGGGGTATTCTGCCACACGCTTGATCATGCTTTCCATCACCGAGCCATAGTGGCGATAGTGGGTCTTGCCCTGGTTGTATGACAGGGTGTGAGGTTTGAAATCGACGGTTTCATCCTTAGAAATATCGTACGGCACATCGACATCCAAATCCCAATCGGCCAATATCATCAAATGCACCCAGTACCTGCGCTTGTAGTCGCCACCCTCGTCAGCCTCGTCGGCCGAGAGCCGCGACATGATGTCAACGATAGCTTCTGCCATCTGATTGCGTTTGTCACGGTCCTCGATCGTCTTAGCATATTCGATCAGTTTGCTAATGTTACGTCCATAGTCGCTTATCTTTAATTGTGGACGCTGAGTATTATATTCCATTATTCAAATAGTTATTCAAGTTGTTTATCAATACCACATTCCTCCAAATCCCCAATGGCTGCAAGGAGCACCATACATACCCCAACTGCCATAGCTACCATGCATCCATGCATCGTGCCACATATAGGGCAACGTACCATATTCATCGCGGATATAAGATATGGCGAAATGCAGGAAGCTATCGTCTTTCAACCGATAGGAAGCTGCTGCTGATACGGCGGTAGCCGAGACATCCAACACGTTTCCATTAGAGAAAGCACAAATTGGTGCATAGGTACCGGTAAGGTGATAGACGGATGCCGCTAGCCAAAGGCGGTCATTCACCTGATATTGTGCTGCAGCATGGACAGATGCCAACCCAGTTCCACCGTTATATTCACGGCGATAAGGTGCCAGACTCCGCGTAGATGAACTGCTGGAAAAATGAGGATTTAATCCCATATCAGTAGTGATTCGGAAACCCGCATTCACAGTCCATCGGGAATTGGGGCGGAATGTCAAAGATGGAGCAACGGAAGAAAACAGCCGGTTGTCGCCATAGCTGGTACCCATAAACCCTGTATGGACAGACAGATGAGGTTCCCACCGCGGCAATTGCGTAGTATCGGCCTCGCCCCTCTCCCACTGCGCCTGAGCTGGGACAACAGCCATCAAGCATACCAGTAGAACACAAGCGGATATGATATATTTTGCCTTACTCATATTTTAGTTCCTTCACTAGTAAATATAAATATAACGCACGTATATTAGAAATATTGTGGTCAAAGGGTCATTAATTTTTCAAAGGCCTTAGGATAAGGGGTTTCAAAGAGCAACTTCTTGCCCGTGACTGGGTGAGTAAACCCAAGTCTGAAAGCATGGAGAGCCAGACGGTTAATAGGTGACACATCATCTTTATAACCATACATGGGATCATGGACTACCGGATGTTTTTCTTCTCTCAGATGGACCCTAATTTGGTTCCTTCTACCCGTATCAAGCCGCAATTCCAATAATGAATATCTCCTGCTGGTACGCACCACCTTGTAGTGGGTCACTGCCAACTTGCCTCCATTGTCAGTGGGTGATGAAAGAACACAATATTGACCATCGGTAAGCCATGACTTGATAGTTCCCTCAAGAGGCTCTACCCTACCCCATGCCACGGCTACATAGGCACGGTCGTAAACCAGTTTTTTCCAGTCAGCCTCAAACCGTTGAGACACTTGTTTTGTCTTAGCCACCAACATCAAACCTGACGTATCACGGTCGAGTCGATGGACGACATGGGCTGTGTAATGTTGGTGAGTCAGTTGAAGATAGCGATTGAGAGTAGTTATCACCGTAACGTCGGTAGGCTTCTTACTATAGGACAAAAGTCCCTCATGTTTGTTGACCACGAACAAGTGTTCATCCTCATATACTATATCCAAATCGCGTGGTTTCAGTCTTTCCTTATACCCGACTTTTTCGATGGTAACCACCATGCCAGGTTGCAAAGGAAAATTGTACTGAGTGACGTGTCTCCCATCGACACAAATACTATGTGATAAAAGCTCTTTCACCTTCGACCGGCTACTGTCGGGCATCTGTTTCAACAAGAATTGCAACAGCTCACAATTGTCACTAACTTTATATTCTATTTGTTTCACGTGAAACATTGATTTTATTACGATATCAACAATTTTCGGTGATTTATTAACACCCTGTTTACCTCTTTTTATTCATCCGTATACAAATCTAAAAATTCATACGGATTGCCAATATGCTGAATAAATTTCATCATATCAGCATTGCTAATCACTAAGGAAGCGGTGTTATCATTAGGGTGAAAACTCACTTTCTCCGCATTCCGAAGTTCCTTGTCCACAAAAAGGGTGACTTCATGGTTTACATCGTTAATCAAGGTGAATAAAGAAACAGAACCTGGCTTGACACCCAGATATTTCATCATCCTTTCAGGCGATGCAAAAGAGAGTTTGCCTTGATGGAGTCTATGCTCAATATCATGGATATCCATAGCATGACGCGAATCCATGATAACAAGATAATGGCGGTTACCTTTATGGTTACGGAAAAAGAGGTTTTTGCAGAGCACAGTCCCCTCTCCCCTGTAAAATTGCGAGGCTATTTCTATGGTCGGTGCTTCGGGATGTTCGTAATAATCAAACGAAATACCCAACTTGGACAAATAGTCGTATACCTGTTGTTGTCCTCTCATTATTTAATTATTCCAAGTTGTTTGGACATATCGAGCATCCTGACGATGGGTTTTCTTGCTTTTTCCATCAAATCCTCCGACATGAGAATCTCGGGTGTCTCATCGCGCAAACAGAGATACAATTTTTCAAGCGTATTCAATTTCATGTATGAGCAGTCGGCACAATTGCAACTATCACCGGAAGGTACTACTATGAATTCCTTGTCTGGGTTATTCTTCTGCATCTCGTACAGAATGCCTGTTTCAGTAGCAACGATGAACTTTTTTTGACCTGACTTGGCAATATAATTAAGCATTGCCTTAGTACTTCCTACAAAATCGGCCACCTTCAACAAAGCACCATTACACTCAGGATGCGCAATAACTGAGGCATCAGGATGCGCAATTTTTAGTTTCAAGACACTCTCAGCATGCATAGCATCATGCACCATACATACACCGTTCCACAACAACATGTTGCGTCCTGTAACACTATTAATATAACCACCTAGGTTCTTATCTGGGGCAAATATTATCTTTTGCTCCTCTGGAAGAGAACGAACAAGTTTCTCAGCATTGCCCGAGGTACAAATCAAATCCGATAAAGCTTTAATCTCTGCAGAACAGTTTATATAAGATATAACCATATGGTCAGGATGCTCTGCTTTGAACCGAGCAAAGTCGGAACCAGGACAGGATTCAGCCAAAGAACAACTTGCTTCCATATCGGGCAACAACACTTTACGTTTCGGATTGAGAATCTTTGCAGTCTCAGCCATAAAGTGGACGCCACAAAAAACAATGATGTCATTATCGCATTGCTGAGCCATTTGAGCTAAAGCAAGACTGTCACCTATATAGTCCGACAGGTCTTGAATCTCGTTGCGCTGATAGTAGTGACCTAGAATGACAGCGTTTTTCTCTTTTTTCAGGCGGACAATTTCCTGTTTCAATTGTTCGTTATCCATGGTATGTTGGTTTTTATAACAAAAAGAACCCAATGCAATAGGTTAATATATATTTGAGACTGCAAAGATACGAAAAAAAAGCAGAACACACATATTTTATATTTTGAAACGGCCTTGTTCTTTGAGGGGAGGTGCCTAGTCCTATTAAATAATTACTATATCTTTCTTTTATAATATTTTTCTTTTCTTATGGTTGTTAGTTTTGTTAATAAGTGATGCAATTGTTCTTGTTTCATTTATTTTTAAAATAGAATGAACATTTTTATTAGTCCTCATCAGCTTTATTTTCAATGTCTGATTGGCTTTTCAACAATTTTTATGTAGGGTAAATAGGACTGTTTGTTGAAATGTTGAGCATACGTTTTGAGGTAATTTTTTTGTTGAAAAGGGATGAAAAACGATACAGTTTTCAACCATTTTTTGTGCTGAATAGATTTCTCAACTTTTATTGACAACCTTATTTTGAGTTTATGAACAATCAATGTTGAAATTTCATATATACTTGGAAGAGAAAATGAAAGCTAAGTTTTGTTTTATTGTTTTTATTATCGAAAGTCCAAAAATAGAGAGATTTGCGTTTTTTTTCGTACTTTTGCAGAAAGAATAGTTTTTAACATCGTTGTATATGAAAGAAATTATTGCTATTGCTTGCGACCATGCAGGCTATGAATTGAAAGAAGTTGTAAAAAAACATTTGGAAGATAGAGGATTAGGAGTACATGATTTTGGAACAAATAGCTCTGAAAGTGTTGATTATCCTGATTATGCCCATCCGTTAGGTAAGGCTATTGATAGTGGTGAGTATAAACGAGGTATTGTTATATGTGGGAGCGGAAATGGTGTCCAAATGACAGTTAATAAGTATGGACATGTGCGTTGCGCATTGTGTTGGACAGAGGAAATAGCTAGCCTAGGTAGACAGCACAATGATTGCAATGTGATTGCCTTGCCAGCTCGATTCATTCCTCAAGATGTTGCTTTAAACATTGTGGACACTTTTCTTGATACTGCTTTTGAGGGTGGTAGGCACCAGAGAAGGGTTGATAAAATAGCCATAAAATAATGCTGTATGGAAGATAGCGAGATATTAAAACGAATCTTTACTTGCATCGATAATACCTCTTTGGAAGGAAGCGATACATGTGAAAAGATAGACAAATTGTGTCATAGAACCCTTGAGCTACAAGATTCTGAACATGGGATTGGCCATGTGGCAGCGGTATGTGTATACCCTGTGTTTGTAAAACAATCTTGCCAGCTGCTTCAAGGTAGTGGTATCAAGGTAGCTTCCGTTGCAGGTGCTTTCCCGGCGGGTCAGTCCCCTATTGCAGTTAAATTGCAAGAAATTCAATATGCTCTAGATGAAGGTGCCGATGAAATCGATATGGTTATATCGCGTGGTGCACTATTGGAAGGTGATTATGAACGAGTTCGCAATGAAGTTACTGCAGTGAGCCAGCTCTGTAAAGGAAAGACATTGAAGGTTATTCTGGAGACTGGTGAGTTGCCTACCCCATCCCACATTGCCAAGGCTGCTGAATTAGCCATTGAGGGAGGTGCTGATTTCATTAAGACATCGACAGGCAAGATAGCCGTTGGAGCTACTCTTGAAGCTGCCGAAGTAATGCTAAATGTGATTAAGAACCATCACGAGAATACAGGAAAGTGGGTTGGTTTTAAAGCGGCTGGAGGTATTTCTACCCCCGACGAAGTGTTAAAATACTATCGTCTAGCCGAACGGATAATTGGAGAAAAACAAATTACAAACCAGTTTTTTAGAATTGGTGCTAGTCGATTGACTGAACGGTTGTTCACATTTTTAACACAATAGTATTATAAAAATGTGGATTTTTTTTTGTTATTTTGCAAAATTGTTGTCAATTGTATAGTAAATAGTAAATGAAACCCCTACAATCTAAACTAGCCCGTTATACTGCCCCTCAAGAAGCTAAGGCAAAGGGTATATATCCTTATTTTACTCCTATTTCGTCAGAACAGAACACCGAAGTGTTGGTGGGCGATAAGAGAGTGTTGATGTTTGGCTCTAACTCTTATCTCGGACTTACCAATCATCCTAAAATCAAGGAAGCTGCCAAGGCCGCTATCGACAAATATGGTACCGGTTGTGCGGGTTCTCCTTTTTTAAATGGCACGTTGGATATCCATATCGAGCTCCAAGATGCTTTGGCTGACTTTCTCGGCAAAGATGGAGTAATGCTCTTCTCGGCTGGTTTTCAGGCCAATTCTGGTACTATTCCCTGCGTGCTTGGCAGAAACGACTATCTTATTTATGACGAACTCGACCATGCTTCTATCATGGAGGGCAAACTCATAACCTATGCCACCACGCTGAAATATAAGCACTGCAATATGGAAGACCTTGAGCGCGTGTTGCAGAAATGTCCGGTAGAGGCTTCTAAGTTAGTAGTCACAGACGGTGTTTTCTCTATGGAAGGCGATGTAGCCCCTATTGACAAACTTGTGGAATTGTGCGACAAATATCAGGCTACTTTGATGGTTGATGAGGCTCATGGTCTTGGCGTGTTCGGCCGTGAGGGACGCGGTACTTGCGACCATTACGATCGTCTTCCCAATGTCGAAATGATTATGGGAACATTCTCAAAATCACTGGCTTCAGTTGGAGGTTTCATCGCTGCCGATAAAGAGACTATCAACTATATGAAGCATAGTGTGCGCCCCTATATTTTCACTGCCTCTATCCCACCCTCTGCCACTGCTTCGGTGTTGGCTGCGCTGCATATCATGCGTACTGAGCCTGAGCGTAATAGGTCTCTATGGGACAATACTAACTATGCTATGAAGGCGTTCAAAGACCTTGGGTTTGAGATTGGGCACACTAAGTCTCCCATCATCCCTCTGTTCGTGCGCAATGCAGAGAAGACCTTTGTGCTAACACACATGCTCTTCGAGGAAGGTGTATTTGTCACTCCGGTCATACCCCCTGCTGTTCCTTCCGAAGACACCCTTATACGCTTTGCCTTGATGGCTACTCATACCCATCAGCAAATCGACTTTGCAGTTGAGAAGATTTTCAAGTGTTTCAAGCAATTAGAAATACTTTAACTTCCTTTTCTTCACCTTACATTTAATCTTGCGACCTTATGGAAAATATTGTAATCAAAGAGGTTTCGGGACGTTGTCAGTTACGTCAATTTATCAAGTTCCCCAACAAGCTGTTCAAAGATGTCCCCACATATATCCCTCCCCTGATGGGCGATGAGTTAGGACTATTAACAGCCAAAAACCCTTCACTCGACCATTGTGATATGAAACTGTGGCTTGCCTATCGTGGAAAAGAAATCGTGGGACGTGTAGCAGGTATTATAAACTACTCGGTCAATGAGCGTTGGAATAAGAAGGCAGTACGTTTTGGATGGTTTGACTTTATTGAGGATTATGATGTTTTCTCCCAATTGCTCAATGTCGTACTTGAGTGGGGCAAAGGAAAAGGCATGACAGAGGCTGAAGGTCCCTTCGGATTTACCGATATGGACAAAGAGTGCTGGGTGATTGAGGGTTTCGACCAGCGTCAGAATATAAGCACACTCTATAATCCTAAGTATTACATTGATTTCATCGAGAAGGCTGGATTTGAGAGTGCCTGCCAATGGGCCCAATATCAGATACCTGCCTCCCAACCTGTGCCCGACAAAGTAGCCCGCATCAATGAGTTGATACTACAGAAATATCAGCTGAAACTGTTGAAATTCAAATCCCGTAAGGAGGTCTATCCTTATGCCAAGAAGTTCTTTTTGGCTATCAATGCAGCATTTAAGGACTTGTACGACTTTGTCCCACTGACCGATAAAGAGATTGACGTTTATATCAAGGAATATTTCCCCTTTATCAATCTTGAATTTGCCAATTTTGTGGTCGACAAGGACGACAATCTAGTGGCTTTTGGCCTCAGCATTCCCGACTTGAATGCAGCCTATAAAAAGGCTAACGGTCATTTGTTCCCATTTGGATGGTTCCACATCCTCAGAGCATTACATAAGTTCAAAGATATTGATGCCCTATTGAATGGAGTTCATCCCGATTGGCAAAAACGTGGCGTCCATTCTATCTACTATGCCGAGATGAATAAGAATGCCATCAAACACAACATTCGTTGGGCTTATAGCAATCCTCAGATAATTGGTAACGAAGCTCAGAGAATCTGGGAGACAACCTACCAGTCCTCCCCCATGATTAAGCGCGCCATCTTTAGATTGAAAATTGAAAAGTGAGAAATGAAAAATAGCTGCCGTACCTAGATAATTCTCTATTAATTAATAATGAAACGCTGGCTGGTTATACTACTGCTATTATTCTTTTTTGGTAGTCAAAGCCTAGCGCAGGTGCTGACCACCGAGGGGAATGACTTTTGGCTGGCATTCTTGCCCAACCATCAGCGGGGGGAACTGGCGATTTTGGTGTCAGGAGACCAGTCCACGACGGGCATGGTGGTGTCGTCCGACAGCAGTTGGTCTCAGACGTTTAGCGTGATGCCGGGAGTGGTGACTAGGATTTCGGTGCCTGACTCCTTTATGCTGGGAGAGTATTTGATAGGTTCATATAATGATCACACTATTTGGGGTAATGAGGTTGAAAGTAATAAGAGTTTTCATGTAACTACTGAGGCAAACGTCTCACTATACGCTTCGAACTATATATCAGCATCGTATGATATTACGAATGTGCTGCCCACTGCTACATTAGGGCAGCAATATATATTGCAGACAATGCCGCAGACGGTGCGGACAGAGTATGAGGGGGAGTCGCTACATTCGGCTCTTGGCGTGGTTGCTATAGAAGACAGTACGGAGGTGTTTATCGAATTAGTGTATGAAGATAGTGTGGTTCATCATCAGGTGCCCACAAGTTATATGTTGAACAAGGGACAGACATTTCTCCATATATGTCGCTCCGACCTTTCCAACTCTAGGGTGTGGACTGAAAGTTGTAAGCGGATAGCCGTTTTCGAAGGTCATGAGTGTGCCTATGTGCCAATTAGTTGTTCTGCGTGCGACCATTTGGTGGAGCAGGCTATTCCGACCTTGTATTGGGGGCGCAGGTTCGGACTCACGACGTCGAAATATAGGACATCTGACATTTTTAAGATTACTGCCATGTACGACAGCACGGTGGTGAGGTACGAGGACGCGTCGTTTATGCTGAATGCTCGCGAAAGCCGCACATTGAATATTACACGCCCTTCGGACAATGCGGGTTTTTATCTGGAGGGTTCGAAGCCTATAAGTGTTTTTTTGTACATGAAAGGAGGTGATTGTGCCGGACGTATGGGCGACCCTTCAAGTGCAGTTATCCACCCTATCGAGCAGCAGTTTTCGTCTGTCACCTTCCCCGCATACAATACGGGACGGGTCAATACGCATTGTATCAATATAGTGACACGAAAAATGTACTCGGGGAATATATACTTGGACAACAGAATTGTCGACACGGCGTTGTTCTCACCTCTGAGCGGCAACGATGATTATGTGTACACACGCATAAATGTGTCGCACGGCAACCATACGCTTACTTCGACCTACGGGGGCTTTGTGGCACATGAGTATGGTTTGGGTGAAGTGGAGAGCTATGCCTACGCTGTGGGTGCTACTCTCGACCCTATCAATCCCCAGTCCTTTCTCAACGATAGGACGTTTGCGATGTACGACAGCACTAACAATGTTTTCTGCCTTGGTGACACTTTCAGATTTAGGGCTGAGGTGGTTGACGAGTATAACACCGACATAGTGTGGAACTTTGGCGACGGTGACACGGCTACAGGAATTGCCGTCGTCCACAATTATCTTCATCCTGGGGATTACACGGCTACAGTTAGTTATACGTATTACAACGACTGTTATCAGCCTACTATATATACGCATACACTGCCGATACACGTTATCAATCAACAAATTAGTGTAACCGATACAGTGGTGTGCGACACGGTTTGTGTGTGGAATGACCAGTATTATTTCACTCCCGGGGGTTATTCTATAACGATACCCACGGGCGAGGTGTGCGACAGTCTTGCCAAACTGAATATTGAGCTGATGCGTCTGCCACCGCGGTGTTCGGTTAGTTATGAATACGATTGTGATAGTCATGTGTGTCATATTTCCGCTTCTGGCACAGGCGACTATCTCCGCTGGAACAGTGTGCCGTACAGCCCTGAACTAAGTGGTCACGAAGGTGATTCTGTGTTAGATGTAACGCCAGGTGCAATGCGCGAATATAGCCTATATATGGCTTATAGCAACGATCTTCTTTGCAGCACTGACACCTCGTTCTACATTCCCCAAATAGATGTGTTCAAGGCACTTATTTCTGCCAATCCACCTATTGTTGACCTCGATCACACTACTGTGATACTAGCCGATGTATCGCCCGATGTAGCCAACCGCGTGTGGTATGTCGACGGAAGTGAGATAAGTCGTTCACAAAAAGTGGAATATGACTATCCTGTCAGTCATGATTCGGTTGTGGTCACCCTTGCGGCTACCAGTAATTATGGTTGTCACGACACCGCTAAACTGGTCTTACGTCTGGTCTCTGACGGCATCTATATCCCCAACATTGTCACCCCCACGCGTCTTGATAACAACTATTTCGAAGTAGAGGGTAATTCGCTGATGGATGGTGAAATATGGATTTTCGACCGCCGAGGTGCGCAGGTGTGGTACAGCAACGACATCCATGCCCACTGGGATGCCACCTACAAAGGCACTCCCCTACCCCAAGGCACATACGTCTACACCCTCCGCTACCGTCATGCTTCCGAACCAGATGTCTGGCTCAGCAAGACGGGCACGGTTACAGTTATTCGATAATAGGGTGTCAGCTACTGTAGTAGCTTCGCAATATCGCTACATTCCAATTGCCTGGAATTATACGTTTTAGAATCACAGAGAGCTTTTGCTCAAGATTGGCTACGCAATAGCGGAGCCTTGGCCGCTTGGCATCAACAATCTGTTCTACCTTTTTAGCCATATATTCGGGCTTTAGACCGCCTATCTCCTCCTTCTCGAACCTCTCCCTCACCTTGGCAAAAACAGGCCCGTAATCGGGGTCTTTGAGCGTCGTCTCCGAATTGACCCGCACAGCCGTGAATCCGGTGGCAAAATCCCCTGGTTCGACAAGAGAAACCGAGATGCCAAATCGCTTCACTTCTGCTGCCAATGTCTCGGAGAACCCCTCGATGGCGAATTTCGAGCAGCTGTAAAAGCCCTGATACGGGATGCCCTCAATGCCTGCTATTGAGCTGAAATTGATGATTTTCCCATTACGCTGCTTACGCATATAGGGCAATACCTTTTGACATACATTCACGCAGCCGTAGAAGTTAGTCTCCATCTGCAGCTTAATTTCTTCCCATGAGGTTAGCTCCAGCGCGCCGCCAAGCCCCATTCCTGCATTGTTGATGAGAACGTCGATATGGCCTTCTTTTTCATATATTTCGTTGGTTATTTGTTGAATACGATCAACATCTCGTATGTCGCCTTGTCGATAGTTAATCTTGTCATGTTGCATCTCCCTACGGCAAATACCATAGACAGTATGGCCATGTGAAGCAAGCCTTTCGGCAATGGCCTTGCCAAAACCGGATGAAGCCCCTGTAATAATGATTACTTTGCCCATAATTGATTCTGTTTTTCGTCTGCAAAGATACGAATTATTCTTCACATAGGTCACTTTTTGCTCATTGTTGCTTAGGAAATAAATTACGATGGTGTTTAACCCAAATCGGTCGTTAGGGTTTATGGCAGATTAGCTTTTGTTTCGAGCAGATTGGCTGCATCGCTGTCGAAGGCGTAGCGGGCTACGGCGAGACAGAGATGTGGACAAGATGCCGAAAGAAATGCTGATATGGTATAAACAGACCTAAAAAAATGAGATTAATTGAAAAGTCGGCCTAACGACCGATTTGGGTTAATATCTATTCTGTGATGGAGATAATACATCATAGTTATTTGGCTCTTATGCTGTATACGACTGATATTTCAACAGCCTCGGAGATACTATATAAACCACCAAATTTTTTTTAAAATTGTTTTTCATTACATTTAGAAACAAGATGTTATATCCATGACTATTGTTATAAATCATGGTAAAAATAGTCTCAACACAGTCGGATTTCAATAATT
>JAEEGL014068238.1_pt1 | contig 23686 bp, 19 predicted proteins | sample 9134231 | NCBI WGS metagenome assembly JAEEGL01 (sample SAMN16246548, study PRJNA631951) | gut metagenome | biome: gut microbiome; feature: rumen; material: fiber-attached | host: Bos | place: Iran: Karaj | collected 2018-10 | reverse complement strand
TGCATTATATCACCTAACTAGACATAATCGATGTCTAGTTTTTATTTTCATAAATTTTCATAAAAATATTTTAAATATCCAACATAAATTATTTAAATAAGAATATTTTTAGCCTAGATGCCTAGGCTTTTTTGGCTTGAGAAGACTAAAATAAGCAAATATAGAATTTCCTAATAAATAAAAAAAGAGCGAAAGCTCTTTTTATTTTGTAAGCGTATGGATAATTAGTCTATTTAATAATTCTAATAATTCCATATTTAAAAATATGGTTGATTTAATAGCTCTTTTAAAATCACTAAATTTAGAATTGACAGTAAATATTTTTTCAATTAATTCAGATAAATCATATGCTTCATTAACATTGAATAATTTATTTAAATTAATACATCTTTTGTTTTCTAAATAATACATTAAATCATGGCTTTTTAAATATTGCCATGTATCGAAATCTAAATGATAATATGTATCAGCAATTTCATAATAACAAATTATATATTCAGAGCTATAATTTAATAAAAAATCTATTGATACTTCATAAAAATCTGCAAGTAATTTTATATTTTTAGTTGATAAATCTAATACTCCAGTTTCATATCTTGAATAAGTGTTATTTCTTATATTAGTTAAAGCTTCTATATCTCTTACAGTTAAGCCTCTTTCTTTTCTTAAGAATCTTAAATTGTTATCCATTTCAATCACCAAAAAAATTATAGCATAAAAAATAAAAAAGTGGTATAAACCACTTTAATAACTAACTTATGGCGTTTCGGACAGGATTCGAACCTGCGACCCACGGCTTAGAAGGCCGTTGCTCTATCCAGCTGAGCTACCGAAACATCTATTTTGTGTCAGCGATAAATATTATATACTAATTGAATTTTAATTTCAAGTATAATTTTTAAAAAAAATAATGGTTTTATTGAACATTCAATTATGATAAAATAATTAAGAATGAAGGTGGATTTATGCAGTATAAGGATTTTTTAGTTTTACAGGGAAGAGTTATTGATGTTTTAAAGAATTATGCAATATTTTTAAAAAGAGGAGCACAATTAAATTATCGATATACAAAAGAGTATAAAGATGAAATATTAAAAGATTTTATAATAAGAAATGAAAATACTATGCTTGTTACAGCTTTATCTTTATTAAATGATAAAAAAAGCTTAGAAGAAGTAGATAAATATATTCAAGATTATAAGAAAAACTATCAAAATGAATATAATGTATTATCTAAAAGAATAATTGCATCTGAATCAGTATCTAGTATAACATTAGATGAAAATAAACAAAAAGAATTAGAAAAGCATTATTTTGAATTATTAGAAAAATATAATCCATTACTTAGAATGGAAACTAATTCTGAATATATTAGATCTTATGAATTATTACAATTACTATTCCAACAAAATAATTATCAAACATATTTTGCTTCATATGAATTATTTAAAGATATGTTTAGTGAAAAAGATTTTACTAAAGTAGATTTTGATAAATATATGAATTATTATTTAGATTTAATGCAAAAAATAGCATTAGATATCCAAAATAGAAAAAAGAATTATCCTTTTACTATTGAATCTGTTTTTGAAGATGAGATTTCAATCGCAAGAGAAAAAGGTGAATTTAAAGCTAAAATTAATAAATTAATTGAAGCTAATAAAGCTATAAAAGAAGACTTTAAAGAAGCCTACGGTGAAAGTGTCGAATTATAAAAAAAATATATTTATTTAATCTTTAATTATAAAAAAAACGCCCTAGGCGTTTTTTGTTTTAAATATTTATTTAAAATAAATTTCATCTACAACTTTTAAATAATTTAATCTAGGTGCATATCCTTCTTTAACAATAAATCCATTTTCTAAAAATTCTGAATATGGAATTGATTTTCTTCCTTCATCTTTATTATCCCAATACTTAATGATATTTTCAAACTTTAAAATATAGCATTCATTATATACAGACCAATAAAATATCATAAACCCAATTCCGCCATGAGAAATTATTTTTCTTAAATGTTCAATTTGATGTGGATGAATATTGGCTAATGGAAATGAAGTTTTATTATGATTTTCTTTAGCTTCAAAATCAATATATTTACCTTTATATATACCATTATAGTCAGTAGTAGAAGGTGTTTTATAATAAGCTTCTGTTATTACAGCTTTAGTACGCATTGGGTAATCAACTTTAACAATTTGAACGGGAGTTGGTTTTTTATGGATTGCTGCAATATTATTTAACAAATAATATTCATTTGAATCATTTATTATTTGTTCGAAATCCATACCTAAATTTGCTTTATTATTTATTTTTTGCATTTTTGGTCTTTTAATTGGAAAATTTAGCGCCATAATTTAATCACCCTATTTATAATTATACATTTTTTATATTTTTTTTAAATTTATTTTTAAGTAAACGTTTTACTTTTCTTTAATTTTAATATATTAAATAGTATACTAATTTTTATAAGGAGGGTTATAATTATGGCAAAAGTTACAGTTAAATTTGTTGTTAAAGCAAATACAAAAAAGGCATACATCGTTGGTAATCAAGCTAATTTAGGTGCTTGGGATCCTTCTAAAGCAGTTGCTTTAACATTAGAAGATGGTGTATTTACAGCATCTAAGCAATTCGAAGCAAATGATTTTGTTGAATTCAAAGTATTAGCTGCTAAAACTTTTGATGCTGTTGAAAAGGGAGTTAATGGTGAAGAAATAGCTAATAGAACTTTTACAGCAACAAAGGGATTAAAAGTTGAAGCTTGTGTTGCTAATTTTGCAAAATAATTTTTTGTAAATTGATTTGTCCCTTTTTAAAGGGGCATTTTTTTCTTGTTTAAATTTTATTAATATAGTATAATAAAATATATATTAGCGATTTCATAAGTATTATAGAAAGGAGCAGGATAATAAATATGAGTAATGTTAACTTTTTTTCATTAGGCGGTTTACAAGAAAATGGCAAAAATTTATATGTTTTAGAAATAAATAATAAATTATTTATTTTGGATTGTGGTTTAAAATATCCTACATCAGAACTTTATGGTGTAGATGTCATTGTAAATGATATTTCTTATCTTGTTGAAAATAAGGATAGAATTGTTGGTGTATTTTTATCACATGCTCATGATGACCATATTGGTGGTGTATCATATTTATTAAAGGAAATTGATACTAAGGTTTATGGCTCTAAATTTACATTAGCTGTATTAAATGAAAGATTAAAAGAAGATGAATATACACCAAAGCCAGATCAATTAATAGAGGTTACATCTAGAACAGCTTTAAAATTTGATGATATAGTTGTTAGATTTTTTGAGGTGTCTCATAATATTCCTGATTGTTATGGTGTTGCTGTTAAAACACCAGACGGTTATATTGTTTATGCTGCAAATTATAATTTTGACCAAAATTCAAAAATTGATTATGCACATATGTTTAGATCTTTAGCAGTATTTGCTAAAGAAGGAGTATTAGCTTTATTAACTGAATCTTTAGGTGCTAATAATGAAACATCAAGAGGTACTATCTTAGAATTTAAATTAAGATTAACAAATATTATTTCACAAGCTCAAGATAGATTGATTTTTACATTATTCTCATCTGATATTTTAAAGATTCAACAAATTGTTGATATCGCAGTTGAGTATAATAAGAAGATTGCAATTATTGGTAGAAAGACTCAAAAGATTGTAAATCAAGCTATGGCTTTAGGATATTTAAATATTCCTGAAGAAAATTTAGCTAATTTAAAATTTATGGACGCTAAAAACAAAAACAATGATAAGGATTTAGTTGTTTTAGTTACAGGTGAACGTCATGAACCTTATTTTATGCTACAAAGAATGGCAAGAGGTATTGATAAGCTTATAAAGCTTGAAGAAGCTGATAAGGTTATTATTTTAACAAAGCCATTTATTGGTACAGAAAAGATGGCTGCAAGAACATTAGATATTATTTATCATGTTACAAGTAATGTTGTTGAATTTTCTCCTCAATTGCTTCCAGCTTCATCTGCAAACAGAGAAGAAATAAAAGAAATGATAAATATTTTAAAACCAAAATATGTTGTTCCTGTTATTGGTGAATATCGTCACCAATATGCAGTAAGAATAATTGCAGATTGTATTGGATATAAGGATGACCAAGTAATTATTGCTGACAATGGTGATATTATTTCTTTTGTTGATGGTAAATATGCAGGAGTAATTGGTGATGTTGCATCAGCTGAAATGCTTATTGATGGTAAAGCATTTAAGGATGTTGGCGATGTCGTAATGCGTGATAGAGAATTACTTGCAGAAGATGGTGTTGTATTAATTACTGCTAATATTAATCCAAGAACTAAGACAATCTTAGTTGGACCTGAGGTAATTTCTAAAGGATTTACATATCAAACAGAAGATGGAGATATTTTACTTGAAATTAAGAAGCTATTTATGCTTGTTTCATCTAAATTTTTAACAACGAAATTTATAAATTGGAGTGAATTTAAAACTAATATTAAAAATGAAATTTCTCATTATATTTATAAAACTACAAAGAGAAATCCAATTGTAATTCCAGTTTTAATTTCAACTGATTTAGATTTAATTAAGCGTCTTGGCTATCAAGCCTTAGAAGCTCAAGCACAAGTTGACATAAAATAAGAAAAAGAGATTAAGTTTTAAAGCTTAATCTCTTTTGATTTTATTGTTCTTTTAATTTTTTTAAATATTCTTTAATAGCTCTTTCATAAGAACCAGTATCTTTAGGATGATAATATGTTTTTCCTAATAATTCATTTGGCATATATTGTTGTTTAACATAATCATTTGGATAATCATGAGGATATTTATATTCATATTTACCACTTTTTAATTCTTTATTTAAAATATGTGGTGGAATTGACATGGATTCTAATGTTTCTAAATCTGCTAAAGCCTCATCAATTGCTGTATATGTTGAATTAGATTTAGGTGAGCATGCAAGCTCAACTACTGCATAAGAAAGAGGAAGTCTTGCCTCTGGAAGACCTAATTGTAGAGCTGCCTCGGTTGCTGCATAAACTCTAGGTCCTATATTAGGGTTTCCTAAGCCTATATCTTCATATGCTAAGCATAATAATCTTCTTGATATAAAAAGAAGATCTTCAGTTTTTAATAATCTTGCTAAATAATGTAGTGCAGCATCAGGATCTGAGCCTCTAATAGATTTAATCATAGCTGATGTTACATCATAGAAGTTTTCACCTTTTTCATCGATTAAAATATTCTTTTTTCCAATTAATTCTTTGGCATTTTCTAAGGTTATATCATCAAGTAAATTAACCATTTCTAGCATATTTAATGCTGTTCTTACTTCACAGGCTGATGCTACAGAAATATATTCTAATATATCATCACTAGTTTCTTTTAAATTTTCTTTAATAATTGTTTTTTTAAGAAGAATAATAATATCTTCTTTTTTTATTTCATTCATTCTGTAGATATGGCATCTAGATCTTATGGCTGGATTAATTGCTCTATAAGGGTTTTCTGTTGTTAAGCCAATAATTATCAAAGAACCATTTTCTGTAAATGGAAGTAAGAAATCTTGAATATCTTTTTTCATTCTATGAATTTCATCGATTACAACAACAGTTTCAGGATAATATTTTGTTGAATCAGCAATTTCTTTTAATTTTGCTTTTGAATCTGTTGACGCATTAAATGAAAAAGAAGACATTGGATAATTTTTAATTATTATATTTGCAATTGTTGTTTTACCACATCCAGCAGGACCATATAAGATTATAGAAAATAGCTTATTTTGTTCAAGCATTTTTCTTATAACACCTTTTGGTCCAACGAGATGGTCTTGACCAACAATATCATCTAAAGTTGTAGGTCTAATTCTATATGCTAAGGGTTTCATAGACTCCTCCTTAAATCGCTAATTATATTCTAACATATTTTGATTTATTTTGCGCAAAAAACTTTATCGAATACGAAGAATATGTTATAATATTTAAAATGTTTTTATTCTTAAAGAATAAATAGGAGGAATTATTATGAATTTAAGTGATTATATTACAACTATACCTGATTTCCCACAAAAAGGAATTATGTTTAGAGATATTACAACTCTTTTGCAAAATGGAGAAGCATTTAGCTATGCAGTATCAAAAATTGCTGAATATGCTAAATCTAAAGGTGCAACTGTAATTGTTGGACCTGAAGCAAGAGGATTTATGTTTGGTTGCCCTGTAGCAACTGAATTAAAAATTGGATTTGTTCCAGTTAGAAAGCCTGGTAAATTACCTAGAGCTTCAATATCAGAGGAATATTCACTTGAATATGGTACTAATACTTTATCTATTCATGCTGATTCACTAAAAAAAGGTGATAAGGTTGTTATAGTAGATGACCTTTTAGCAACAGGTGGTACAGCACTTGCTGGCGCACATTTATGTGAAAGATTAGGCGCAGAGGTTGTTGGTATGGCCTTTGTTATTGATTTAAAGGATTTAAATGGCAGAAAGCTATTAAAGGATTATGATGTTTATTCTTTATTAGAATATGAAGGAGAATAATCTATAAATTAAAATTTAAAAAAGGAGGAAAAATATATGGAAGAATATGTTGATTATAATGAATTATATGAGTTAACAAAAACTTATATTAAAAAAGAAGAATCACAAAAATTAATAAGACATGCATATGATGTTGCAAATATGCTTCATAGTGGCCAATTTAGAAAAAGTGGCGAACCATATATAATCCATCCTTTTAATGTTGCTTTAATTCTTGCAACACTTCATGTAGGTCCTGCAACAATTGCTGCTGGTTTACTTCATGATGTTGTTGAAGATACAAGCTATACTTATGAAGATGTAGTTAATGAATTTGGTCAAGATATAGCTGATATGGTTGAAGGTGTTACTAAGGTAGGACAATTAAAGTTTTCTTCTTTAGAACAAAAGCAAGCAGAAAACCATCAACATATGCTACTTGCTATGGGTAAAGATATTAGAGTAATTATCGTAAAGCTTGCAGATAGATTACATAATATTAGAACATTAGGTGCTTTACCTCATGAAAAGCAAGAAAGAATAGCAAGAGAAACTTTAGAAATCTATGCACCACTTGCTCATAAGCTAGGTATGTTCCGCATTAAAGCAGAACTTGAGGATACTTCCTTAAAATATGTTGATAATGCGATGTATAATAAAATTTCTAATCAAATTAAAAATGATTCTTCAGTTAGAATGCAAAATGTTGATCATACAATTGAAGAAATCAAAAAATTATTATCTCCTTATCATTTTGAATCTATTCAAATTAAAGGAAGAATTAAAAATATTTATTCTATTTATAAAAAAATGGTAAATCAAAATAAATCATTTGAAGATATCTATGATGTACTTGCGGTAAGAGTAATTGTAGGAACTATTTCTGAATGCTATCAAGTATTAGGCTTAATTCATGCAAATTACACACCAGTTCCAAAAAGATTTAAAGATTATATAGCTGTTCCTAAGCCTAATATGTATCAATCACTTCATACAACTGTTATTTCAAACGATGGTTTTACATTTGAGGTTCAAATTAGAACTGTTGAAATGGATAAGGTTGCTGAATATGGTGTTGCTGCACACTGGGCTTATAAGGAAAATGTTGAATATTCAAAAGAAAAAGAGCAATTTGAAATTGCATCTAAATTAAAGTGGTATGGCGAATTAATAAAATTTTCTGAAGAGGATGAAAAGCCTTCTGAATCTAAGGATTTCGTTGATACAATAAAAGAAGATATTTTACAAGCAAATGTATATGTTTATACTCCAACAGGTGAAGTAATTGATTTACCTAAGGGAGCAACTCCTTTAGATTTTGCTTATAAAATTCATACAAACTTAGGTAATAAAACAGTTGGTGCTATTGTTAATAACCATATAGTACCTCTTGATTATGAACTTCAAAATGGAGATATTATCTCTATTAAAACAAATAAAAATTCATTTGGACCTTCTGAAAACTGGTTAAATATTGCTAAAACATCTCATGCTAAGCATAAGATTAGAAGCTTCTTAAATAAGCAAAATAGAGATGTTTTATTAGAAGAAGGAAAACGAGCAATCGATAATGAATTTAAAGCAAATAAAATATCTACATATGAACTAGATGATAGCTTCATAGAAAAATTTTCTAAAAACAATATAAATTCACTTGATGATTTATATTTAGAAGTAGCAAAAGGCAACCTATCACCTAAGACAGTTTATACAAAATTCCAAGGTGAGGATGTTAGAGTTGTAGATGATGCTATTAATAAGCAAATTGAAAGAAATCAAAGAATACTTACAACTAATTCAGATACTGGAGTTGTTGTAGAAGGCTTAAGTTCACCACAACTAAAGCTTGGTAGCTGCTGTAATCCAATTCCAGGTGATCCTATTGTAGGTTATGTTACTAAAGGATTTGGTATTGTAGTTCATCATATTAATTGTTTAAATTTAAAAACTTTCCAAAGAGAAAGATTAATACCAGTTAATTGGGCAACTAATATTGATAGAAAGTATCCTGTAAGTATTAAGATTTATGCAAAGAGTAATATGAATTTATTACTAGATATTATGAATACTGTTTCAGCTAACAATATGTCAATTTTAGCTATTAATGCAAATAGTACACCTAATCTAGAAACAATTGTTAAATTAAAGGTTATGTGTCCTAATTCAATTGAACTAGAAAAGATGATTGTTAATATGAAAAAAATCAAATATATATACAATATTGAAAGAGATAACTTATAAATATGAAAGTAGTAGTACAGCGTACAAAATATGCATCATGTGTTGTTGATGATAAAATAACAGGAAAAATAGATTTAGGATATATGCTTCTTATCGGATTTAAAGAAGATGATACTTTAGATGAAATAAATCTTTTAGCGAAAAAGGTTGCTGGATTAAGAGTGTTTTCTGATAGTGAAGGTAAAATGAATTTAAATATAAAGGATGTTAATGGAAGTATTCTTGCAATATCTCAATTTACTTTATATGCAGATTCTAAGCATGGTAATCGTCCTTCATTTGTTAACGCAATGAAATATGATAAAGCAAATGAATATTATCTATTATTCTGTAAAAAACTTGAAGAATATAATCTTAAAGTAGAAAAAGGTGTTTTTGGCGCTGATATGAAGATTGAATTATTAAATGATGGTCCAGTCACAATTATTTTAGACAGTGAGGAATTATAACATGAGAAAATATGAATTCAATAACGAAATATATCAAGATATAGATTCGCTTGTTCAAGCTTTTATAAATAATTTTGAAGCTGCCTGTGAGCGTTTATTTATAAAACCAAAGAAATTTGTTTCTTTTATTAAAAGTTTCGACAAAGCAAAGGCAAAAAAGGTTGTTGAAATTTTTGAAACAACTAAATATAAGGGAAATGTATTATCTTTTATTATTTTCTTATTATCAAAAGATCCAATTGTTTTAGTAAATGGTATTAATTTAGATTTTAATAATTTTATTAAGGTAGTTGGATTAAATAGAGAAAATAAAGCTATCAATGCTTTTATAGAAGATGGTGGTATTTCAAGAACTTATGCAACAATGGATATTGATAAAAAGATTCCAAATGATGCATATTATATTGAAAAAACATTTAATGATGATTTCACTTATAATTATTTAGCTAATTATTTAAGAATTGATTATACTGAAAATTTAAATGGCTTCATTTCAAACATTTTAATTAATGATGATGAAAGATTTAAAAGAGCTTGTGAGGTTGTAACAAGTGATAACTTCCAAATGGTTATTGCTCATAAGTCTAACTTTAAGGCAGCATATACAATTAGATATAGTGTTAACCCTGTATTTGATGCCATAAAGATGCTTTCGATTGAATATAATAAAGCAGATTTATCTAAAATTATTGACGATACATTTTATTGGTGGTTATTAGATAATTTTGATAAATATATTTATTATAAAAAAGAAACAGTTTTATTAAGAAATAAGCTAAAAAAATTAAAAGCAACTTCATTAAAGGAATTAACATTTGATGAGCATGTTGAATTAAGTAGAGAATTATATGAAACATATTTATTATTTGCAGATGCATTCCATAAAAAAGAAATTGGTGTTAATTCAAAGAAGTTTGATGTTGATCAATATACATTAGATAAGCCATATTGTAAGACTTTAATATGTATTGATTATATGAGAAATCATCCTGTTACTTTAACTACAGCTGAAGAATTAAAGGTTCAAGAGCTTGAAAAGGCTGCAAAGGCCCAAGAGGAAGCTAAAGCTAAAGGAGAAGAATTATCTGATGAATTAAAAGAAAAGATTGAAGAATTAGATAATTCAATTGAGGTTGAGGTTATAAAGGATGAAACTCCAACTCAAAAAGAAATCAAGCTTTCTGAAAAGAGAACTAAGCGTGCAAAGAGAATGACTAAATATATTGCTGTAACAACTGTTCTTGCAGCAATTATAATAGCATTAGCTTATTTTGCATTACCTCTTTTACCAGATAAGCTATTAAGCTTTGGTGTTTCTAAATTTAAATTAGTTTTTGAAAATAATAAAGAATTTTTAACATTATTAACATATGCATCATTAGGTGTAATTGTTGCTAATTTAATTTTAATTACAGTTATTAATATTAGAAATAGCTTATCACAAAAGGCTATAGATTTATTCTATAAGCGTGAAAGTATTAATAAAAAGGAAACTAGCTTAACAACTGAAAATAAGAAAGCTTTAAAATATATTGATAATAATTTAGAAAAAATTTATAAAAGAATTAAAAGAAAAGAAAGAATTATTACTGGATTATGTTTAGCCCTTGCTGGTTTAGTATATTCAGCTTTAGCTACTATAGTTATAATAATCTTTAAGTTAAATACTATGGTAGGAATTCATAAAGAAGATGGAATTAAAACAAATATGATTTATATTAGTTTAGCAATTTCATTTGGTGTGGGTTTACTATGGGGCTTATTATTTAAGAAAAAAGGAGCATTTAGTGCTTTTGTTATAAATGGAATATCTATTGGAGTTTCAATAGCACTATTATTATTTATATGATGAAATTATATATGGTAAGCTTAGGTTGTGCTAAGAATCAGGTTGATTCTGAAATGATCTTAGGCGTACTTAAAAATAAATTTGAGTTAGTAAAAACACCTGAAGAATCTGATTTAATAATTATTAATACATGTGCATTTATTGAATCAGCTAGAAAAGAAGCAATAGATACAATTCTTGAACTATCTGATTATGGTAAAAGACTAGTTGTTTGTGGTTGTCTATCTCAAAGATATAAAGATGAAATTAAAAATTTATTACCAGAGGTTAATAGATTTGTTTCAATTGATGAATATGGCAATTTAGGTAATATTATCAATGATGTTATGAATTCAAATTATAAATATGATGATTTTGAATTCTTAAATAGAATTTATACAACACCATCTTATATGAGATATATTAGAATTTCTGATGGCTGTTTAAATAGATGTGCCTTTTGTGCTATTCCTTTAATTAGAGGAAGATTAAAAAGTAGAACTATAGAAAATATCATTGATGATGTTAAAAAAGCAGTTAATGATGGTGTTTATGAAATTAATTTAATTTCTCAAGATACTACTAAATATGGCTTTGATATTTATAAAAAGCTAGCTTTAGTAGATTTACTTAAAGAAATTGTTAAAATTGATGGTGATTTTAAAGTAAGATTACTTTATTTATATCCTGATATTGTAACTGATGAATTAATTGATTTTATTAAAAATAATGATAAGATTATGCCTTATTTTGATATTCCTATTCAACATAGCGAGGATAAATTATTAAAAGCTATGATAAGAAGAGGAAATAGAGAATATTTATTAAATTTAATGCATAAAATTAAAAAAGAAATTCCAAATGCTATATTAAGAACTACTTTAATTGTTGGATTTCCTTATGAGGAAGAATCTGATTTATTAAATATGATTGATTTTATTAAGGATATTAAATTTGATAGATTAGGTGCTTTTACATTCTCATTAGAAGAAAATACAAAAGCATGTGAATATCCAAATATAATACCAGAAGAAGAAAAGCAAAGAAGATATGAATTATTAATGAATGCTCAAAAAGAAATCATGGAAGAAAAGAATAAATCATTAATAAATTCTATTTTAGATGATTGCTTTATCATCGGATATGATGAAGAATCATATATGTATGTAGCAAGAAATTATGCTTATGCTCCTGATGATATTGATGGTGTTATATATGTTGCTGCAAAGCGTGAATTAACATTAGGTGAAAGAATAAAAGTTAAAGTATTAGATTCAGATGCTTATACCTTAACAGGTGAAGAATATGAAAATTAATGTTGTTTTATATCATCCTGAAATTCCTCAAAATACAGGAAATATTATGAGAAGCTGTGTTGGTTTTAATGCTAAGCTTCATTTAATAAAGCCTTTAGGCTTTAAGCTTGATGAAAAGCATCTTCAAAGAAGTGCTGTAGATTATTATGAACATTTAGTTTATGATGTTTATGAAAACTGGGATGATTTTAAATCTAAAAATAAAGGTAAATTTTATTTTTTAACAAGATATGGACATAAAAGTCCATCATCAATAGATTTTAAAGAAACAGATGAAGATATTTATTTAGTATTTGGAGCTGAATCTACAGGTATAGCATACGATATTTTAAAGGATAATTTAAATGATTGTTATAGAATACCTACAACAGATAAAATAAGAAGTTTAAATTTAAGTAATTGTGCAGCTATTATGTTATTTTTAGCATCTGAACAATTAAATGATGAAACTGTTATATTTAAAAATGAACCAAATGTTTCTAATGATTTAGAATTTAAAGGTGAAAACTTTATTGAAAATGTTGATGTTTCAACACTAGATTATAGACATAGAGAACAAAAATAGTTTTATTTTGCTAACTAGAGTAAATACTCTAGTTTTTTCTTTTAAAAAAATATATTTAGTTGTATAATAAATAAGAAGAATTACGATTTGATTGGTTTGGAGGTTATAATATGCCGAAAACATTAATAGCTATAAAAGATTGGATTTTAAATTTCTTTGGTTTTAAGAAAAATAGTGCTTACGTTAAAAAATATTTAAATGATGCAAATGTAAGAAGCTGTATTTATATGTCATTTGTTATTATTGTTTTGGAACTATGGATGTTCTTTAGAAGCTATAATAAATACATAACACCCGCTTTAAAAAATGGTGCTGATTGGTTTAATACAGTGTTTTCATATACATCATTGTTCTGCTTATTTATGCTTGCAGGCTTTGCAATGCTATTCTTTTCTATATTTTATGTTATTGAAAGAAAACGTGGTGGAAGAGACAGTAAAAAGACTTTAATACCTGCAATATTTGCTGGTATATTAATACTATATACATTATTTATTTTTAAAGAAATTAATTCATTTAAAAGCTGGGATACAACATATTATAGAGTTAGTAATTTAGGTGTTATATGCTTGTATTCATTTGCCTTTTTATTAGGTGTATCTATTATCCTACATTCATTAATAAAATTTAGATCAGGAAAAAATATAGATGTATTTTCAATTATAATTATCGTATTTTTTGCTTGTATGTGTTTATCATTTGGTGTTAAAGTTGGTTATTCAGACTTTTTCTCAAAATTTAATACAGGTACAGGACTTCCTAAGCCTGCTGGAATAGATGAAGATGGAAATAGCATTTATGAAATTAAATCAATAATTTGTTTCTTAACAATGATTATTTATGTTGCTTGTCTATTAATATGGAAGCCATATTTATCAATTATTTTATTAACAGTAATTTTTACAGGCTTTTCAATGTTATTAGGTGGAGATTCAACAAATAGAGTATTTTCTGATGGTGAAAGAGTTAATTATATTACATTCTTAATTTCTATTACTATGATTACTATTTCAATTTATCAACAACGTATTAGAGAAGCTAGAAATTCTGAGCATTTAGAATATATGGCTATTTATGATACATTAACTGAAATGCATAACTATAGATATTATGTTGATAGCGTTGAAAAATTCTTAAAGGATTCAGAAGATTATCAATCATATTATTATGTATTTATAAATATTCAAAATTTTAAAACATATAATGACCAAATGGGCTTTTCTCAAGGTACTGAATTCCTAAGAAGATTTGCTAAAAAGATTGAAGAATTATTTAATGAATATCCTTGTGCAAGAGAAGCAGATGACCATTTTGTAGCCTTTATTCATAAGGATTTATTTGAGAATAAAATTAAAGAATTAAATAAATTTTTAGAAAATGATTTACATGGTATATATCTAAATTTAAAGGCTGGTGTAGTATCACCTAGAACTCAGGTTGAAGATATTAATACTTCAATTGATAGAGCAAGATATGCTGCAGGTACAATTAAAAATAATTATGGTGTTATCTATGCTATATATGATGATAAAATGCATGATTCATATAAGAAAAAGCAATATGTTATTAACCATTTAGATGAAGCAATTGAAAATGGATATATTAAAGCTTATTATCAGCCTGTTGTATGGAGTAAGGATAAAAAGCTTTGTGGATGTGAAGCATTAGCTCGTTGGATAGATCCTAAATATGGATTCTTATCTCCTGCTGATTTTATTCCTACATTAGAAGAGGTTAGATTAATTCATAAATTAGATAAAGCAATTTATGAAATAGTATGTAAGGATTTAAGAAGATTAATGGATGAAGGTAAGCCTGTTGTTCCTGTATCAATTAATTTTTCAAGACTTGATTTTGAACTAATGGATGCCGTAACAGAATTTGAAAAAATTATTGAATTTTATAATATTCCAAAAGAATATGTTCATGTTGAAATTACAGAATCAGCCTTAACAGAAAATCAATCATTATTACAAAAATCAATTGAAAGATTACATGCTGATGGCTATGCTATTTGGCTTGATGATTTTGGTTCTGGTTATTCTTCATTAAATGTATTAAAGGATTTCAAATTTGATGTATTAAAAATTGATATGAAATTCTTAACTAATTTTGATCAAAAGCCTGAATCTAAGATTATTCTTGATGCGATAGTTAAGCTTGCTGAAAAGATTGGTATGCTTACTTTAACAGAAGGTGTTGAAACAGCCCTACAAGCTGAATTCTTAAGTGAAATAGGCTGTGGAAGATTACAAGGATATTTATTTGGAAAACCAATTCCTATTGCTGATTTGATTCAAGCAATAAAAGAAGAAAAATATGTTATATCTGAGAAAATAATATAAATTGAAATGCCATAAGGCATTTCTTTTTTAGGAGAGTATAATGATAAAATATGAAATAAAAAATTATTTAAAGAACCTATTATTTGTATTTTTACCGGCACTATTGTTTTATATTGTTATTGTTCTAATCGCTTTTTTACTAATTAGTAATTCAGTTAGGGAAATGGGAAATTTCTTAAACAGTAATATTAAATTCCAAGAAGGGGCAGAAAAGGAATTAACAACATTAGCTGTTGGTTATATAAAAACTATTGATTATTCCCAATTCTTTGTAAATCTATTTTCTGACATTCATTATTTACCTAATTTATTAAAAGGATTTTTAGATTTCTTAAAATCTAATTCTGCAACAATTGCTGAAGGTACAGAAGAATTATCAGAAGAATATGTTAGAAATATTCAAAATATGGTTTTAGCAGGTTTAATTATCTATTTAGTTGGTATATTCTTAACTCAAATTTTATGTTCTATATTAATTGCTAAAAGATGTAAATTAAAAACTGGATTAAAAAGAACAATTATAAAAATAATTTTATCTTCAATTGTATTTGCTGCAGTTATTTCAGTAACTACAATCTTCTTAGAAAAATATGAATGGATGACTTTAATTTCAGCACCATTACTATTATTCTTAAATTTACTTGCATCATTAATAACAGCTTGGGCAGTTCAAAAATCAGATAAAATGAAGTTTAAAAAGGTTGTTAATTTTAAAAATATTTTTGCTTTATTATTGATATTAGTATTTATATTAGGTATTTATTTTGGTATCCATTATGGTATTAACTACTTTATAAAAAATGCAGTAATATCATCACTTATCTCAATACCATTGTATTTATATACATATGCATTTTATGGTGTTGCAGGCGAAATTTTAGTAACAGATATAAGGAGAAAAAATGTTTAATAGGAAAAATAAATTAAATCCATATGAAAATCAATATCCTTTATCTAAATATATTCCTGTAATTCATCAGTCAATTTGTACAGGAGAACAAGTAATTGGATTTAAGGAAAAAGAAACTAATAAGTTTATTGAAATATCTTTAATTAAAGATATTAAGGATATTGAAGACTTTAGAAAAAAATATAATATTACTGGTGAAATAAAAAAAGAATATTAAATTTTAAAAAGCTTGGAAAAATTCAAGCTTTTTTATTTTTCTTTAAGTTATTTTTAAGTTTGATAATTAAAATGATTATGATTTAAAGGAGAATTTTATGGCATCAATATTAAGAATTGCAAATTTATGTAAAAATTATTATGTAACTAATACTTTAAAACAAGAGGTTTTAAAGGGGATTAATTTAGAATTAAATAAAGGAGAGCTTGTAGCTTTACTTGGTGAATCAGGCTGTGGTAAATCAACCTTATTAAATATAATTGGAGGACTTGATACTGATTATACAGGAAGTGTAGTTATAAGAGGTAAATTCATAAGAGATTATAATGAAAAGCAAATGGATGATTATAGAAAAAAAGACATTGGTTTTATTTTTCAAAATTATAATTTGATATCTCATATGACATTAAAAGAAAATATAGAAATAGTTATGAAGATGAGTGATATAAATCCAATTGATATGCATAAAAGAGCTATGGATTTATTAGAAATGGTAGGATTAAAGGAGCATGCTAATAAATATCCTAATCAGCTATCAGGAGGACAAAAGCAAAGAGTTGCAATAGCAAGAAGCTTAGCAAATAATCCTGAGATTATTTTAGCTGATGAACCAACAGGTGCATTAGATAAAGAAGCATCTGAACAAATCCATAAAATATTGGCTAAAATTGCATCTATGGGTAAGCTTGTAATAATTGTTACTCATAGTAAGGCAGTAGCTAATATGTGTTCAAGAATAATTAAAATAGATGATGGTATAGTTATTTCAGATGAAATGAAGAAAAAACCATCAAAAGAATATGTCAAATATAAGGAAATTGAAACAAAAAGTATTAAAAATAAGGAGGTTGCTAAATTATCTTTTAAAAATATAATTACATCTTTTAAAAGAAATATTTTGGTTTCTATTGGTATAGCAATAGGTATTGCATCATTAATATTAATTTTAGCTTTATCTAGTGGTATTACAAATTATGTTAAGGATTATTATGGTGCTGATGGTAAATCGACTATCATTTGTGCTGAATATGATAAAAATGCTATAATTGCCACATCTAAAATAAATAAAGTAAATGAAATAGATGGAGTAATTAATATAACAAGAACAACTAATATTACTCAAGTTACTGCAAGCTATAATGAAACTGATTATACAATGGCAAAATTATATGAATATAATTCAATGAATGCCCCTGAATTATTATATGGTTCATTTGATAGTGATGAAAGTATTATTATAGATTTAGATTTTGCTTTATCTTTAACTAATAATCAAGCGATTGCCGCAATAGGAATACCACTTACCTTATCATATAATGGTAATTATTGTGATTTTATAGTATCAGGAATATATGATGATTCATCATCAACAACAGGCTATATTAAAAGTGGATATATGGATTATTTTTTAGATGATATTACATCTTTATATGTTGAGGTTAAAGATATTACTTACCTAGATAGTGTAGAAGAAAAAATTAAAGATTTAGGATTTAATACTTATCAATTAAGTGAAGAAGCATCTATAGTATTAGATTATATTGATTTAGGAACAACCGTTTTAACAGCTGTAGCTTTAATATCTATGGTTGTATCTGCAATAATGATAATTATAGTTATGTATATATCAGTTATGGAAAGAACTCAAGAAATAGGAATACTTCGTTCTATTGGTGCAAGAAAAAAGGATATACTAAAAATATTTATAACAGAAGCAACCATGCTTGGAGGAATTGGAGGTATATTTGGTGTAGCTTTAGCTTATATAATTGCTACAATAACAAATATAATATCTATAATTGTAACAAAATCATATTTTATAAGCTTTAATCCTCTTTATTATTTAATAGGATTATTATTGAGTATATTAGTTTCAACTCTTGCAGGAATTGCACCTTCAAATAAGGCATCAAAATTAGACCCTGTAGAAGCATTAAGGTTTGAATAGGTGATATTATGGCTCATAATATTTCTAAAGCTAAAAAAGCTAAATTAAAGAAGAAAAGAACTCAAAATAAAATAAAAAAATTAGAAAAAGAAGATTCATTAGGTATATCAAGAAAAAAATTAAAAGGTGCAATGAATGAAAAAGTATTTATTATTTTAAAAATAATATCAATCCTTTTAATTCCTATTATTTATTTTATTTATTCACCTTTATTAATATTTGCAGTAATATTTTCTTCATTAATGATTATTTTTGCAAATATGACAGAAAAAAAGATTAATCATACATATATTAAATCTAATCATATGAAAATATCTAAGCTTGATAGTATTGTTGCTATAATAGTTATTTTAGTAACTATATCAGGTGCTATTATTAATTCAAATACTAAAAAGAAGATGTCAAATGATAATATAATTATTGAAATAAATCAAAGCTTTAAAAATGTTGGTTCTTGCTTAACAGGTTCAAGATCAATTTTTAAAAATAATAATTTAGGAATGCATTTTGGAACAAAAGATTTTGATCCTAAAAAAATGCCATCAAGTCCACCAGAAGGAGGAAGACCTCCAAAAGATTTTTCAATTGAGGATTTACCACTTGATATTGTATTTTCTCATATGATTTCATCTATTAATTCAGTTTTAGTATTTATGATACCTATTTCATCTAGTATTACTTTATTATTATATTATCGTAAAAAGAAAAAATTTGATTATGAAATGAATGAAATAATTAAGGATGAATATATCAATTTAGAGGATAATAAGATGAATGAATTATTTACATTTGGTTATTTAAAGGATGAAGATGGAAATATAATTGTTGATGATACAAATTATGAAGATTTAAAAATTGAAATAACTACTCCAATTATTGAAACTAAATATGTAGATGAATTTGATGAATCTGATAATGAATTTGGAGAAATTGATAATATTTAATAATTTTTTTAAAAAATAATTAAAAACACTTCTATTATTAAATAGAGGTGTTTTTTTATGGATAAATTTTTAATATTAAAAAAATATTTTGGTTTTGATAAATTAAAAAAAGAACAAGAAATAATAATTGATTCAATATTAGATGGAAAGGATACTATAGGATTATTACCTACTGGCTTTGGTAAATCAATTACATATTTTTTACCATCATTAATTTTAGATGGCTTAACATTAGTTATAAGTCCTTTAGTTGCTTTAATGCAGGATCAGGTTAATTCATTAAAGAAAAAAGGAATAAAAGCTGAATTTATTAATTCACTTTTAGATAATGATGAAAAGAATAGAATATATTATAAATTAAGAAAAAATGATATAAAAATTTTATATGTTTCTGCAGAAAGATTAGAAAATATTTATTTTTTAAATATTATATTAAAATTAAATATATCTTTAATTGTATGTGATGAGGCACATACAGTTTTATGGAGTGAAGATTTTAGATTATCCATAGCAAAAATAAATGAATTTGTTAAAAAATTAAAGAAAAGACCTGTTTTATTAGCTTTGACTGCAACAGCAACTAAAGATACAGTAGATAAAATAATTAAATGTATAGGTTTAAATAATCCTTTGATTGTAAGTGCCTTATTTGATAGAGAAAATATATTTTATATAGTAAAAAGAAATGATAAGAAGCTAAATGAATTAATATCTTATGTTAGTAAGCATAAGGAAGAACAAGGTCTAATTTATTGTTTAACAATAAAAAATTGTAAATATGTATATAATTATTTAAAGGAAATGGGATTTAATGTAGGGTATTATTATGGAACATTAGAATCAAGCGAAAAAGAATATATGCAAAATAAATTTTCTAATCATGAAATAAAAATAATGGTCTCAACAAATGCTTTTGGTATGGGAATAGATATTCCTGATATTAGATATGTTATTGAATATGACCTACCTTCTTCAATAGAAGATTTTTTACAACAAACAGGAAGAGGCTCAAGAGACGGTAAATATCGGGAGGCAGTATTGCTTTTTTCTTTAAATGACATTAAGACATTAAATTATTTTATTGAGAATATGGAGATTATGGATAAATCAAAAGAAGAAATAGATAAAATAAAAAAATCTAAATATAAAAAGCTTGATTCAATGATTGAATTTGCAACAACAAGGAAATGCCTTCATAATTATATATTAAATTATTTTAATCAAATACCTAAAAATAAGAAATGTAATATGTGTCAAAATTGTAAAAAATAATAGAAAATGAGAGGGAAACTACTTTTTTTATCAAAAAATTGTAATAAATATTATTATATTATATAATAATAATAGTTTTTTCAATACAGGGGAGTATGTTTATGAAAAAGAAAATTTTTATATTGGGAAAAAAGAATTTAATATTTGTTGGGGTATTTTTTTTAATTACCTTTATTTTTAGCTTGTTATCAAATGTTTTTAATCCGTTAAATGATATGGATAATCATTTATCTGATTTCATGTTTCAGCATGAAGAGGAAGCTCAAAGAGAAATAACTATTGTTGGTATTGATGAAGAAACAATAGAAAAATATAATAACTATAATCCAATTGAATATAGAAAATATTTTGCTGATATATTAAATAATTGGGCAGATAAAAATTGTATTCCTGCCGCAATTGGCTTTGATGTCATTTTTAATAAGACATATGGCTGTGATGATGTAGATATAGAATTAATGAATTCTTTTAAAAAGCATAATGTTATTTTAGGTGTTAATGGTATGATGAAAAAAGATGAACCTTATGGTTTATCTGAAACAGTATATCAAGGTGCAAAAGAAGTAGGATTTGTTGATGCATTAACTGATAAGGATGAGGCAATAAGAAGAACTTATTTAAAAAGTGATAATTATAATTCTTTAGCTTATTCAATGTATCAAATGTATTCATTAAATACAAATAAAGAAATTAAAGATTATAAAACAAAAAAAGCATATTATTTTAAATATTACTCAGCTCCTAAATTAAATTATAGTGGAGATGGTAAGGTTCAAAATGTAATGCCTGGATTTAATTATATTTCTTTAAAGGATTTAATTGAAAATAAGGAATTAGTTGTAAGAAATAGCAAGAATTCTATTGTTTTATTTGGTTCTTATGCAGCCGCAATGGATACAGGATTATCAAATGATATTTATAATTCTCCAATTGGTGAAATGTTTGGAGTTGAGGTTCAAGCAAATATAATTCAATCTTTATTAAATAATGAATTATATACTCCATTATCAAATGTAGGTCACGCATTTATAAATGCATTTGCAGTTTCTATTGTTATATTTTTAATGACTTGCCTTGCATTTTATATTAGTATTGGAGTATTTGCTTTAGGAATAGGCTTAGAATTTATATTAGCAATAATTATTCATAGTATGAAAGCATATTATTTCATATCACTACCTATATTAATTTTAATAATTGCTTTTGTAATATTAATAATTATGCATTATTACAATGAATATAAGCATAAAAGAGAGGTTATTGGTACATTTAAAAGATATATCTCTCCTGATGTTGCAGAAGCCTTGGTTGATAAGGATAAGGATGCAATATCTTTAGGTGGAAGAAAAAGAAATGTTGCTTGTCTTTTTGTAGATATTAGAGGGTTTACAAAAATGAGTGAGGAATTAAATCCAGAAGAAGTTGTTGATATTTTAAATGGTTACTTAGAGATGGCAACAAATGAAGTATTTAAATATGGTGGCATGGTTGATAAATTTATTGGTGATTGTGTTATGGCTATATTTAATGCACCAGTTGATTTAGATGATTATATTTATAAGGCAGTTTGTGCAGCCTATGGAATTGTCCATGAAGGCAAAAAGATATGTGATGAGGTTTATGCTAAATATAATAAAAAATTGGAATTTGGTGTAGGTGTTCATTATGGCGATGCCGTAATAGGAAATATCGGTTCTAAAACAAGAATGGATTTTACAGCAATTGGTGATACAGTAAATACTGCATCTAGAATTGAAGCATCAGCAGGAGGAAGCCAGGTATTAATTTCTTCTGATGTTTATGATGTTTTAAAGGATAGAATTGAGGTTATAGATGCTGGAGATAGGCAATTTAAAAATAAGAAGGAGCCTATCAAGTGTTTTGAGGTTATTAAAATAAAGGGATTAGGGGATGATTAGGATGACTAAATCAAAATTAATTATATTAATATCGTCTATTGTTGCAGCTATAGCAATAGTACTTACTGTAACATTAATAATAGTATTAAGGCCAAAGGCAGAACCATCTAATAATGGTTCAATAGGAGAGGCAAGAAGTATTAAAATAGTTGCACTTGAAGGTAGTGCAACACTAACTGATGGAAATGAAGAAATTGATTGTTTTAAGGGTATGAATCTATATGATGGAGATCATATTGATGTTGCTGATAAATCTGTTTTAGTTGCCAGATTTGATGAAGATAAATATGTTTATTTTGGTGAAAACACATCTATCAGCATTAAGTCAGTTGGAAAAGATAAATACAAAACTAATATCTTTGTTGAAAAAGGTAAAGTATTAGCTGAATTAATTAATAAATTAGGTGAGGATGAAGAATTCTTCTTATCATCTAATAATTCAGTTATGGCAGTCCGTGGTACAACATTTGGTGTTGAAGTAAAAGATAAGGGTAATGAATTTGAAATATCTTATTCTGTTTATAAAGGTGTTACAGAACTTTATGCTTTCGATAAGAAAGATGGAGAAATTGTCAGTGGTAAATTAGTTGGATTAAACAATAAAAAGATTGAACTAAAAGTACCAAAGGATAGTACTTTAACAGAATCAGAATTTAACACTAAATTAGAAAACTGGTTAGAAAATGTTGATAATAAATTTGATGATGAAACTGATGCAAATAAAGAATTAGAAGAAGTTGAAGTTGTTGTTACTCAGCCTTCTAAAGAAGATTATGAAGATGTAATGAAAACAATAAGCGATACAACCATTTCTTATTCCCCTATTGAATATAATGCAAAAAGTTATTATGGAAAATATGATGGATTAAATCATCAAATAACAATTGATGTTGCTACTTCAAATTCTAAAGTTCAATATAAGACTGAAGAAAATTTAGAATATAATGATGTAAATCCTTCTTTCAAAAATCCTGGTAGTTATAGAGTATACTTTAAAATAACTAGTGAAGGATTAGATCCAAAAGAAGATTATGCAATTGTTAATATTGAAAAAGCAGATATTGAAGTTGAATATAAGAAAAATATAACTCTTAATGGTCTAATTGCTGGAATGAATATTAATAATGCTTTAGCTAAAATTAATTTATTTGATTATGTTAATTTAAAAGGTGCTGAAGCAGATAATTCCTCTTTATTG
>JAEEGL015009264.1_pt1 | contig 23687 bp, 16 predicted proteins | sample 9134231 | NCBI WGS metagenome assembly JAEEGL01 (sample SAMN16246548, study PRJNA631951) | gut metagenome | biome: gut microbiome; feature: rumen; material: fiber-attached | host: Bos | place: Iran: Karaj | collected 2018-10 | reverse complement strand
CAGGGTGACATCTTTGTGGAAGGCAACCTTGGCGGAGGAACTGTAGCGGTCCGTACGTCCCGGGTAGCCGATGATCATCGTGAAGTCCCCATCCTTGTATCCGGCGCGGGAGACAGCCAGGTGGCGGAGTGGCTTGAGCGGGACATTATTTTCTGCATAAGGGGCAGGTTTGCCGTCCGGAGCCGTGTAGATGCGATACATGGCGAAGTCGCACTTGTGCTGCGGCCACTCCCAGTTGTCCACGTCTCCGCCGAAAGCAGCGATGCTTACCGGCGGCGCTGCGACGAGCCGTACGTCTGCGTACTCCTCATAGAGCGCCATATAATACTTGGAGCCGCTCCACATTGACGAAAGCGAGGCCTCCAGGCCTGTTTCCGCGGAATACTTCTTCTCCAAGAGGAAACTGAGTTTGCGCAGGCCCAAACCGCGCGTATTGATGTGCTGCTCCTCAATGGTTCGCAGCGCTTCGTCCGTGACGTCGATCACGCGCCTCAGGAATTGGACCTTTTTCCCCTTGATCGGAACCTCCTGCGAGGAGTTCATGGCCCAGAATCCGTCTTCGAGATAGTTGTGCTCTCCATCGCTGAGGGCGTGGACGTCCGCATAAGCACAATGGTGGTTGGTGATCAGCAGACCCCGGTCGGAAATCACGCTTCCGGTACAGCCGAAATCCAGCGAGACTACGGCATCGGCAATGCCGGCACCCGGTGCCTCTGCGTTATAGATCTCGCCTGCGGAGAGTTGCAAACCTCTTTCCTGCATTTTGAGCTCGAGGGCGCGGTTGATGGCCTGAACCATCCACATCCCTTCGTCGGCAGCGGCGCCCCAGCACAGGAGCGCCGCCGCAATGACTGTCAGTATCCGTTTCATAAATCATTCTCCTTCATAGGGATAAACCGTTCCTGGTTCGTCAAATTTGAGGCGGGCGTTCTCTTCCCGCACATCATCCTTGGCATAGGTGATCGTCCATTTCTCCTGCGTGATCAGGTTCCAGATCTCATCCCCTGTCAGCGGCTCGGCGAAGCGCAGCTGGATGGCAGGCTTGAGCTCTTTGTTGAGGCGCAGGTACAGGCCGATAAAGCCCTCGTGGGTGGAAAGGTGATTGCTCAAGAAGGGGAGGGCCCGCTTGATGATGGGCTTCTCGTAGTTGGGGTTCACAATCTCATAGATGAATTGCGGCTGACCCTGGTAATGCTCTTTCCGCTTTTGGACGACCTCGTTGCCATCCGCATCGGTGTAACGGCCGTTGACCTCGGCGGTGAAGGGATCAAACATCTTCTCCAGGTACTCGGCAACCGGGATGGTGCCGGAGTCCTTGTCCATGCGCACGAATTCGAAGTCCACCGGCGTCTCCTTGACACCGCCACCATGGACGGGCATGGCCAGGACCTTGCGGTTCACGATTTCCTTGAACCAGGCCTCATCCACTTCCTCTTCCGGAGCCATGTAGACCCGGACGATGAGCGGGCAGTTGTACTCCGATTCGACGCCGAAGATGCTCTTACCGGTGGTGCGGAACTGCAGGCCCAGATAGTTGAGGTCGAGTTTGTCGTACATCTTCTCCGTCCGGATAGTCACCCACTTCAGTTCGGGCACTTTCTCCGGATCAGGAGTCCAGATGCGGAAATGCGAAGGGGTGAAGACTTCTTCGCGGATCTTCTCTTCCGTGGTCTGGGTGGGATCGTAGGCGAGTTCGACGGTGTGGCTGCCGACATAGGTCTTGACGCCGTGGACGCCACGCACCTTCTCCATCCGCGCCTTGAAAGCCATCGAAGAACCGTAACACTTGACAGACTTGAGCGGACCCATCTTGAGGGTCTCCAGCTTCATGCCTTCCTCGATCCCCCAGGTCTCGTTGATGGTGGGGAGCTCGAACTTTGAGCTGGCCCACCAGGCTCCGGCCACCAGCAGCACGGCCAGCAGCGCAGGGATGAACCGGACCCAGTCGCGCTTCTTGGCTGCCTGGGCAGGGGAGACGCCTACGCGAAGAGCCTTCGAAGGACAGGCTGCGACACATTCGCCGCAAAGGGTGCAGTCCACGTGATCCACGCTTCCGACTGCGTTGCAGGCATCGATCCCATAGGGACAGGCCTTCGTGCAGAGGCCGCAGTGGGTGCAGGCCTCCTCATCCTTGATGATGCGAAGGACCTGGAGCTTCGGTCGCCCGTCCACAATTTCGAGGAGATAACCGGCCAGGCAGAAAGTCCCCAGCAGCCAGACCCAGCTATAATGAACACCCAGCAGGTTCAGAATCCAGCCGACGAGCGCCAGGCCGACCAGCCAGACCCAGAATTTGAACGTGTTAGAGATCGCTCCTAGCGGGCAGACATACTTGCACCAAAAACGATCGATGAAAAGACCAAGCAAGATCACGATGCTCACCGTGACAATGGACATCCAGAGCGTGATTTCACCCTTGAAACCCGTCGCAACAGCATAGTAGGGATCCAACTTCTTGCAGAACAATTCGCTGGAACTTACGGTCATATACACGATCCAGAATAGCAGGGCGTATTTGACGATGCGCAGGATCTTGTCCAGGACGGGGCCGATCTTCCAAGTCTTGATCTTGAGCGCCTTACGTGCCTTGATCAGCAGGTCTTCGACCGTGCCGACGGGGCAGAGATAGGCACAGAACAGCTTGCTGAAGAGGATGACGGCTGCGGCCAGCGCAATCCCCATCAGGATCTGCATCGAACTCATCGAACAAGGCAACGAGCCCCGCTGGAAGAAGGTGGCCAGGGCCTGCAGGCCTCCGAAAGGGCAAAGTTTTTCGGGGTCGGCAGCGTCCGTTTTGGGGAAAACCTTAGCGGCGAGGCCGGAAAGGAAAAAGATCAAGGCGGCGAGGGTACCCCACTGGAGGAGGTGCTTAGGCCAGTTGGATTGACGGTTTTTCATGATCGGATAATCTGCATTTCTACAAAAATAGCCATTTCTTGGTATTTTACATTATGGAATAGTTTGTTATTTTTGCAATTAGTGAGAGAATGCGCTTAAAGATGCGTAAGTTTTGGCTCATACTCCTATTCTTTTTTGTGGCGGCGTCCGGCGAGATGGCCGCCCAAAAGTTTACCTTCTCCGGCACCGTGACCGATAAGAGCACCGGAGACCCGGTGGACTATGCCACGGTCGTGCTGGAAGGTAGTGAGCAATGGGCCGTCGCCGATGGGAAAGGACATTTCATCATCAAGAATGTTCCGGCCGCCAAAACGCGTGTGACCATCTCTTGCCTGGGCTATGTGACCTGGTCCCGGGAAGTCCAGATCCAGAAAGATGTGTTGAACTTTTCCGTTGCCCTTTCTCCCGACAACCTGGCCCTGGAAGGCGCTTCCGTTACGGCCAAGGAGGACGGCAATGCTGCCACGACCTCCCGTACGATCGACCGTACCGCGCTGGAGCATGTCCAGATGATGAATGTGGCCGATGTATCCAGTCTCTTGCCGGGTGGCGCGACCGTGGATCCTTCCCTGACTTCGGAGAAGCAATTCAACATCCGGGCTGCTTCCGGAGAGAGTGGCAATGCCTCTTTCGGCACGGCCGTGGAGGTGGATGGCGTGCGCCTGTCCAACAATGCCAGCTTCGCTTCTGCTTCCTCATCCAGCTCCCTGAAAGGTGTCGCGACCAACAACATCGCCTCCACCAATGTCGAGTCGGTCGAGGTGATCACCGGTGTGCCATCGGTAGAGTACGGAGATATGGCTTCGGGTGTGGTCAAAGTCAATCTGAAAAAAGGAAAAACGCCCTGGATGGTGACGCTCTCGACCAGCCCCAATACCAAGCAGGCCTCGATGTCCAAGGGTTTTTCACTGGGGACAGGTCGTAAGGGTCATCAAAAAGGCGTCTTGAACTCCAGTCTGGAATATACCGAGTCCATTTCCAAGCAGATGTCGCCCTATACGGCGTACCGCCGGGAGCAGTTGTCCCTGTCTTACATGAATTTCATCAAGTCGGGCGCCTTTGCCACGGCTCCGCTGCGGGTGAATTTGGGAGTGACGGGTAATCTGGGCGGGATGAATTCCACCGCGGATCCCGATGCCGTCCAGGGGACTTGGTCCCTGGCACGAGACAATGCGGTCCGAACCAATTTCTCGCTCAACTGGCTGCTCAGCAAGCCTTGGATCACCAATCTGGAGCTCAATGGCTCGCTGTCTTATTCGGACAAAGAGAGTCGGGAACGGACGTATAATTCATCTTCTATTAATAGAACGGTCTTGCACGGTAGAGAGAAGGGCTATTACATCTCTATACCTTATTCTGAAGGGATGACAATCCCGGTGATGTATATCCCTCATGGCTATTGGTACAATATCATGGGCGACGATGATCGTCCGATGACGACCAAACTCTCTCTCAAAGCCAACTTGTCCCGTTTCCTGGCCTTGGCCAACAGCAAGCTCAAACTGGGCGTCGACTGGACTACGGACCGCAATTTCGGGGTGGGGGCCTATTCTCCTGAAATGGAGACGGCGCCGACGTTTCGGGAGTATCGCTACTGCGATGTGCCCACCATGCACAACATCGGCGCTTATCTGGAAGAGAATTTGATGCTCCCGATCGGCTCGGGTCGTCTCAACTTGATCGCGGGCGTTCGCAGCGACAATACCGTGATCCGGGGCTCCGAGTACGGAGTTACCTCCAGTTTCTCCCCCCGCTTTAATGCGAAATATACTATCCTGCAACGGCAGGGCCGTGAGCGGAAAACCGTGCGCGAACTCTCCATCCGCGCCAGCTGGGGGGAGGCGGTCAAACTGCCGTCCTTCTCCATCCTGTATCCGATGCCCACCTACCGGGATGTACGTGTCTTTACTTCCACGACCAATTCTGCCAACGAATCCTTCGAGGCCTATTATATTCAGCCACGTGCTATCCAATACAATCCCGACCTGCGCTGGCAGCGTAACCGGATGATGGAAATCGGCCTGGAAACCAATATCTTGGGCAACAAGATCTCCCTGACAGCATACAAGACACGTACGCTGGATGCTTACCGGATTTCTACCCATTATGATCGGACGACCTATTCTTATACACCGGATTCCGTTCTGGAAGGATTGGCGATCCCGGCCGACCATCGTTCATTCTCGATTGATGGGAGCAGCGGCATCGTCACGGTCTCTGACAAGACCGGCGTCCTGCCGGCACAGCAGTTGACCCCGCTCACGTACAAAGAACTGGCTCCTGAATATTACCCAGACAACGAGATCAACCCGATCGATCGGTACGGCATCGAATGGGTGATCGATTTCGCCCGGATCAAGGCCATCCAGACGGAGATCCGGCTGGATGGAGCATGGTATGCTTACAAGTCGCTGGGGACCAATATGATAGAATATAGTCCGATCACGCAACGCAGTGCAGCGGACAAACTTCCCTATCCTTATATAGGACATTATTATGGCGGGAATGCCACCTCTAACGGATCAGAGTCTCGGACATTGCGGACTAATATTACTTTTACAACCCATATCCCCCGAGTGCGGATGATCCTTTCCGCCAAAGTGGAAGCTAGCTTGTTGAAATACTCCAGGACTTTAAGTGAAATGCCCGATGGGACAGAAGTCGCGAAGGTGATCTCTGATCTCTCTGATATATTATCAGTAACGGGAGCTTCCATTTACTCCGGTGACAACTATGTTGTCCGTTATCCGGACTATTATAGTTCCTATGATGATCCGACGCCGCGGGACTATCTGTCCGATCTGAAGGCGGCTCGGGCTTCCGGAGACTTAAATCTGTTTAATGACTTGTGGCAGTTGGCTTACCGGACCAGTTATCTCTATACTTTCCAGAAGGACTACTTCTCGCCTTATTTCAGCGCGAACTTCAGCGTCACGAAAGAGATCGGTGATCTGGCATCCATCTCCTTCTATGCCAATAACTTCTTTGTTAACCGAGCCCAAATATGGTCTACAAAAACTAGAACCTATCTTTCTGCGGCCAGTTACATCCCCCGTTTTTACTACGGGTTGACTTTGAGATTTAAATTTTAAACAAACACGTTATGAAAAAAGTATTGATTTTCTTTGCGATTACAGCATTAGTGGCTGTTTCATGTGAGCCTAAGGGACCGGTTACTGTCGAGTTTCCCGTACAATTGATGCTGGATGGGCAACCCTTTGCGCAAGAGGGGGTTCAGATTGTCCTTGCCGGTGGAGATGCTACTTTCGAAGGTGTAACATCCGCAGCCGGATCGGCCACTTTTACTGTACCTGTGGGCATGTACAATGCATCTGCCTCCTTCAAGAAGTCCGAGGCTGGTATTCTGTATAATTACAATGGAAGTGTGATTGTTACTGTTTCGGCCGAAACTACAGGTACAATCAATCTTCCAATCACGGCTTCCAAGAGCAGCCAGTTGATCCTCAAAGAAGTGTACAACGGTGGCTGCCAGAAGAACGGAAACACAGGTAATTTTACCTACGATAAATATGTAATTATCTACAACAACTCTGATGTAGAGGTGGATGCGAGTAAAATGTGTCTGGCGATGGCGCAGATTTCCTCGAAGAGTTCGATGAATAATTATGCGACCGCTGATGGTGGACTCGAGTATGAGAAAGAAGGATGGACGCCGGCTTCTTATGGTGTTTGGTGGTTCCAGAAAGGGGTAGAAGTCAAAATTGCTCCTTATTCTCAGATTGTTATTTCTATTTGCGGTGCCGTTGACCACACTCAGACGCACGAGAATTCTGTCGACTTGAGTAAGGCGGACTTCTGCCTATATGACTTGGAGTCGGGTTTCAATAACGCAACGAACTGGTATCCTGCTCCGTCAGCCTCCATCCCGACCAGCCATTACATGAAGACCTATGAGTATGGAATGGGTACTGCCTGGGTGTTTCCGAACCAGATGGCAGCTCCCTTTATCCTGATGGCCGAGTCGGATATTGAATCTTTTGTTAAGGATCCGGCCAATTTCAGCAAGAAAACTTCCAACAATTCTGGTAACTTTGCCAAGATCCCTACGTCTTGGGTCTTAGATGCACTGGATGTATGGCCGAACGCTGATGAAACGCAGAATTTCCTTCGCTTCCCCAGCACGGTAAATGTGGGTTATCAGGTCCTTTCTAGCTCTGGTCTAGGTTATACTTTTTACCGCAACGTCGATAAAGCCGCTACAGAGGCTATTCCGGAGAATGAAGGCAAACTGGTAACCGGTTATGCCGGCGCAGTTGATGCCAGCAATACTGATCCTTCAGGTATCGATGCGGAGGCTTCCATCGCTAAGGGCGCGAAGATTGTCTTCATGGATACGAATAACTCCTCTAAGGACTTCCATCTTCGCAAATTTGCTTCTCTCAAGAACTAATTGAGATGAAACATCCCCGTCTGTTTACCTGCATTCTGGCGCTCTGCCTCGTGGTTCCTGCTGCGGGGCAGGGCCCAGTGCGGGATTTCCGTTATGCCAAGGAGGCAAATCCCCAGTTGGATTTTGGAAATGCGGCTTATCTCTCAACCCTGGAAGGTGTAGGTTTTTCGGAGGCAGTTGGTACGGTTACCAAGGAGAATGGAGCCATCATTCCGATTGAGGGATCTCCCGACAGCTGGCAGGCCGGGATTGAGACGGGGGCTTTCCGACGCGTGTCCGAGCGGCTTGTTTTCTCTGGCAAACTTTCTTATTCATATTTCAAAGGGGCTCGTATGGGAGCTCAGATTTTAATGCATCCTTCCGCGAACCTTCTGAACTTCCTGGAGGAGGATGACGCGACCCTTGGGGATAAGAAACGAGAGATCTATTCCATGATGGGAGGACTATCCTATTCTTTGGGTGATCGTTGCAGTGTTGGACTTCGCGTGGATTATATGGCTGCTGACCAGACCAAGTATAAAGATCCTCGTTTCTCGAACGTTCTGATGGATCTGCAACTGGCACCTGGAATCCTGTTTCATGGTTCAGATGCATTCTCCTTTGGAGGGAATTTCATCTACCGGCATAGCCTGGAGCAACTCAGCGGAGGTGTTTTCGGTACAAAAGACCGGCAGTACTTTATTTTAGTGGATCAAGGTGGTTTCCTAGGATCCCGTGAAATCTTTGAGGGAGACATTGGTTATGTTTCTGTCTCTAATGCACGTCCTTTGTCTTTGGATCAGTATGGCCTATCTCTCCAGACTGTTGTGGGAAGCCACCATCGTTTCTATGGACAGTTTGAGGGATTATGGCATAACGGTTATTATGGTAGTAGGACTTCCACATCCGTCGTCTTTTGTGAATTCCGTGGTCCGGAGGTCAGATTTAACGGTTTGATGACACTCCCTTCTGGTAACGACCTCCATCGTATTGAGTTGTCTGCCGGAGCTTCTTTCCTCTCCAAGTTAACCAATATTTACAGCTATAAGTCAGAAACCGGGATGACTACAACCGTCGAGTATCATGGTCAGAATGAGACCCTGACTCGCTCTGACTTTGAAGCTCGTTTAGCCTACACTCTTGAAAAAGGTCTGGGCGGTTATCGTCCTGAGTGGGTATTATGTGTTAGTGCCGATGCATTTCTCCGTGATCAACGGACGGCAATCTATCCAGACTATAGAGACCATAACTACTGGAACTTGACTCTTGCCCTTTCTGCCGAGCGCAACTTCAAGCGTTCCTCTGATTGCATTTCTATTGCGGCGCAAACCTTATTTGCTGCCGGGGCTGGGAATGATAAAGTCGATGGGTCTTATTCTTCTGAAGGCGCTTCCAAACTTCGCTCTTTCGATGACTGGTTATTTCGCCAGTTCGAATATGACACCGCTTCCCGTGTTGGTGCAGAATTGTCCTTTACCTGGACGAGTCTGCGCCCGAAGCGGCTGGCGCCCTATGTGAAAGTTTCCGATCGTTTCGTTTCTCTGCTCTCTGAGCCGCAGTATCTGGGCGGCCGGACCCGCAATGTCGCCAGTCTCAGCCTGGGAATCAATTTTTAATCGAAGATGAAGAAAGCATTCGCGTTGATAGCCGCGCTCCTGTCAGTGGCGGCTGTTTGGGCTCAACCCATCCCCGACGACCCCGACATCAGGCTGGGAAAACTGCCGAACGGGATGAGTTATTACCTTTGTCACAATGAGAATCCGGCGGGCTGCGCGGAGTTCTATATTGCGCACCATGTCGGTGCCCTGCAGGAGGAAGACAATCAGAACGGGCTGGCTCATTTCCTGGAGCACATGGCCTTCAACGGCACGAAGCATTATCCCGACAAGGGGATCCTGGACTTCCTGGCAAAGGAAGGGGTCCGTTTCGGCTACAACGTCAATGCCTTTACGACCAAGACGGAGACGGTATACAACCTTTCCGAGGTGCCGCTGGTGCGGGATTCCTTTGTGGATTCGGTTCTGATGGTGCTGCATGACTGGTCCTGCGACATTTCCTGCGAGCAGCAGGCCCTCGACGATGAACGAGGCGTGATCAGTGAAGAGTGGCGCCTGAGCCAGGACAGCCGCAGCCGCATGGCGCTCCAGCAGACCAACCTGATCTACAAAGGCTCGAAACAGACGGAGCGCACGGTCATTGGCACCCTGGAGGTTATCAATGGCTTCAAGCGGGAGGAGATCTTGGACTTTTACCACAAATGGTATCGCCCCGACTTGCAAGCCCTGATTATTGTGGGCGATTTTGATGTGGAGGAAATGGAAGGAAGGATCCGGCGCCTGTTTTCTGATATTCCGGCCGCTGTGGATCCGGAGCCCAAGGGCAGTTATGTCCCGCCCATCCAGCCGGAACCTCTCTTTGCCGACATGACTGATCCTGAGATCAAGTATCAGGCATTCAAGGCTTTGTATAAGCAACGTTGTGCGTTCACTGACCGTCGGGACGAGGCCTTTTACAAGGATTATCTCTGTCGGATGGTTGTCAGTTCGGTCATGGCGGACCGTTTCCGGGAGCGCTGCAAGGATAAGCTCTCGCCCGCCCAGAATGCGACCCTGGTGACGAATGCATATAAGCCGGATATGTATGTGTCCCTGGTTACAGTTGTTCCCCGGAAAAAAGACGGATTGGAAGAATGCCTTCGTTTTACTGAGCGGGAGATACAGCGTCTGTTACGCCATGGCATCAGTCCCGATGAGTTGGAGATTGCCAAGCTTAATGTCTCTTCTCGGATGCACCTTGATGCGGAGAAAGCGCGTTCGGAGGTGAAGAACGCGGAGATCGTCAATCTGGCGCTGGGGCATTTCCTCCTAGGAGCGCCGCTTGTTTTGCCGGAGACCTTGCAGGACGTAAGGCGCTCGGCCCTGGCCTCGATCACGGTGGAAGATATCGCGGCCTATCCGGAGCTGATGTTCGGCAAGAGCGAGAAGATTTATTCGAATTGCTACAACAACACGGAGGAGAGCATCCCCGTCCCTACGGCGGAGCAGATGCGGCAGGCACTCGCAGCGGTAGATGCCGAGGAAACGGCGCCCTGCTATTTGTCTTATCCCCGACTGGACTTGTCGGTCGATGCCGTGCCAGGTACGGTACGCTCGGTCTCAAAGGTTAAAGGTACAGATATGGAGTGCTGGACCCTTTCCAACGGGGTGCGTGTCTATTACAAGGAGTCCGCACCCGTTCGCAGCGGCAGCCACTTGTCGATGACTTTGCTCTTTGACACAGGCTATGCTGCTTTCGATCCGGAGCGCGTTACGGCCTCGCGTTATGCTTTGAATTATGACAAGCGCAACACGGGATTCCGGGGATTCGAAAAGACCGAAATGAAGAACTGCCCCGAACTGTCCGGCGTTGCCGTAATGCTTGGTGGCAATTCCGCTTCCGGCCGTATCGATATCACAGCCCGGAAAGACCGGGTGGAGAATGCCTTCAAGGCAGCATATCTCCAGCTGACCGATCCTTGTTTCGGCCCTGATCGCTCGCTGCAGCACCAGAAATCGGCCACCCTGAAGAGCCTGGGCAAGAAGAAGAGTCCGAAGAATCTCTTCGACGAGCGGTGTCGCCAGGTCACTTATGGCGGCCACCCTTGGATGCATGAGATCGACAGCGCCGCCGTCGAAGCGACGGATCTCGCCCTGGTGGAGGATGTTTATCGGCGTTATTACGGGGATATCCGGGCCATGAAGGTCGTTCTGTGCAGTGACTTGCCTCGGGATGTGATTCTGCCGCTGGTCGAACGTTACCTGGCTTCCCTAGGGGCTCCGTATCCCTTCCAGAAAGGGAAATACCTTCCTTCGAAACCGGTCATAAGAGGCCAGGAATCGCTCTTCGAGACGCATCCTCCCGTGTCCGCCCCCTTTACGGACATCAGTTACAACTGGTTCTATAAGGGCGACCGTACTCCGAAGGAGCGTGCTGCAGCGCAAGTCTTGGATTATATCCTTTCCGCCCGTTACCTGGCCCTGATCCGGGAAGAAAGGGGAGGGGCATACAGCGTTCAGTTCTGTACGGCGGTGAGCGAGGAGATGGCGGTTCCCACCCATTCCTATGTGGAGTTCCAAACCCGTCCTGAAATGCGGGATGTGTTGCTTTCCGATGTGCGGGAGGAACTGGCGCGGATCTGTGCGGAAGGTCCGCGCGAAGAGGAGATGGATCTGGCGGTCCGGTACCTGGTCAAACACCATGACGAGCAGGAGGGTCGCATTGCCCGTTCCGTTTCCCTCCAGGAAGATCGGATGGTCGGATTTGTCCGCTGGGGAACGCCTTATGGATATGATTATGAACGGGTGATCCGTTCGCTCAAACCGTCTGATATTCGCAAACTGGCGGGCAAAGTTTCTGCGGGCGATTGCCTGGTTAAAGTCTACAACGAAGAATAGCCCGTTTTCTTCCGAATCTGACTTTTATTGACTATATTTGCGCCGCTTATAACGACGCAAATATTTTTATATAAATGGCTAAGTCAAAATTCAATGTGAAGTATGGTGTTTTCCTTCCGATCGTTCTGATCGTCACGATACTTTTATGGGCCTTGCCGGTCACCTCTTTTGGTATCGACGGCCTGACTGTGGTCCAGCAGCGCATGATCGCGATCTTCGTGTTTGCTGCTCTGATGTGGATGTTTGAGGTTATCCCCAACTGGACTACATCCCTGATTGTCATTGTGCTGATGCTGCTGACGGTATCCAACAAAGGATTGGGTTTCCTGTGCAAGCCTGAGTTCGGCACCCTCGTAGATTACAAGTCCATCATGGCCTCTTTCGCCGATCCGGTCGTCATGCTCTTCATGGGCGGCTTCGTGCTGGCTATCGTGGCCTCCAAGTATGGCATGGATGCGGTTATCGCGAAGGGCCTGCTGGGCCTGTTCGGCAAGAAGCCCAAGATGGTCCTGCTGGGTTTCCTCATCATCATCTCGATCTTCTCGATGTTCATGTCCAATACCGCCACCGCGGCGATGATGCTGGCCTTCCTGGCTCCTGTCCTCAAGGCTCTGCCTGAGGATGAGACCGGCAAGGTGGGACTGGCCCTGTCCATCCCCGTAGCAGCCAACCTGGGCGGTATCGGTACCCCGATTGGCACGCCTCCGAACGCCATTGCGATCGGCGCTCTCGAGAATGCCGGCTACCAGATCGGTTTCGCTACCTGGATGTCCCGCATGGTCCCCTATGTCATCGTCATGATCCTGCTGGCGTGGTTCCTGCTCCGGATCTTCTTCCCCTTCAAGTCGGAAAAGATTGAGCTCAAGATCGATGCAAAGCATCATAAATGGGGCTGGAAAGATTATGTGGCCTGGATCACCTTCTTCCTGACCATCTTCCTTTGGGTCACCGAGTCCTGGACCAAGATCAATTCCAATGTCGTCGCCCTCATCCCGCTGGCGGTTTACACCTGCTGCGGTGTGTTCACCAAGGAAGATATCAAGGAGATCAACTGGAGCGTGCTCTGGTTGGTGGCGGGCGGCTTCGCACTGGGTACCGGCCTCAACAAGACCGGCTTGGCAGCTACGCTGATCAACGCCATCCCGTTCAGCAGCATGAACGTGGTGCTGGTCCTCGTGATTGCCGGTCTCGTGTGCTACTTCCTTTCCAACTTTATCAGCAACTCCGCGACCGCGGCCTTGCTGGTCCCGATCCTCGTGGTCGTAGGTACGGCCATGGCGGATCCTTCAGCTGCCAACAACGCTCAGTTCATGGAAATGGGCGGCATGTATTCGATGATTCCGTTCATCGCCATGTGCGCCTCCATCGCGATGCTCTTCCCGATTTCTACGCCTCCGAACGCCATTGCTTCTTCGACGGGTTTGGTGGAGACCTCGCAGATGGCCAAGGTCGGCGCCATCATCGGTGTGATCGGCTTCGTATTGGGCTACTTCCTGCTGACGACCATCTTCCCCTTCCCGACCGCATAGTAAAGCGTAATATTTATGAAAAAATTGTTCTTTGTCTCTGCGCTGCTGCTTGCCTTGGGCATTGCGGCTGCTGCGCAGGAAAGTGTAGCGCCCGAATACGGCTACAAACAGACCGGTTTTGCCAGCACGCCGAAGTTCGGCGGCTACATCATCGGTGGCTACAAATACAGTGACCAGGACGGCGCCAACGGCGGCCCCGGGTTCAACTGTCGCCTGATCCGTCTCTATGTGGACGGCAGCATCTTCAACGATTTCAAGTACCGCATTCAGCTCCAGGTGAACGGCCAGAACCCCCATGTCAAGGATTTTTACCTCGAGTGGGCCAAGTATAAAGAGTTCTCCGTCAAGATCGGTCAGTTCAAGCGGGCTTTCACCTTTGAGAATCCCATGAACCCTTGGGATGTGGGTGTGGGTGATTACTCTTTCCTGGTCCAGAAGATGGCCGGTATGGGCGATCGCCTGGGTGAAGCCAACATGGGTGGCCGTGACCAGGGTCTCCAGTTCCAGGGTGACCTCTTCCCGATGGCGAACGACAGCTTCCGGCTGTTCCATTATCAGCTCGGCGTTTACAATGGCCAGGGTATCAACCTCGCTGACGCCAACCGGTCCAAGGACCTTATCGGTACGATCCAGCTGCAGCCCATCAAGGGCCTCAAGTTGGGTGTATTCGGATGGAAGGGCAACTGGGTCAATGGCAGCAAGGTAGAGCTCAAGCGTGAGCGTATCAGCACCGGCTTGTTCTACGACGTCAACAATTGGACCGTCCGTGCCGAGTGGGCCACCGCCGTGGGAGGCGAGAAGGAGCAGACTGGCGCTGCGGATGCGCTCTATGCAACCGTGGGCATTCCGTTCACGGACTGGTTCAAGCTCTATCTGAAGTGGGATGAGTTCCGTGCCGGCGCGACCGCCGGGACCAGCCACGACATGTATTCCGCTTGCGCCAATTTCCGGCTCCATAAGAACCTGAATTTCCAGTTGGAGTACCGTCACCACAACAACAAATTGCTGGCGGTTCCGGGATACAACGAACTCTGGTTCATGACCTACGTCCGCTTCTAGACGTTCTTTGAGCGACTGAATAAAGCTGCCGGTGTGGTTGAGGAAAGCGTTCTTTACTTTCCGAAACACACCGGCAGCTTTTATCGGTTTGCCAGAAAAGCCGGTATACTCAGGCAGCGTGCCGGCGATGGAGACGAAGCCAGAGGTGGATCAGATCCTGGCCGATGATGATGCCTAAGACGATGGCGATCGCCGTCTTGAGGGCGTTGAAGCCGGTGCCGGCAGCCAGGCCGAAGCTCTGGCTGGCGAGGTAATAAGTACTCCAGAAGATGCCGGCGCCCGGGACGAGCGGGAAGAGGCCGCAGATCAGGTAAATCGTGCTGGGACGACGTTGGATGACGGCCAGCACCCGGGAGAGGATGCAGGTCAGGATGGCGGCCAGCAGGGTTGCGATCAGGATGGAGCAACCCGCATAGCGCACCAGGACCAGGTAGCATAGCCAGCAGAGGCAGCCCGCGATACCGCAATGCAGGTAGCTGCTGCGCGGGACGCCGAAAAGACAGGCGAACGCCGCTGTAGCGAAGAAGGATAACAGCCCCTGCCAGAGCAGGCTGGCAGTCTCCGGGTTGATGCTGATGCCCGGCAGTTGGATCGCTTCACCCAGCAGGGCCCCACCGGCTACGAATCCCGTGATCACGCCGATCGAGATACAGAAGAAGCCCAGCAGGGCATCGGTCAGGCGCGTGATCCCCGCGATGTAGTCGGAATTGGCCAGGTCCCGGACGCCGTTGACGAAGGCGACTCCGGGGATGAGGGGCATCACGGCACCGATAATGATGTTGCTCAGGCTGTGTCCGAAACCGATTTTCCAGAATAAGACACTGAGCAGGGTAGCCAGGGTCGCGTTGCAGATTCCTCGCAGGATCTTGGACAGATGCCGGGCGCTGAAGAACAGGATGAAAGCATAGAGGACCAGGCCGACGACGGCCGCTGCAGCGCAGTCCATCCAGCCGCCGCCGAACACGGCGCAGAACCCGCCCGCTCCCACGGCGGAAGCAAGGATCTGTTCCCAGCGCGGCTTGGGCGGCAAGGCCTTGATGTGGTTGAGGCGGTGACGGGCTTCCTCCAGGGTGCAGCGTCCGGCACAGACATCATAACTGAGTTGGCTGATCTCCGCCACCCGTTCGAACTGGATGTCCTTGATCGGGATGAACTCGACATTTGCATAGCTCCCGCGCCGTTCCGTTTTCTTGGCGGAGCCGGTCGTGAAGATGCCGTTGCTGAGGACGAAGAAATGGCTGGCAGGCACGCCGAAATGCTGCGCCATCCGGGACATGGTTTCCTCGACCCGGTAGATCTCGGCGCCGCTCTGAAGCATGACATGCCCGGCCTCGGAAACGAGGTCGAGCACTTCAGAGAAATCTTGCGGGTCCTGGGTTGTCATCGGGTCTAACGTACGCGGATCCTGCGCCCGATTTTGAGCGTGGTCTTCGGTGTGATGTTGTTGAGTTTGCAGAGCTTGGTCACGGTCGTGTGGTATTTGACCGCAATCTTGCCCAGGGTATCGCCTTTGCGGATGGTATAGTACTGGACTGCGGCTTGCTGGGCTGCTTTCTTGGCAGCTTCAGCCCGCTCTTCCTGCTCGGCGAGAAGGATCTCCTCCTCTTCGTCATCGGAAGAGGGGACGTAGTGGCTGGACGGGTTGAGGTACTTGCGCTTGAGCGTGAAAGTACCGTGGCGCAGGGTCCCTTCCGGGAACTTGATCAGCCATTCCGGGTCGAAGGCGTAGCCCTTGTAACGGGTTTCGAAATGGAGATGGGGGCCGGAACTGCGTCCGGTCGAGCCGCCCTTGCCGATGATCTGGCCGGCATGGACCCAATCATCGACTTCGACATTGCGCTCCGACAGATGGGCATAGAAGGTCTCCAGCCCATTGGCGTGGCGGACGATGATCAGGTTGCCGTAACCCCGGTAGTACTTGGACACCCGGACTTTGCCGTCGAAAGCGACCCGCACGGGGTCTCCGGTCTTCAGCGGCAGGTCGACGCCCTGATGGCGGCGGCGGTGACGGTATCCGAACTTGGAGTAAACGGCCACCGGGTTGGGGCAGCAATACTGGGAATTGTCATCCACCAGCCAGAGTGTCGTCCGCTCCGGAAGTTGGTTGTACTCAATGCGGTAGGCATCCGGATAGTCGTTCCAGTTCTCTCTGAAATATCGCTCAGTCTCGAGGATGTCGGCGTTCTTGATGTATTTCCAAGTGTTGTCGGCAAACAGGACGATCTTGACCTCAGGGTTGCCGGTCTCCAGCGTATCCAGGGCAGCGGAGCTGTCTCCGGGGATGAGGGATTTGACCGGACCGGTGATGACATTACGATCCAGCAGCATGTCTGCACGCTGCCGGGTCATGGGTTTCAGGGAGGTATCGAGTGTCTGGGCCGACAGGGCTCCGGCGATCAACAGGGCCGAAGCTACGGTCAGCAGTGCTTTTCTCATTCAGCGTTGAATTTTTCTTTTAACAGTACACGTACTTGGGCCACTTTTTCCGCCAGCAGTTCATCGGTCGTGGCCTCGCAGATGAAGCGGAGGTAAGGTTCGGTGTTGGAAGGACGGATGTTGAACCACCAGTCCTTGAATTCGACGCGGTAGCCGTCGAAATCCATCGAGGCCGTCGGCGTCTCCTGGGCGGTGAACATCGCGCGTACGGCATCCATGGCGCCCTTCTTGTCCTCGAGCCGGAAGTTGATCTCGCCCGAGTTCTTGTAGGCGACGATCCCGTCGATAGCCTGGCTGAGGGTCTTGCCTTCGCGCTTGAGCTGCGCGACGATGCGCAGGACCAGGATCGAGGCCAGCAGGCCGCTGTCGGAATAGAAGAAATCCTTGAAATAATAATGACCGGCCAGTTCGCCACCCCACAGTCCGTCGATCTCACGGAGCTTGGGTGCTGCAAAGGCGCGGCCCACTCGCCAGGTATGGACTTCGCAGCCCATCGGGGTCAGATATTCGGCCACGGCCTTGGAGGTGCGGATCTCCTGCAAGACACGGGGATTTTTCTCTCCGCGCTCACCGATGAAGTACTTGGAAAGGAGGGCGATCATCAGGTCGGGGGCCACGAAACGGGCCTTATCATCTACGAACATCACGCGGTCAGCATCGCCGTCGTAAATGACACCGAGATCGGCGTCCGTGTCGCGGACCAGGTTCTTGAGCGGGACGACATTCTTGGGGATCAGCGGGTTGGGCTCGTGGTTCGGGAAACTGCCATCCAGCGTATCAAAGATGTAGCTGTGGCGCTCGCCGAATACCTCATGGGCGAAGAGGCAAGCCATGCCGTTGGACAGGTCGAAGGCAACCTTCAGGTCGGAGAAGTCTCCGAGGTAGCGCTCCATGAATTTGATATAGTCGGCGTGGATGTCCATCGGGAAGACCTTGCCCCGGACGTCGGCGACGGGTGTTTCGCGACCGGCGTCAATCCACTCCTTGATTTGGCCCAAACCCGTGTCGAAACCGACAGGAAGGGCATTCTCCCGGGATACCTTCATTCCGTTGTATTCGGCGGGATTGTGCGAAGCGGTGATCTGGACCGAGGCCTGGAAGCCATAGTTGGCCGTACCGAAATAGACCATCGGCGTGCTGGTCAGCCCGAGGTCATAGACATCGGCGCCGGCATCGTTCAGACCCTGGATCAGGGCGTCATGGATCTCCTCGGAGGAAACCCGGCAGTCCCGGCCGACCAGGACCTTGGCGGTCTGCAGCAGTTCGGGGATGAAATAGCCTACTTTATAGGCAGTGGTTTTATCAAAATCGACTCCGTAGATACCGCGGATGTCGTAAGCGTGAAATGCTCCCATGGTATGATGTTATTTGATTTTAGCGTTATATCTTGTGGCGACTTTTCCTTTGGAAATGCTCTGCAGCTTCTTGCCGAGGATCTTCTTGCGGATCGGGGCGACCAGGTCGGTGAAGAGCCCGCCGTCCAGATGGGACATCTCGTGCTGGATCATCCGGCAGGCAAATTTGTCGAAATGCTCCGTGACTTTCTCGAAATGCTCGTTGTAGTATTCGACCGTCATGGACTCGGGACGCGCGACGTCCGCATAAATGCCGGGGATACTGAGGCAGCCTTCGTTGTATTCACATTTTTTGGCACTCTCCTCGACCACGACGGGATTGATCATCACGCGGAAAAAGCCCTTCAGGTAGTCATAGATGTCCGCCATCACGTTGCCATCCACGATCAGCACCCGGAGGCTGACTCCGATCTGGGGAGCTGCCAGTCCGCACCCGTCCGCCTTGGCCAGGGTATCCTTCAGATCCTGGATCAGGGTGGTCAGGCGCTCTTTGTCGTTCAGGTCAGCTGGAGCCGCTTTGGTTCGCAGCACTTCAGAGCCATACAGGTATATGGGTTGAATCATATCGTTGCTTTGTTTGCGCGGTCTAAGAATCCCTGCAAAATGATTGCCGCACTGATCTTGTCCACGCTATTTTTGTCTCTCCGGTCCTTATATTTCATCCCGCCGTCGATCATTGCCCGATGGGCGAGGACGGAGGTGAAGCGCTCATCTTCCAGCGTGACCGGGACGCCGGGGAAGCATTTCTTCAGTCGGGGCAGGAACTGATCCACGTCTGCGGCTGCCTCCGAAGGACGGCCATCCATATTGATGGGATAGCCCACTACGAAGCGGACAATGGTCTCGTTCTGCGCGTATTTTTGAAGATATTCTATTATCTTTGCAGTAGGTACCGTCTCCAGCGGAGACGCAAAGATGCGCAACGGATCACTGACTGCCAAGCCGGTGCGTTTCCTTCCGTAGTCGATACCTATCAATCTTTCCATAGAATCATGCAAAGGTAGTAAATAATTATGACGAAAGAAAAAACGGGGCCCCGGTCCCGAAAATATAAGATCAGTCTGGTCGAGCAATCTTCGCAGCGGATGCTCTGGCAGCGCAACTTCACGACGACCCTGCTCTGGCTCAGTGGCATCGCAGTCGTGCTGATCGGGGCGGCCCTGGTCTGGTGCCTGATCGCTTTCACTCCCTTGCGGACCACGATCCCCGGTTATCCCAATGCCCGCTCCCGCAACATCGCCGTCCAGAATGCGCTCAAGATCGATTCCCTGGAGAACTTGATCACCCGTTGGGATCTCTATGCGGAGAATCTGCGACGGGTCGTCGCCGGAGAGCAACCGGTCAATATCGACAGTGTCCTGCTGGCGAAGGCTGCGGCTGATTCGGTGGCTGCCGACGCTTCCGTGCTGGCCCGACGCGACTCCTTGCTGCGGCAGACGGTCTCCGAGGCCGCCCGCCTCGGGCAGGGGGAGACCCATTCCATCCCGATCGAAGGCATGCATTTCATCTCTCCGGTCAAGGGCGTCGTCTCGCGCGAATACGAGCCGATCCAGCATCCCTATATTGACGTTTCCGCACCTGCCGGCGCGCCCGTGATGACGGTGCTGGACGGAACGGTTATCTATGCCGGATGGAACGATGAGACGGGCTATACCATCGGCGTGCAGCATCCCGGCGATGTCGTGACTTTCTATAAGCACAACCAGAAACTGCTCAAGACCGTCGGGGAAAAGGTGACGGCCGGGACTACCATCGCCCTCGTAGGCCAATCCGGCAGCAAGGCTGAGACCGACGCAGGGGAGCACCTCCACTTTGAACTCTGGTATGGCGGAGAGCCTGTCAATCCGACGCAATACATTAATTTCTAGGACTGTGGAAAACAAAAGAAGAATCGCCATCCTCGGTTCGACCGGCTCCATCGGCCGTCAGACCCTGGATGTGGTCCGTCAGCATCCGGACCTGTTCGAGGTGGAACTGATCACGGCCAACAACAGTTCCGGCACTTTGATCCAGCAGGCCTTGGAGTTTGATGTCAACAATGTGGTCATCTGTAACGAAGGCAAATATGACGAAGTCGCGTCGGCCCTGCAGGACAAAGGGATCAAGGTGTTTGCCGGGATCCGTTCCGTGTGCGATCTGGTCGCATCGGACCGGGTTGATATCGTTGTGGCGGCGATGGTCGGTTTCAGTGGCCTGGCGCCGACCCTTTCGGCCATCCGGGCCGGCAAGATCATTGCCCTGGCCAACAAAGAGACCCTGGTTGCGGCTGGCTCCATCGTGATGGCTGAGTCTCGGAAGTACGAAGCGCCCATCCTGCCGGTGGATTCGGAACATTCGGCGATCTTCCAGTGCCTGCTCGGGGCTCAGGGCAATGCGCTGGCACGCATTCACTTGACTGCGTCCGGAGGCCCTTTCCGTACCTGGGAGCGCGCGGACATCGCCCGGGCGACCAAGGCGGATGCCCTTAAACATCCCAATTGGTCGATGGGGGCCAAGATCACCATCGATTCCGCCACCATGATGAACAAAGGTTTCGAGGTGATCGAGGCCTGCTGGCTGTTCGATACGCCCCAGGAACGGATCCACGTCGTGGTCCATCCCGAGTCGATCGTTCATTCGATGGTCGAGTTTGAGGATGGCGCCGTCATTGCGCAGCTGGGCCATCCCGACATGCGGGAGGCGATCCAGTTTGCGATGGCCTTCCCGCGGCGGCTCGGCCTGGACAGCCAGAAACTGGATTTCGCCCAGCTTGGCGCGTTGACCTTCTCCGAGCCGGATCTGGTGAAATTCCCCTGCTTGCGCCTGGCTTACGAGGCCATCGCCCGAGGCGGGAACATCCCTTGTGCGCTCAATGCGGCCAACGAGGTGGCTGTCGCCGCCTTCCTGCAGGACCGGATCGGGTTCTATGACATTGCGGCGGTCGTAGATAAATGTCTGGAGGGAACGGATTTTGTAGCAAAACCTTCGCTCGAGGACATTTTTGCGACCCACAGTGAGGTCACGGCCCGGGCTGGCGAACTGATATGGTAGTATTGATCAAGACATTGCAGGTCATCCTGGCCCTGTCCGTGCTGATTATTCTGCACGAGTTGGGCCATTTCACTTTCGCCAAAATCTTCGGGATCCGAGTCGAAAAGTTTTTCCTCTTCTTTGACGTCAAAGGCGTCAAGCTCTTCAGTACCAAGGAGTCCAAATGGTTTGTCCGCCTCTTTCCCAAAGCGGCCAAGGCTGAGACCGAGTACGGCATCGGCTGGCTCCCGTTGGGCGGCTATTGCAAGATTGCAGGGATGGTGGACGAGTCCATGGATCTGGAAAGCCTGAAGCAGGAGCCCCAGCCCTGGGAGTTCCGCACCCATCCGGCCTGGCAGCGGCTGCTGGTGATGGCGGGCGGCGTACTTTTCAATTTCCTTTCGGCGATCCTGTTCTTCACCTGCATCCTGGGCATCCGGGGGGAGTCCTATGTCGAGAACGAGGGCCATGCGATCTATGTCAATGAGCTGGCTTACGACATGGGTTTCCGGACCGGAGACCGGATCCTGCGCTATGACGATTACGTTCCGGAAGACTTCTATATGCTGCAGGCCGACTTGGCCCGCCGGGACGTGCACAAGGCCGTTGTTCTCCGCGGGGCGGATACGGTCGAGATCTACATAGACCATGCGCGCCTTGGGGAGGTGCTCGCTTCGCCGGGCATGTTTGACCTGGCGATCCCCTTCGTGATCGACTCCATTCCGCCGGTCAGCCAAAATGTCGCTGCGGACCTTCGTCCGGGCGACAAACTGGTCGCCGTGGACAGCGTGCAGACCCCTTATGCCCAGGATGCCAAGGCCCTCCTTTCGTTGAAGGCCGGCTCCCAGGTGGCGCTCACGCTCGAGCGTGGCGGGGACGTCGTGATTTCCGATGTGGCGGTTGACAGCCTGGGCCGCATCGGCGTGTTTATGACGGTGCCGGATGTCCGGACTCGTCGCTACAATGCCCTGAACGTCGTCCCGGCCGGCATCCGCTATACCTACACCACAATCCGCGATTACCTGCGGGATTTGCGCCTCGTGGCGACGCCCAGTACGCAGGCCTACAAGTCCGTGGGCAGTTTCATTGCGATCGGGCAGGTCTTCCCGTCCAGTTGGAACTGGCTGCAGTTCCTGTATCTGCTGGGACTGCTTTCCGTGATGCTGGGCGTGATGAATCTGCTGCCGATCCCGGGACTGGACGGCGGGCACATCCTGTTCACGATTTTTGAAATGCTGACAGGCCGCAAGCCCAGCGACCGTTTCATGGCCATCGCCCAAATGATCGGGATGGTCCTGCTGCTGATGCTGATGATGCTGGCCTTCGGCAATGATATAGTCAGACTGATCAAATAATTATTTGAATATGAAAAAGATGGCCCTTTTCGCAGCGATCCTGCTGGTAGCGGTGTCCTGCGGCAACAAATCGACCAAAAAGCTTCTTCCCTCCGTCAGCGGCAAGGCCGGTGAGATTCTCGTCGTGATGGACAAGACCCCTTGGGAAGGGGAGCCTGGCAACGCTGTGCGGGAGCTCCTGGCCAGCGATTGCCCCTACCTGGCGACCCGCGAGCCGCTCTATTCGCTCGTCAACGTCGTCCCGTCGAATTTTGTCAACCTCTTCCAGGTCCACCGGAACCTGGTCATTTACGAGATTGATCCGCAGGTGCAACAGGAGGGGGTCCAGTATCTGAATGATATCTGGGCGCGTCCGCAGTGCGTCATCAAGGTCAGCGCCACGACTGACGACCGGGCCGTCGAGCTGACCAAAGAGAATGGGGAGGTTATCGCCGAAGCCATCGAACAGGCGGAGCGTAACCGTGTCATCGCCAACACCCTCTTGTACGAGGAGGCCAGCATCTTCCCGCAGGTGGCGGAAGTGATCGGCGGATCTCCCCATTTCCCTTCCGGCTACAAGCTCAAGAAGAAGACGGCGGACTTTGTCTGGGTGGCGGATGAGAAGCAGTATACCAACCAAGGTATTTTCGTCTATAAGTACCCGGCCAAGGGCGATGAGAGTGATTTCACCTTGGACAACATCATCGCCAACCGCAACCGCGTCCTCCAGGCCAATGTCCCCGGCATGTTTGAAAATACCTACATGACGACCGGAGAGTTCCTTCCGCCGAGCGAGAAGTTTGTCAAGTATAAGTCCTTCAATTTCGCGCAAGTGCGTGGGTTCTGGGAGGTGTATAACGACTACATGGGAGGACCTTTCGTGTCTCATTCGTTCTACAGCCCGGACGGGAAAGAAGTCGTAGTGGCTGAGGGCTTTGTCTATGCTCCGAAATATGATAAACGTCAGTATCTCAGGCAAGTAGAGTCCTTGCTCTACTCCTTTGAGTGGAAGGCTGCGAAGGATTGAAAAAATATTTTGTCTTGTAAAAATAAATATCTACCTTTGCAGTCCCAAATACGCGGTGGGTTCGTATAACGGCTAGTACTCAGGATTTTCATTCCTGCAATAGGAGTTCGATTCTCCTACCCACTACCAGAATATAAAAAAATAGTTATAATGGCAAACAACGCATCCGCTGAGAAGTGCATTCGCCAGAGCGAAAGGCACAGATTGCATAACAAGT
>JAEEGL014873154.1_pt1 | contig 23688 bp, 22 predicted proteins | sample 9134231 | NCBI WGS metagenome assembly JAEEGL01 (sample SAMN16246548, study PRJNA631951) | gut metagenome | biome: gut microbiome; feature: rumen; material: fiber-attached | host: Bos | place: Iran: Karaj | collected 2018-10 | reverse complement strand
ATCTGCCAGAGCGGCACGCCGTTCATCTATCAGGGCCAGGAGATCGGCATGACCAATATTCACCTCGATTCCATCGACCGCTTCCCCGACGTGTCGAGCGTGAACACCTATGCGCTGATGAAAAGCATGCACCTGCCCGAGAAGTTCATCATGAGCCTGATCAATTACGGCGCGCGCGACAACGGCCGCACCCCGGTGCAGTGGTCGGCCGCCAAAAACGGCGGGTTCACCACCGCCGACAAGCCCTGGTTCGAGGTCAACCCGAACTATCCTGAGATCAACGTGGAGGCGGCCGAGGCCGACCCGAATTCGATTCTGCACTATTACCGCAAGCTGCTGGGCTTCCGCAAGGAAAACGAGATTGTCCGCTACGGCGATTTCCGCATGCTGAAGACCGCGCGCAAGCTCTTCGCCTACATCCGCCGCTACAACGGCCAAAAGCTGCTGGTGGTCTGCTCCTTCGCCGAAGAGGAGCTGAACTTCCGCGTGGCCCAAAGCGAGTTCGATATGAGCAAGGCCGAGCTGGTGCTTTGCAACTACGATTTCAACCAGGTCGTCCACAACGGCTTCTTCACCCGTCCCTATGAGACGCGCGTGTATCTGCTGAAATAACAAAGCACGCCGGCGGTACAAAACCTGCCGGCGCTTTCTTCAAAAAAGGGGGAGAGGGCTATGGCCATGACCAAAAAGCAAAAGCGCAACCTCTGGCTGATCGTTTTCGCCGTCGGCACGGTTGCCATTCTCGCGGTGTCCGATATCTGGCTGTTCCCGGCCATCGAGAAAACCACCCGCGGCATCCGCGCGTTCGACCTGAACCCGCTGGGTCTGTCGTTTGTCGACGCGAAGCGCTTCGTGCAGCTTTTGACCGAAGAGGCAAAGCGGCTCTATCTGCAGGTGGAGCTGCCGCTCGACTGCGTCTTCCCGCTGTTCTATACGCCGCTGTTCGCCATGCTGATGAAGCGCGCCTACACCGGACGCCGCAAAGATTTTCTGCGCACGGCGCCGTTTTTGCTGGCCGGGTTCGATTACTTTGAAAACGGCTGCACGGCCTATCTGCTGACGCATCCGTCGTTCACCGAAACGGCAGCGTCGGTGGCCCGCGTCGCCACGGTGGGCAAGAGTCTGCTGATGTACCTGACGATTGCGGTTGTGCTTTGGCGGCTCGTGAAAAAGGCGCTGCACCGGCGCAGAAAGTGATTCAAAACGCAACGGCCCGCTGTGCGCTTCACAGCGGGTCGTATTTTCTGTTGATTGCCTGCTGAATACGCTTTGCCGGCCGCAAAACCGTTATCCGGCTTTTGCCGCCTGCTGCAGTGCCTTGCAGGCCCTTGCCTGCGGATGCTTCGGGTCGGTGACGCCGTCCTGCGCGAGCTTGCGCGCGGCGTCGGCGGCCATGTCGGACAGCAGGCTTTGATAGAGCTCTTTGGAATTGCCGCCTTTTTCCAGCCCCATTTCAAGGATTTCCGTTGCAAACCCGAGCGTTGCCGTCGTATAGAGATTGCCGCTGTATTGGTTGAGCGTCTGGTCGCCGGGCACAAGCTTCGAGTGGATCTTGTTGGTCAGCAGCACGATCACGAGGTTTTCCTGCGGGTCGATGACCGCCAGCGTGCCCGTGAAGCCCTGATGGCCGAACAGATCTGTGCGCGACGCGGAGCCGAAGTAGCGGTCTCTGCCGTGGTCGCCCTCGCGCCACCAGCCGAGACCATAGTAGGTGTAGTCCTCGTGTTTCGGCGCGGTGAACATGTCGATCACGTCGCGGGAGAAAAATTTGTATTTTCCGTAGCCGCCGGTCAGCATGACGGACGCCAGCTTTGCGAGGTCGGACGCGTTGGCAAAGAGCCCCGCGTGGCCGGAGACGCCGTTCATGCAGAAATATGCGTTCGGGTCGTGCACTTCGCCCTGCAGCGTTTGGGTGCGGACGCCGGTGTAATGCAGATTGCCGTCGCGGCTGTTGCCCATCAGCTCGGTTGCGGCGCAGTCCTCTTTTGAAAAGCCGTTTTGCAGCGGGTTGAAGGTGATATGCCGAAGGCCCATCGGCTTCCAGAACACGTTGGAAAGGAAGGTGCTCAGGGACTTGCCCGTGATTGCTTCCACACAGAAGCAAAGCACCATGTAATCCACGTCGCTGTAAACGGTTTGCGTGCCGGGTTCATACATCAGCGGGGTGCGGAAGATCTGCTGCAGCGTCTTCTTTCTCGTTGCCGCGTCCTCGCCGGTACCGGCATAAAGCGCGTTGCCTTTGTCGGAGTCAAAATACTGCGAGGCGCAGTCGTAACGGTCGTTGAAATACTGCGGGCCGGCCGGGAACCCGCCCTGATGCTTCAGCAGATCACGGATGGTCAGCTTCGCTTTCCAGGCTTTGTTGGCCGCAAGGGAAACACGGGCATGGCCGTCATAGGGAATATCGATTGTCTTTTCGGAAAACGCCTTGCCGAGAATCTCGACGATCCTGGTGTCTAGGTTGATTTTTCCCTGCGTCAACAGATATTGGATGGCATAGTTCACGCTGTACATCTTTGTGTTCGACGCAAGGTCATAGAGCGTTTCGGTCGTGACGGGCGCGGCTTTGACCGGCTTGCCTTTTTCATTGTAGGTTCTGACGTTGCCCCAGGCGTTTTCATAAACAAGCCGCCCGTCCTTCACAACAGCAAGCTGGGCGCTGGAAAAACCGTTTTTGATGTCGGCGGTAATGATTTTGTCAATGGTCTGCAGGGCGTATTTTGAAAGCCCGACGTCCGCAAGCCTGCCGCGCTTTACAGTCGGATACGGCACACAGACGCGTACCGTTCCCGCCTTGATATCGCTGACCTGCAGCGTGTTCAGTCCGTTCACGGAAAGAGACGAGATGTTCAGTTTATATGCGGTTCCCGCAGCGGCGTCTTTGGTGGAAACGCGCCTGCCGTTCAGATAGAGCGAGAACGCGCCGCACTGTTTGTCCGGCTGCAGATAGAGCGTGCCCTGTCCGGCATAGCCGTAGAAGCCGACGCGGTTGTTGACGGCAAACGAGGTGTTGATGCTGCCTTTCCAGTCGGGAAAGGTGACGTCAAGCTGCCATTGCCGGGCCGGAATCTTTGCCGCAACCAGCCGGGGTGTGTCGGCCGCAGTCGTTTTTGCCGCGGCTGTGAGGCCGAGGGGCAGCGTGAGGATCAAGACAGCGAGTATAATGGAGAGAATTCTTTTTTTCATGGCGTTGTATTCGTCCTTTTTGATTTGTGAGAACCGTTCGGCTCTCTGTAACAGTATCATAGCACGTCGGAACCGTGTTTGCAACCGTAAATGCAAAAACCCTCGTTTGTTCAAAAGACAAAAGAGGGTTCCACGGATGGCAAGCGGGGATGGGAAATCTGAATCTTTTCTTTCCCGCCCCCACAATCGGATCATAACGAAAGCGAAAGAATATCGCAGCAATGCTTCTTTTTTCAGTCTTAAGTCTTCAGTATTCATTTCGGAAACCCCGTCGCGAAGAACGGAAGAATGAAGACTGAAAAGGGAAGACTGAAGAATACAAAGCAAAAATCCCGCCGCTGACGCGACAGGATTTTCGCTTTGGTGGACCTGAAGAGATTCGAACTCTCGACCTCTCGGATGCGAACCGAACGCTCTCCCAACTGAGCTACAGGCCCAAGCACTTGACATATTATATACGATTGCTTCTCTTTTTGCAAGTGTTTTTTCAAAAATTTTTTTATTTTTATGTGCCGCGGATCGACGGGACGGTGTGCCGCGTCTGCTTTTTTGCGCGCTGCGCAGAGAATGATTGACAGCACGGTGTGTCATGCGTATAATGAGTTTATCGGAAAAACGCGCACGGAAAAAACCGTGACGTGAGAGAAAACGGTATGGAAACCATGTATCAGATTATGAAAATGCTTTTTCTTCTGGTGCTTTATGGCTGCAAAACCCGAAGTCTTACGATACAATCAAAAGCATCCTCGGATCACCAGAAACATAGGAGGTCATTCCATGAAGAAGACAACTGTTGTCCGCCTGACGGCGATTGTACTGATTCTTTCGCTTCTTGCCTGCCTGACGGTTCCGGCGTTTGCCGCCGATGCACCGGCGGCCGGCCCCACCTGGCAGAACGCAATCGAACGCGTGGAGCCGCGCGGCGACGCGCCCTTTTTGACGCTTGATCTGATGCCGAACGGCTATCTCTTTACCGATTATTCCATCCCGATGGAATACGTCGTCACGTTCAAGGACGGTTCGGCGACCACCGTCCGGATCCCGCGGGAGGAAGACCTTGATCTGTACCGTGACGGCTATTATATCGGACACTTCTTTGACGTGCCCGCGGGCGATGAGACCATCACCCTGTATGCCTGCATCAGCTTTGACGAGAAGACAAAGCAAAGTGTCTTTGAGATCGGTCAGGTCGTCTTTGCCGCTGTGGAATACGAAGGGGAAACATACGTCATTCCCGCGGCTTACTTCCCGATTTCCGACGAGCCCTGCCGGACCGAGATCGACGACAGCAGCTTGCTTGCCCGGCTGCTGTATCCCGTCTATTCCGCCTTTCAGAGAATCCTTCGGCTTTATTATTCCCTCAGAAATAAACTGAGCCGATGAGCGGACGGGCCGAGAACATGAAAAAGGAAGGTTGCTTTATGAAAAAATCCATTGCTTTGGTTTGCGCTTTGCTTCTGGCGTTTTCATTATTTGTCCCGTTCGCCTGGGCAGAGGAAGGGAAAAAGGAAGAACAAAAAGACGTGCTTGTGCTGGACAGCCTGACGTGGCTTGCGCACAACATTCAGGTCTCTTATCCGAGAGGGGAAATCCGGATCTGCCCGGCGGTGCTTGAAAAAGAGGACGGCGCGCGCGACGTCTGGCTGGTGACGGTGCGTTCGCTCGACCGCGTGTCAAGAGGGGCAAACAACCTCTTCGGCGCCCTGCGTCTGGCGTTCAACAAAGATTGTCAGTATTATAACCTGACCAAAAAGGCGATTTTGGAATATGTGCCCGCGGGCGCGGCCATCGTGATCGCCGGGCACAGCATGGGCGGCATGGTCGTGCAGCGGATCATCTGCGACGAGGCGATCACGGAACAGTATGAATTCCTGAACGCGGTCACGTTCGGTTCGCCCTGCGTGGTCACAGACAAGGCCAAGCGCGAAGGGGCCCTCGTCCGCTTTGAGGACGCCGCCGATATCATCCCGCGGTTCAGCCTTGCCGCGCTTCTGTCTCCGGCCGACTACAACGGCGCCGTCAGAAAGGATTGCGGCAACAAAGACCTTGACACGGCCCACAACCGGAGCTATTATGCCTCCGCCGCATGGGAGCCGTTTGACGTGCTGGGTACGGAGAGCGGCAGCGCGGTGCTGAAGCTCGACATGGAGCGCCTGGTGGCGCTTGCCGTGCGGAACACCTGCTACTTTGAGCGCCGGCCTTCGGCGTAAGACAAAAAAACGCAGTCTCGCGGGATCAACACCCGGAGGCTGCGTGTTTGTTTTATTGGCCTTGCAGCGTGTCGAATGCCTCGCGGAACCACACGTCCTTGACCTCGAACGTTTTGCCGTTCAGATAGGCGAGCGAACCCGCGTCGGTGGTAAAGTCGAATTGCAGCTTATAGGAGCAAAGGCACTGCTTTTTGAGGCCGCTTTTTTTGTTCTGCGCGTTGGTGCCGTATTTGCCGTCGCCGAGCAGGGGGTGACCGACGGAAGCGAAGTGGGCGCGGATCTGGTGGGTGCGCCCGGTCAGCAGGTCGATTTCCAAAAGCGAAAGGCCGTTCCCTTCGCGCAAGACGCGGTATTTTGTGCGGATGGCCTTGTCGTCTGGGTTCTTCTTTTGCTTGTGGATGAAGACCTTGTTTTTCGCTTCGTCCTTCCAAAGCCAGCCCTCGAGCAGACCTTCCTTTTCGTCCGGCGTGCCGTGGATGACGCAAAGATAAAACTTGTGCAGCTCGCGGTCCTTCATCTTTTGGTTCAGGATACGCAGCGCCTCGGCAGTCTTCGCGGCAATCACGATGCCCGACGTGTTGCGGTCGATCCGGTTGACCAGCGACGGCGTGAACGACTGCTCATTTGCCGGGTCATATTCGCCTTTCTCATAGAGATAACGTTTGACGCGTGTGATCAGCGTGTCGACATATTCCCTGTCGTCCGGGTGTGAAAGCAGCCCGGCTTTTTTGTTGAGCAGCAGGATGTTGTCGTCCTCATAGAGGATGTCGAGCCGCTTCGGCGCGGAAAGAAAGTCGTAACGCTCCGGCGCGGGCGCAAAGAATTCGTCGTTGAGATACACCTCCACCACGTCGCCTTCCTGCAGCCGGGTGCTGATTTCGGCGCGCTTGCGGTTCAGCTTAATCTTCTTGAGCCGGATGGATTTATACAGCAGCGACTGCGGCAGATTGGGCACGGCTTTCGTCAAAAATTTGTCCAGCCGCTGGCCGGCGTCGTTTTGTTCAATCACAAAGCGTTTCACGGTCTTCCCTCCTTTTGCAAATCTGCTCCTATCATACCACACGGCGGCGGAAAAAGGCAACGGCCTTTTTACTTTTTTTGCGTTTTTCATTGCCAAACGCAGCCAAATATAGTATAATACTCTAAATCGTTATATTAGGGGAGTATCGCATTGAAAAACGCAGGAGCGGATTGGTTTCAACTGGATAACGCAGCCAAGATCTTTCCCGGGCAGAATTCACGCACATGGTCCAACGTGTTCCGCGTGGGTGTGGAGCTGCGCGAGCGGGTCGATCCCGCGCTGCTGCAAACGGCGCTTGAACAGGTGCTGCCCCGGTTTCCGACCTTCGACGTGCGGATCCGGCACGGCTTTTTCTGGCACTACTTTGAAAAGAATCCTCAAACGCCCGCTGTGCAGCCCGACGTCAAAAACATCTGCTACCGCATCAACTTCAAGGAAAACCGCGGCTTTCTGTTCCGTGTCTATTACCACGGCCGGCGGATTGCGGTGGACTTCTTTCACGCGCTGGGCGACGGCTATGCCAACACGGTGTTCGTTTCCACCCTGACGGCGCAGTACCTGCGCCTTTGCGGCGCCGCAATCGGCCACGGCGGCGCGGTGCTGGATCTTGCCGAAGCGCCCCGTGAATCGGAGCTGAACGACGCCTACCGGCAATATGCCAGCTCCGACGCGAAATATGACCGCCACGACAAGGCGGTCTATCACGCGGTAAGCGAAAAAGAGGGCCGCCATCTTTGCAACTACACCGTCGGCGTGATGTCCGCCGCCGGGGTAAAGGAAGTCGCCCGGCGCTATGACTGCACGGTTACGGAATACCTTGTGGCGCTGCTGCTGGATCTTCATTACCACAAGCAGCTCAGCGAGGAAAAGAAGCAAAAGGAGCTTTGCGTGCAGGTGCCGGTCAATCTGCGGCGGCACTTTCCGTCCGAAACGCTGCGCAATTTTGTCGTCTGCGTGCGCATCAAGCTCAATCCCGCCATGGGCCTTTATACCTTCCCGGAGATTGTGCGGGCCGTCAAGGTGCAGATGCAGCTGCAGAACGAGCCGAAATTCCTCAACTCCATGATGACCCAGAATATGAAGGTGGAGCGCAACCCGCTGCTGCGGGCCACGCCGCTTTTCATCAAGGATCTCGGCGTCGGCCTCTCGTTCGCCGTCACCGCCGAGCAGACCACGACGGCGCTTTTGTCGAACATCGGCAAGGTGGATTTGCCCGAAGAGATGTATTCCTATCTTGAAAAATATCTGTTCTTCACCGGCCCCGGCCAACGCAACGGCGGGCGCTGCGGCGTGATTACCTGCGGCGACACGCTTTGCCTGACGGTTTCCAACTGTTACCGGGACGCCGAAATCGAACGTGCCCTGTTCACCCGACTGGTGCGGGAGGGCGTGCACGTCAAAATCGAAAGCAACCGCGCTTAGGAGGAGAGAACCATGTCATACTGTGTGCATTGCGGGGTGGAGCTGGACGCCTCCGCGGCGCGCTGCGCGCTTTGCGGCACGCCTGTGGCGGATCCGAACGCCGTGCGGCCGACGCCGCAGCAGCCCACGCCGTTTGCCGAAACGCCGTTTGTGCCGAAGCACATGCGCCGGCGCTTTGTGGCCTATTTGATCACCGTGATTCTGCTGATCCCGAACATCGTCTGCTCGCTGGCCAACGCGATCTTTTATGCCGACGGCTTTTGGTCGTTCTATATCAACGCCACCAGCCTGCTTTTGTGGGTCGTGTTCGTGTTCCCGTTCTTCACCAAAAAGCTGCGGCCCTATCTGATGTGGGCGTTCGATACGGCGGCCGTGGCGTTCTATATCTTCTTCTTTTTCGTCATGCGCTATGAATCCAAGGCGAAATGGTATTACGACAGTGTGCTGCCGATTGTCCTTTTTCTGGCGCTGGAAGCGCTCGTCTATATGATCTGGGTGCGCCGCAAAAAACGCCATTGGGTGCTGCAGGCGGCCGTGATCGACTTTTTCATCGGCTTTTCCGCCGTGGTGATTGGCTCCATTTTGCAAGTCAACCGCGGGTTTACCAAGGCGTTCTATATCGGTATGATTATCTTTATCTCCTCGCTCGTGCTGCTTGCGTTTTTGAGCTACTGCTATTCGAGCAAGCATATGCGTGCGTGGCTGACCAAAAAGTTCTATGTCTGAGTCCGCCTTGCGTCAACAACTGCAGCATGCGCTGAAGGATGTGTTCGGTTACGATTCGTTCCGTCCCGGCCAGCTTGACGTGGCCGAAGCGCTGCTCAGAGGGGAAGACGCCCTTGCCGTGATGCCCACCGGGGCGGGGAAGTCCGTTTGCTTTCAGCTTCCGGCGCTGCTGCTGCCGGGCGTCACGCTTGTGATTTCGCCGCTGATTTCGCTGATGAAGGATCAGGTGCAAAGTCTGGTCGAAAACGGCGTCCGGGCCGCCTATCTCAACGCGTCGCTGACGCCGCGCCAGATGGAGCTTGTCCTTTCGCGCATGGCCCATGGCCGATATAAGCTGATCTATGTTGCGCCGGAGCGGCTGGCGCTGCCCACGTTCCGGGCGGCGGTGGCGGCGCTGGAGGTTTCGCTGCTTGTGGTGGACGAGGCGCATTGCGTGTCGCAATGGGGCCATGACTTTCGCCCGAGCTATCTTTCCGTCGCGTCGTTCTGCGGGTCGCTTCCCGTCCGGCCGCCGGTCTGCGCCTGCACGGCCACGGCCACGCCCCGCGTGCGCGACGACATCATCCGGCTCCTTTCGCTGCGTGAGCCGCGCTTCGTCAGCGGCAGCTTTGACCGCCCGAATCTCTTTTTTGAGGTGGAGCATCCCGGGCAAAAGCTGATTGCCCTGCGCCGCCGGCTGGATCTTTATGCCGACAAGAGCGGCATCGTCTATTGCTCGTCGCGCAAAAAGGTGGATGCGCTGTGCGAGGCGCTCGCGGCGGAACGCTACAGCGTAGCGGGCTATCACGCCGGTATGAATACCGAAACACGGCGGAAAAACCAGGACGACTTTCTGTTCGACCGCAAGCGCGTGATGATCGCCACCAACGCCTTCGGTATGGGGATCGACAAATCGAACGTTTCCTTTGTGATCCATTACAACATCCCCGGCGACATGGAAAGCTATTATCAGGAGGCCGGACGCGCCGGCAGAGACGGCAGCGCGGCGGACTGCGTGCTGCTGTTTCAAAAAAGCGACCTTGCGATCCAGCGCTATTTCATCGATAACCCCGAAGAAAACGAAGCGCTGACCGAAGAGGAGGCCGAAGCCCTGCGCCGAAACCGGCTGGAAAAGCTGCGGATCATGGAAGATTACGCCAACCACAAGGGCTGTCTGCGCCGGTTTCTGCTTGCCTATTTCGGCGAGAATCTGCCGCGGGACTGCGGCTTCTGCAGCGGATGCATCGGCAACCGGCTTTCGGCGGATGAGACCGAACCGGCGCAAAAGATCCTTTCCTGCGTTGCGCGGCTGAAGAAAAACGCCGATTGCAAGACCGTCGTCGCCGTGCTCAAGGGCAGGGAAGACGCAAAGGCTTACAAAGGCAATTCCGCCTTCGGTTTGCTTTCCGATATGGCGGAAAGCGAGATTGAAAACCGCGTGGCGTTTTTGTGCGAACAGCGCCTTCTGAAGCTGCAAAACGGCGTGCTGCGCTGCACGGACGCCGCAAAGGACGTGCTTTTCCGCGGCAGACATGTGCGGCGTGTGATTACGGATGAAACACGCGGGAAACTGTCAAAACCGAAAGCGGACGGTGTACGTCCGGCGGATCCGGTTCTGTTCGACCGACTGCGGGCGCTGTGCAGACAAATTGCCGAAAAAAGCAGTCTGCCCGCGTTTGCGGTCTTTCCCGATCAAACGCTGCAGAGCATGGCCGCCGTGCAGCCGTGCACGCTGCGGGCATTCTCCGCGCTGCCGGGCGTCAGCAGCCGCAAACTGAAAAAATACGGGATCGTCTTTCTGAAAGAGATCCGTGCCTATCAAAAAGAAACCAATCAATCCGACTGAAAGGGGGGACGCGTGATGCACAGAAAGCTCTGGCAGGTGTCGTCGGTGGACAAAGAAAAAGCCGCTTCTCTTGCGGACGCACACGGTCTCGATCCGTTTGCCGCGCTGCTGCTGTCGTCGCGCGGCATCACCGAAGACCGGCAGGTGGAAGCCTTTTTGCGCGAGGACGCGCCGCTTTGCGACCCGTTTTCGATCCGCGACATGGATCAGGCTGTGCGGGAGATTCGCGCCGCGCTGGACAGCGGCGCGCGCATCGCGGTGTTCGGCGATTACGACGCCGACGGCGTCACGGCCTCTTCGCTGCTGTATCTCTATCTGGAAAGTCTCGGCGCGGACGTGCTGTGCTATATTCCCGACCGCAACAGCGAGGGCTACGGCCTCAATCTGTCCGCAATCGAGCGGCTGCAGGCCGAAGGCGTCAAGCTGATCGTGACCGTTGACAACGGCATCTCCGCGCTGGCGGAAGCCGAGGCGATCTATCGCCGGGGCATGCGCCTGGTCGTGACCGACCACCACAAGGTCGGCCCCGTTTTGCCGCGCGCCGAAGCCGTGGTGGATCCCCACCGGCCCGATTGCGCCAGCCCGTTCAAGGACTGGGCGGGCGTCGGTGTGGCGTTCAAGCTTTGCTGCGCGCTTTCCGACGGCGAGGACGCGGCGCTGCTCGACGAGTTCGCCGATCTGATCACCGTCGGCACCGTTGCGGATGTTGTGCCGCTGACGGGTGAAAACCGCACCATTGTCAAGTACGGTCTGCAAAAGCTCAATCGGGGCGGCAACCACGGGCTTGCCGCGCTGAAAGCCGCCGCCCTTTCCGCGCCGCGGGAGCTGACGGCGGGCGGTGTTGCGTTTTCCATTGTGCCGCGGCTGAACGCCGTGGGGCGGATCGATCGCGCCGACGAGGCGTTTGAACTGCTGATTTCCGACAACGAGGAAACGGCGAAGCGGCTGGCCCAAAAGATTTCCGACTGCAACGGCGTTCGGCAGTCGCTGGAGCAAAGCATCATGCAGGAGGCCGAAAAACAGCTTTTGCGCCGGCCGGAGCTGCAGTTTGACCGTGTGCTGGTCTTCAACGGCGAAGGCTGGCACGGCGGCGTCATCGGCATTGTGGCGGCCCGGCTGTCGGAGCGCTTCGGGAAGCCCTGCATTGTCATCACCTCCGACGGCGACGAGAGCAAGGGCTCCGGCCGCAGTCTCGAGGGTTTTTCGCTCTATGACGCCATCGATTCCGTGCGCGATCTGCTGACTCATTTCGGCGGTCACCCGCTGGCGGCGGGCTTCGGCATTGCCACCAAAGATATTCCCGAGTTCCGCGAACGGATCAACCAATATGCCCGGCAGGTGGAAATGCCCTATCCCACGCTTTCGCTTGACTGCAAGCTGCGCCCCGGCTTTATTTCGGCCGATCTGCTGCCGGTGATTTCGATGCTCGAGCCCTTCGGCGCGGGCAACCCGCAGCCGCTGTTCGGCCTTTTTTCGCTCACGCTGCAAAGCGTGCAGCCCATCGGGGGCGGCAAGCATGTCCGGCTGCAGCTGCAGCGCGGAAGCGACCGGGTGCAGGCGCTGCAGTTCGGCGTTTGCGCCCAGCGGTTTCCCTATGTGCCCGGCGATGTGCTCGACCTGGCCGTGCGGCTGGAGCCGAACGAATACATGGGCATGCGCCGCGTGAGCCTCTATATCAAGGATATCCGCCTGTCCGGCACCGACGACCGCCTGGCGCTGGACGCGGCAAGAACCTATGAACGGGTCCGCCGCGGCGACGGCGTCACGCGCGCGCAGGCCCTGGCCTGCTTGCCCGACCGTGCGTTTGCGGCGCAGGTCTATCGCTGCGTGCGCGATCATATCATTGCGCAGGACGACGCCGATCTGCTCTGCTATCGTCTCGGCGGCGACGGCAGCGAAGCGGGCAGGGTGCTGCTCACGATCGACGTGCTTTGCGAGCTCGGTGTTTTGAAGACGGACGAAAACGGCCTTTTGAGCGTCTGCGGCGACAAAAAGGTCGATCTGGAACAATCCGTGCTGCTGCAGCAGGTGCGGCGGCTGGCACAGTGACAGGAACCGAAAGGAGGTAACCGGATCATGACGGAACAACAAGGCGAATACGGCTTTGAAAAATTGCTCGAAACCTTGCGCGAAGCCTCGTTCCCCGAAGCGGAGATTACGCGCATTACGGGGGCCTATGTCTTTGCGCGCAACGCACACGAAGGGCAGATGCGGCGTTCCGGCGAGCCCTATATCGTCCATCCGGTCGCCGTGGCGCAGATTTTGGCCGAAATGGGCATGGACGGCGATTCGATCTGCGCGGCGCTGCTGCATGACGTGGTCGAAGACACGCCCGTGACGTCCCAGCAGGTGAAAGCCTCGTTCGGCGAATCGGTGGAACAGCTTGTGGACGGCGTGACCAAGATCGGTCAGATTCCGTTTTCCGCCTCGCAGGAGGAGCAGCAAAGCGAAAACATCCGCAAAATGTTCCTCGCCATGGCGCGCGACATCCGCGTCATTATCATCAAGCTGGCCGACCGTGTGCACAACATGCGCACCCTCTCCTATATGCCCGAGGAAAAGCGGCGCTTCAAGGCCAAGGAAACGCTGGAAATCTATGCCCCGATCGCGCACCGGCTCGGTATCCGCGCGTTCAAGGAGGAGCTGGAGGATCTCGCCATCCGCTATCTCGACCCCGTGGCGTATGAAGAAATCTCCCGCACGCTGGAATCTCAGGTGGAATCGCGTCAGGCCTTCCTCGACAGCATCCAGAAGGAGATTGCCGAACGTGTGCGCCAGGACGTGCCGAACGCCCACCTTTCGGGCCGCATCAAGTCGGTGCACGGCATCTACCGCAAAACCTATATGCTCGGCCGGACGATTGACGAGATCTATGACATCTACGCGGTGCGCATCATCGTGGATTCTGTGTTTGAATGCTACTACTGCCTCGGCATCATCCACGACATGTTCAACCCGCTGCCCGGCCGGTTCAAGGACTATATCTCCACCCCGAAGCCGAATATGTATCAGTCGCTGCACACCACGGTAATCGGCAAGGCCGGCATCCCGTTCGAGGTACAGATCCGCACCTGGGAGATGCACCACACGGCGGAATACGGTATCGCGGCGCACTGGAAGTATAAGCTCGGCATCGAGGGCAAGGACAAATTTGAAGAACGCCTCGCGTGGATCCGCCAGCTTTTGGAGAATCAGAAGGAAAGCGACGACGTGGAAGAAATCGTCAATGTGATCAAGACCGATTTCACGCCCGACGAAGTGTTCGCGTTCACGCCGAAGGGCGACGTGATTTCGCTGCCGATGGGCTCGTCGATTGTGGACTTCGCCTACGCGATCCATTCGGCGGTCGGCTCCAAAATGATCGGCGCCAAGGTCGACGGCCGCATCACGACGCTGGATCACAAAATCAACAACGGCGAGATCATCGAAATCTTGACCACGACCAACCCCCGCGGCCCCAGCCGCGACTGGCTCAAGATTGCCAAGACCAGCTCCGCACGCTCCAAAATCAAGAGCTGGTTCAAAAAGGAAAAGCGCGACGAGAACATCGTGGAGGGCCGCGCCGAGGTCGAGCGCGAGTTCCGCCGCAACAACATCGTTCTGCCCGAAAAGCAGATGATGGAATTTCTTCAGAAAATCGCCGAAAAGCAGCGTTTTTCCACGGTGGACGATATGTTCGCTTCCATCGGCTACGGCGGTCTGACGCTGACCAAGATCATGCCGCGGATCAAAGAGGACTATGCGCGGCTGCAAAAGGAAAACGACGATGCGCCCAAAGCCGAAGAGCTGCCGCCCGTGCAGCCGCCCAAAAAGGTCATGCGCTCGCCCGAGGGCATCATCATCGAAGGAATCGACAACTGTCTGGTTAAGTTTTCACGCTGCTGCGACCCGCTGCCGGGCGACGAGATCATCGGCTTCATCACCCGCGGCCACGGCGTTTCCATCCACACGCGCCAGTGTCCCAACGTGCCGAAAAACATCGCCCTTTGCGCCGAACCGGAGCGCTGGGTACGCGCCGCCTGGGACCAGAAGGCCAAGAGCGATTACCGCGTCACGCTGGGCGTGACCTGCATCAACCGCGTCGGCATGCTGGCCGACCTTTCCACGGCGCTGGCCAACATGCATGTGATGATTCACTCGCTGTTCACCAAGGAGAGCAAGGACACCCGCGCGGTGATCTATCTGACCATCACGGTCAATTCCGCCGAACACCTCAGAAATCTGAGCGAAAAGCTCAAAAAGATCAAGGGCGTGCTCGAGGTGGAGCGCTCGGGACTTTGATCAGGTTGCAGTGTGCAGTTTGCAGTGTGCAGTGACGCGCCCTGCGCTGCGGACAGAGGACGGCAACCGCCCGCGCAGAGCTGCGTTGCTGTTTTGCGGCGGGGTGTGCAGTTGCGCACTTATTCTTCAAATCATGGCGCAGAGTTTGCGCGAAACCTGCACAACTGAGATTCCGCGGAAACACTGGGCGCAAGGGCAAAAAACGACCCTCCCGTGCACAACAGATGCACAACACTTGCACAGCACTTGCACAACAGATGCACAGCACTTGCACAACACTTGCACACATATAAAGAATTAAAGAATGAAAGAAGCGTATATATGCGCGCAACTGTCGACTGTTGACTGTTGACGGACAACTTTTTCTGTGTACGAATGAATAAACGGAGGATATGCTCATGAAGGCTGTGATCCAGCGCGTGACACACGCGCAGGTCGATGTTGACGGCAGCACCGTCGGCAAAATCGAAACCGGCTATTTGATTTTACTCGGCGTCATGGACGGCGACACGAAAGCCCAGGCCGAGCTGCTTGCAAAAAAGACGGCCGAGCTGCGCATCAACGAGGACGAAAACGGCAAGATGAACCTCTCGCTCGTGCAGATCGGCGGCGCCGCGCTGGCGGTGTCGCAGTTCACGCTTTGCGCCGATGTCTCGCACGGAAGACGCCCCTCGTTCACGCCCTCTGCGCCGCCCGCCGCGGCGGAGGAACTGTATCGGTACTACTGCGAGCAGCTTCGCCGAAACGGCGTGACACAGGTGGAAACCGGCGTCTTCGGCGCCGACATGAAGGTTTCACTCGTCAACGACGGTCCCGTGACCATGCTGCTCGATACCGACATCTGGGAAAGGAAAGGCTGATATGAAGCTGGAAATTCGGGTTTGCGAGGTCGGCTTTCTGCCGACGAACTGCTGGCTTGTGAAGGACAGCGAAACCAGTCGGAGCTTTGCAGTCGACCCCGGGTGGTATGACGAAACGCTGGAACATGCGCTGCACGCCTTCGGAATCGACCGGCTCGACTATATCCTTTTGACCCACGGTCACCACGACCACACCCTCGGCCTTGCCCAACTGAACGCGCGTTTCGGCGGCAAAACCGTGCTGCACGAAAGCGAAGCGGCATTTCTGTCCGACGACAGCCTTTCGCTGCGCCACCCGGCGTTCAAGGGTCTGCCGCGCACCGACAAAGCGGACATCCTTGTGAAAGACGGCGACACGCTCCCGTTTGCCGACGGCGAAATCCGTGTGCTGCATACACCCGGCCACACCCGCGGCAGCGTGTGCTATCTGCTGGGCGATATGCTCTTTGCCGGCGACACGCTCTTTCAGGAATCCGTCGGCCGCACCGATCTGCCCACGGGGAACACGGCGCAGCTGCTTTCCTCTGTGCGGCGCCTCGCCGCGCTGGAAGGGGATTTCCGCGTCCTGCCCGGTCACGGCCCCGAGACCACGCTTTCACATGAGCGCAAACACAACCCATATCTGTAAATCCGTTCGGAGCTTATCATGAACTTAGTCATAGACAACCACACCTTTCAATACGAAACCGAAAAGTTGCTGCGCGTGTTCTTCCCGTCCACCAAAATCGCGGTGACGAAGGAGCGCAACGGCGAAGCGGACTGTGTGATCACGTCGCTGCAGCCGCTGGAGGGCGGCGCGTCGCTGCGTGTTTCCTATACGCTGCTCGGCAGAACCGCCGAAAAAGCGCAGGACGTGTCCGTGTCGGAATGCGCCTTCGGCGAGCGGGAGGCGGATCTCTTCGAGCGCCGCATGGTGCAGCTTTTGTACGATCTGCTGCGGGAGCTGACCGGCTATACGCCTCCCTGGGGCATCCTCACGGGTGTCCGGCCGGCCAAGCTGATGCTGAACCTCTCGAACCGCTTCGGTGAAGAAGCGGCGACGGCCTATTTCCAAAGCGAGCTGCGCGTCAGCGCCGAAAAGACGGCTTTGGCGCTCTCTGTGGCGAAGACCGAAACGCCGATTACGCTGGAAAGCAACCCCCGGTCTTTCTCGCTTTATGTGTCGATTCCGTTTTGTCCGAGCCGTTGCAGCTACTGCTCGTTTGTCTCTCATTCCAACGAGCAGGCGAAAAAGCTGATTCCGCGCTATATTGACCTGCTTTGCCGCGAGCTGGAGGCAACCGCCGCGCTTGCAAAGCAGCGCGATCTGCACCTCGAAACGGTCTATATCGGCGGCGGCACGCCCACCGCGCTTTCCGCCGGTGCGCTGGGCACGGTGACCGACGCGATCCGCGCGAACTTCGACTTGACGCCGCAGACCGAGTTTACCATCGAGGCCGGCCGGCCGGATTCCGTGTCGGACGAAAAATTTGACGTGATCACGGCAGCCGGCGCCACACGCATCAGCATCAATCCGCAGACGTTCTCTGACGATGTGCTGCGCACGATCGGCCGCCGCCACACAAGCGCACAGACCGAAGAAGCGCTGCGCATGGCCCGCCGCCACGGCTTTTGCAATATCAACATGGATCTGATTGCGGGCCTGCCGACCGACACGCCCGACTCGTTCCGCCGGACGCTGGAAAAAACGCTCTCGTTTTCGCCCGAAAACATCACCGTCCACACCCTCGCGCATAAACGCGCCTCCACACTGGTGACAAAGCAGCTCGAGACCGGCTCGGTCGAAGCGGCGGGGGAGATGCTCTCCTACGCGATGCGGCGGCTGACGGAAGAGGGCTACGTTCCGTACTACATGTACCGCCAGAGCAACTGCCTGGGGAACCTCGAAAACGTGGGCTGGGCAAAGCCCGGCTTCGCCTGCCGCTATAACATCTTCATGATGGAGGAAACCCATACGGTGCTCGCCGTGGGCGCGGGGGCGGTCACCAAGCTGCGTTCGCCGTTTTCGGTGGATCTGGAACGCATTTTCAACCACAAATATCCGTATGAATATATTGACCGGTTCGACGAACTGATCGAACGCAAACGGCGCATTCTCACGTTCTATGATGAGGTCTTCGCCGGGGAAGGAGCAGAACGGCTTGAAACGCTTTTTTGACGCTTCCGCAGTCACCGCGGCGGCGCTTTCCGATCCGCAGGGCTATATTGCCTTTTGCGAAACGGCGTTCCATGACCAGGTGCGCCGGGCGGCTGAGACGGTGCTCCTGCAAAAGGGCGTGCGGCTCGTGATGCTGGCCGGGCCGAGTTCCTCCGGCAAGACCACCACGGCAAGGCTTCTGCGGGCCGCCTTTGCGGCGCACGGCGTTTGCGCCCACACGATTTCGCTGGACGACTTTTATCTTGATCCGAGCGAACCGCTGCTGTTTGAAGACGGCACGCCGGATTATGAAACCGTCCACTCGCTCGATCTGCCCTTGCTGGAGCAAAGCCTCGGCGACCTGATTCGCGAAAGCCGCTGTCTGCTGCCGCATTTCAGCTTTGAAAAACGCCGCCGCGAGGACGCGCTTGTGCCGCTGACGGCGGGACAGGACGATCTTGTGATTGTGGAGGGTCTGCACGCGCTGAATCCGCTGATCTGCGACCCGCTGGATCAGACGGCGCTTTTCAAGCTCTATGTCAGCGTGTCGTCGCGGATGACGCACGACGGCAGTATCCTGTTCACAAAGCGCGACCTGCGCTTTATCCGCCGTCTCGTGCGCGACTATCAGTTCCGCGCGTCTCCGGTGGAGCATACGTTCTATCTTTGGAACGGCGTGCGGAAGGGGGAGGATCGCTATCTTTTCCCGTTCAGTGACCGCGCCGACCTGCGGATCGATTCCATCCACCCCTACGAGCCCTGCGTGTTCAAAGACGAGGCGCTTTCGCTGCTGCGGCAGCTCCCGCCCGGTACGCCCTATGAAGAGGACGCGGCGCTGCTGCGCGAAAAGCTGAACATTTTTCCGGCGATCGACCCGGCGCTGGTGCCCGCCGATTCGCTGCTGCATGAATTTTTGGGATAAGGAGATATCATTATGGCTGAACGAAAAAAGCAGTCGCTTCTGACCGGCGCCGGCGTGCTGGCCATCGCCACCGTCCTGGTCAAGATTATCGGCGCGCTGTATAAGATTCCGCTGGTCAATCTGATTACGGCGGAGGGCTACGGCTATTTCCAGGGCGCTTATGCGATCTATAACCCGCTGTATGCCATCTCCATGGCAGGTCTGCCGATCGCGGTTTCCAAGCTGGTGAGCCAGAACGTGGAGGCCGGTCGGATGCGAGACGCAAAGGCAATCTTCCGCGTGTCGCGCAAGCTGTTCTTCCTTGTCGGCGGCGTGGGCACGCTGCTGCTGATGCTGCTGGCGGTGCCGTATTCCTACGCGGTCAAGGCGCCGATGAACTACGTCAGCGTGCTGGTCGTGGCTCCGTGCATCCTGTTTTGCTGCATGATGTCGTCCTTCCGCGGCTACTATGAAGGTCTGCGCAACATGACGCCGACCGGCGTGTCGCAGGTGATCGAAGCCGCGATCAAAATGGTCGTCGGCCTGGCCGCCACCACGGTCTATTTCAAGCACCAGCTGGCCCGCTACCATGCCGGTAACGTGGAGGGGCTCTTCCACGCTTTCGGCCAGGACGTGCATTCCGAAGCGGAATTCCTCGCGGCGATGTATCCTTACGCGGCGGCGGTCGCCATCTCCGGCGTGACAATCGGCTCGCTGGTCGGCTTGCTCTACCTCTTCCTGCACGCCAAACGGTACGGCCTCGGCTTTACCCGCGAAGAGCTGGTCAATTCGCCGCCCCCGCGCAGCGACAACGACCTGCGGGGGCAGATCATCCGCGTGGCCGCGCCGATTGCGCTGACCTCGCTGATTTTGAACCTGTCGAACCTGATCGACGATTTTACCATCCGCAACCGGCTGGCCCACGCCGTGGAGGTCGGCATGAATGTGATCAAGGGCATGTACGGCGCTTCGATTGCCGCCGCAGGCACGCTCGACGAAAACATCCCAAACTATATCTACGGCGCCCACGGCTCCGTGCTGAATCTGCGCAACCTGATTCCGACGATTACGCTGACCCTCGGCATCAGCGCCATCCCGGTCCTCTCCGCCGCGTGGCACAGAAAAGACCGCGCCGAAATCAAGGTGACAATCGAATCCGCGCTGCGCATCTGCATGCTCGTCGCGCTGCCGGCCGGCCTCGGTATGGCGGCATTGGCGGAGCCGATTCTGAAGCTGCTCTATCCCAGCGAAGCGCATACCGCGCCGATTTCGGCGCCGCTGCTGGTGGTCTACGGCTTCGGCATGTTTCTGTTTTCCACCACCTCGCCGATCACCAACATGCTGCAGGCAGTGGGCCGGATGGACATTCCGGTCAAGACCATCGCCATCGGCTCGGCGATCAAGATTGTCATGAACTTTATCCTGATCGGCAACCCGAAAATCAACATTCACGGCGCGCCCGTGAGCACGGTCGTCATGTATACCGTGATGCTGGCGATTAACCTGACGATGCTGCTGCGCGTGACGAAGGTGAAGCTGAATTTCGTTTCCGTTTTCGTGAAGCCGTTGATTGCGGCGGCGGCCTGCGGACTGTCCGCATTCGGCGCGTACCGGCTTCTGGCGGCCGTTTTGCCGAATCATCTGAAGATTGCAACCGTTTTTGCCATCCTTGTCGGCGGGGGAATTTATGTCATTGTGCTGTTTGCCGTCAGGGGAATTGCAAAAGATGATGTGGAAATGTTACCAAAAGGAGAAAAAATTGCTAAAGTCCTTGCAAAATTCAGATTATTGGGGTAAAATAATGGCAATGAGGTAAAGCTTTATGGTAGAGTATCAACAGAAAGAAACCTACGATTTTTCCGACCTTTGCGAGATTATGGCGATTCTGCGCGCCCCGGGCGGCTGTCCGTGGGACGCCGAACAGACCCACGCGAGCATCAAGCGTTCGCTGATTGAAGAGACCTATGAAGTGATCGAAGCGATCAACAAGGACGACAAGGCGCTGCTTTGCGAAGAACTGGGCGACGTTCTGCTGCAGGTGGTCTTCCACGCGCAGATGGAAGCCGAAGCCGGCACGTTCAATATCGACAGTGTCTGCGACGGAATCTGCAAAAAGCTGATTGAACGCCATCCGCATGTGTTCGGCACGGTGCAGGTGGATTCCACCGAGCAGGTGCTCGACAACTGGGACGCCATCAAGCGCAAAAGCAAGCGGCAAAAGACCCAGGGCGAAGCGATGCAGAAGGTGCCGTTGGAGCTCCCGGCGCTCATGCGCGCGGAAAAGCTTCAGAAAAAAGCGAAGAAGGCCGGCTTTGACTGGCCGAGCATCGACGGCGCCTATGAAGCGCTGGGCAGCGAGATTGAAGAGCTCAAGGCCGCGGCTGAGAGCGGCGATTCGGCACAGATCGAAAGCGAACTCGGCGACGTGCTGTTTTCGGTCGTCAATGTGGCCCGCTTTCTGAAGGTCGATCCGGAGCAGGCGCTGACAACAGCCAGCAACAAGTTTCTTTCGCGTTACCTCAAGGTCGAAGCCCTCGCCGCATCGCGCGGCATTGATATGCCCGCGACGCCGATTGAAGAGCTGGACAAGCTTTGGGCCGAGGCCAAGCAACTGGAATCCAATTAAGGACGTGCAAGACTGCAATGCGCATCCTTGTGGAAAATATATTTTTTGGAGGAACAACCATGAATAAAGTCGAATTGATCAATGCAGTCGCAGCAAAAGCCGATCTCACGAAGAAGGACGCCGACAAGGCCGTCGCCGCTGTGCTCGCTTCCATTACGGACGCGCTTGCCGCCGGTGAAAAAGTCCAGCTGATCGGTTTCGGTACCTTTGAAGTGAAGGAAAGAGCGGCAAGAACCGGTCACAATCCGCAGACCGGTGCAGCGATCAAAATCGCAGCGGCCAAGATTCCCGCGTTCAAGGCCGGCGCAGCACTCAAGCTTGCTGTAAAATGAGCATTACCCTTCGAGGCTGCCGCAGGGCAGCCTCCTTTCGTTTCGGAAAGGAAAAGGAGATCCCATGAGACTGGACAAGTATCTTAAGGTGTCGCGCATCATCAAGCGCCGCACCGTTGCCAACGAGGTTTGCGACGCCCAGAAGGTCACGGTCAACGGCAAAATCGCCCGTGCCTCCTATGATGTGAAGGTGGGCGACGTGATCGAAATCCGGATGGGGGAGCGCCTGCTGCGCGCCCGGGTGCTCGGCGTCAGCGAACACGCCACGAAGAACGACGCCTCCGACCTGTATCAGATTCTGCCCTGACATGCGCATATCCCGCGCCTCCCGGCCATAGAAATGGCACAGGGAGGGTTTTTTATGACGGATGAACGAACCGGGCTGCAAAGCCACAACCTGCTGCTGGAGGACCGAAAAAAGCTGAAGCTGACCGGCGTGACGGACGTCGATTCGTTCGACGAGAGCACTGCCACCGCCTATACCGTTCTGGGCGAGCTGCAGATCGCCGGGGAAGCGCTGCGCGTGCTTTCGTTCAACACCGACACGGGGGAACTGCTGCTGGCGGGCACCATCGTGTCGCTGTGCTATCTGGACAACGCGCCGAAAAAGGCCGGCTTGTTTTCAAGACTGCTGCGATGAGCTACAGCGAACCGCTGATCCGCCAGCTTTGGGTGTTTCTGGCGTTCTCGGGCGTCGGCTTTCTGCTCGGGGCGGTGTATCTCGGCTTTTTCTTTTTGCGCAATTTGTTTCAAAACGGCAAAGCGGCAACCGTCGTCTGCGACCTGCTGTTTTGCCTTTGCATCTTCACGGCGCTGTTCGGCGCCTTCCTCGGCTATACCGACGGCGTCTGGCGGCTGCCGGAGCTGCTTTCCGGGGCGGCGGGCTTTTTTGGGTTTCAGCGCACGCTCGGCGCGCTCCTTTCGCCCCCGGCACGCAAGGCCGCCGCGCTTGTTTCCGGGTGCGCAAACGCCTTTTTCCGCTTTGCCGGAACACGGGCCGCCGCCCTGCAGTCCCGGGCGGCGCGGCTTTGCGGCCGTCTGAAGCAGGCTGCCGGGAAGCGCCGGGCCGAAAAAGAAAAACGGCGCGCCGAACGATTTGCCGAAGCCGAAAAAAAGACGCCGAAAAAAGAAAAAAAACACGCAAAAGCCCTTGCAAAACCGAAGAAAAAACAGTATAATGATAATTGTAAAAATTTGGACTTTTCATGATCACTTTATGAAGGAGTTGCTGGGTTTTGCAAAAGAAAGCTACCAAACAGACGGGCAAAGCGAAACAAAAGCACAGCCTGCTTTTGCTTTTGCTGATTTTGGCGTTTGTCGGCGTCATTGCCGTCGGCTGTATCATGAACTATGCGCAGGCCGCGAACAACGCCAGGCAGGCGACGCAGATGGAAAGCGAAGTCAGCGCGCTGCAAAAAGAAAACGAAGAGCTGCAGCACTTCCTGGAAGACGAAAATCACGACGAATACTATGAAAAGATTGCCCGCGAGGAATATGGCTATGCCAGACCGGGCGAACGTGTGTTTTACGATTCGTCGTTCGGAAATAAGAAATAAGAGAGGTTCGCGTCCCTATGCTTGAAGTCGGTCAAATCGTGGAAGGAAAAGTAACGGGTCTTACGGGGTTCGGCGCGTTTGTCGCGTTGCCGGAGGGCAAGAGCGGCATGGTGCATATCTCGGAAGTCTCCAATGTCTTTGTCAAGGAGATCAAGGATCATCTGACCGAAGGACAGGACGTCCGGGTCAAGATTATCGGCATCAGCGACGAGGGCAAGATCAGCCTTTCCATCAAAAAAGCGGCGGAAAGCGAACGGCCCGCGCCTCAGCGCCCGCGCCCGCGTCCCCAGCGCCGCAGCACGCCGAACGTCTGGCAGGGACAGACCAAAAAAGCGCCGAGTGAAAACATGACGTTTGAAGATATGATGGCGCGCTTCAAGCAGACCAGCGACGAAAAGATGGCCGATCTCAAGCATGCCGGCGACCAGAAGCACGGCGGCTATTCCCGCCGCGGCAGAGGCGGCAGCTGATTACAGTTCAATCAAAAGGCAGCCTTTGGGGTGTACTCCGTAAGGAAGCGTCGGTTTTTGAAGACAAAAATGCCCAAATACTGTGCCTCAAGCCTTGAAAACCGGCAGGTTTCCTGCGGCTTTCGGCTTTGCCTT